>Ga0182211_1000542_pt1 | contig 11835 bp, 8 predicted proteins | sample G5R1MG_20_FD_129660 | JGI IMG/M metagenome (GOLD analysis project Ga0182211, IMG submission 129660) | Switchgrass phyllosphere microbial communities from Michigan, USA - G5R2_MAIN_03OCT2016_LD1 MG | ecosystem: Host-associated > Plants > Phyllosphere > Phylloplane/Leaf | place: USA: Michigan... | reverse complement strand
GTTCAGCAAGGCCGGTGGTTTCAAGACACCCATTCTTCACGGGTTGGCCTCGTTCGGCATCAGCGGCAAGCACGTGCTGCAGAAGTTTGGACCGTTCAAAAACATCAAAGTCAGATTCGCTGGCGTGGTTCTACCGGGCCAGACGCTGGTTACAGAGATGTGGAAGACAGGAAATACCGTTGTGTTCCAGACCAAAGTTAAGGAAACGGGCAAGTTGGCGATTTCAGGAGCGGGTGCTGAGTTGCTTGGCGGTGGAAGTAAATTGTAAAGATTTGGTAATGAAATCCAGTGTTGATACTTCTGGGGCATTTTGTTGCGGATTTTCGTATAAGTAGGATTATCGATATGTATGAATTTCTAATCATCATCTAAGATTCTATGGCAAGTTGTGGCTTGGTGCAATGCCCCTTTATCTTGCGCGGAGGATGAAAACGGACGGACGTCTCATACCTACCTCACCTGCTCAGTGACCCTACACAGTCTCTTTACAGTTAGTTTTCCAGCTTCTCGATTGTCGTGAGATAATCATTATGTGCGGGCACATCTTTTCAGGGCACAACAAGACTGTGGTCCGGCGGAGCGTACTCCACACAAACGTGCGAATGCACAACCCACAAAGGTAGAGAACTGGCTATCTTAGGCAGTGAGCCACCACTGTAAGCCCTGAGCGTAGCCCGTCCGCATACCCCCTGGGAGGTTTTTAGATAGGACGTTAAACCAATATCAATCAATCAATCAATCAACAAGACTGTGGTATCCCTGTTTCTACTCTCATCACTCGTACTCCTTCTCGATGTAGTAATCGGAATAAGTGGTCTATACCAAACGAATCTTCGATCCTGTAATTCAATTACTCTAACCAATTACCGGAAGGAAAACCACCGCTCATCCATAACACACCGGATAGAGCTATACAGCGCGCCACCAGAGACAATCTCATCTTTTGTATATAACTACACCAACAAAAGATCCTCGGCTTTGGCCTTCCCTTCAAACCGACTTCCTCGATCTTTTACTGGATGTTCCCGGCTTGATATGTGGTAGCATACCAACACCCGCGCAAAAGGGAACGAAAAGGAAGGCATAGAGAGCCAACGCGTTGCGGCAAAGCACAAACATAGAGATGCCAACCCTGACGAGTTGCCAGAAAAACGTGTGCAGAAATTGGGTGGGAAAGGGATCTCTGAACTTTTGCAAAAAGCTTTGCGCGGCTTTCCAATACGCATGGAAGTAATCTTCTCGGGTTGGTGCGAGGATCCTGCCAAGATATTCACGGCGAGACTCATGAGTGAGTGTCCCATCGGGAAGATGTCGCAGCCATCGCATGTTGATGAGGTGTACCCATACAAGTCTAAGCTGCCCAGTTCCTGAATAGGGCCTTTTATCTCGCATAAAAGCTTCCCATTTCTTCACCGTCTCAACCGCCAACTCATCCGAGACGACGAACCACTCTTCGTGTATCGTAGTGCATTTGCAATGCCAGCGCTGGTTGTGGTTGGCCAGGTCGAGGTGTATCAGCTGCTCCAGTCGATAGCAGTAGTCAATATCGCATAGCGACTGATATACTATGTTCGGCACGATGCCACACCGTTTGCGGTGTTCACCAAGTCGCATCCTGGGGTCCGCGCGCTTGGTGCATCCAATTTTCATGCCTATTTCCGGACGACCTTGGGCACGAAAGGCATAAATCATTCCATGAGTGTCTCGATCAGTTACATTTTGCAAGAGTTTCGCTTTCAGGTGATTGTGTACCTTGCAAGGTGTTATTTCAAGTACGCTGACAAGTTTGGTAGAGGAACTTTGAGCGCCCTGCAAAGCCCCATTCTTGCCTGCAGCATGGATTTGATCGGCTGAAGAAACTTCACTTCCACTGACACCCGAAACTAAATTGGCTTCTAGTGGCCTAGTCGCTGATGTGGTTGATCTTTTCACGTTGCGAGCAGGTGGTGTCACTCCGTTGTGAATACGTTGCGCGGTTCCTGGAGGCATTTTCGGGCTATCAGACAAACGTCGGCACCAATGTTGATTTTTTTGCCATCTGCTGAGCTTTTTCTGAGTGGTATGGCATTGTCGACTCTGCCCTGGCCTTTCCAACTTCTAATAGCAGTCACGACCTGCATGGGTTTGCAGCTTGAGTAGAGTGCATGTATGGAGTAAGGCCGGAGCGCGGCTCATCTCTTCAATTCGTGAAAAATATTTGTACATAGGTGTACCTGCGCAGCTTTGATCTAACTGATGCCCCTGATGAGTCGGGTAACACCTCTATTGTAAGTGGAGGAGGGGAACGTGGTGTGCATCGACACGCAAGTGAAAGGAGCACATCGCGGTCTAACCAAACCCGTCTCTAGCGCGCCACAAACGGCCCGATAGCTCATTAGACCCTGCTTTTCGATGGTGTCCTGCTGTGAACAGTCCCTTGTTTACACGCGACCATCATACTGGAGTCTCGACGACCTCGATCCATGAGAACCCCTTCATGATATTGGACTTTGAAGCTAACTGAGAAAGTTCGGGGCTCAGGAGGAGGGGACTGCGCTCGGAGTAGCTGTTCCAGTCTGCAATGGCGTCTTTACAGATTCCCATGTCTGCGTTGCAGCCATCTCAGATTCTTCATGTCACACCTTTATTCTCTTGTCATCGTTTCTGGGTCAGTATCCAATTCCGTATTCGAATCCCGATTCTGATTTTCTACAGGATACAAGGACGGCTAGATTTACACCATGCTTTGTGCCTTTCATTGAGACGCTGCCTGCCATCTTGGGCGCCTTGATATTGATCAGATACTCATTGCGAATTCTTAACCAGCATCAGCCAGGATGGACGAAACCATTCTTGGTGGAATCTAAAGAGTTCTCAGAAGCAGTGGAACCAGAAACGTCGAATCAACCATTCACTGCGACATTCGGTCTATTGGCCGTGGCGTCGACGGGCCTCGCGTCCGAGATAACTACTGTTATCCTTCCTACACGAGGAGAATTTGCAATATATTCCACACTGACCTGGGTATGTGATTCAGTGAGTATGTCTCAACTACATTCTAAGTTAACCAAAATTACAGGCAATCGTGGCAGCCATCGTATTTGTTGAACGCCCCCGGACAGCATCTCTATCGTTGTTATCGTTATTCACGGCACTCTTATGCGCACAGTTAGTTGTACTATCCCATCGGGAAGTTATCTTCGCACTGAAAAGTGTCCCACTAGCTCTGGCTCCTGCCTCTGCAATATTGGGCATAGTCCTGATCCTCAACATGCCTTTAAGAGATCCATCACTGTCCAAAAGAGATATCAGTCCGGTATTTGGCCCCCCAACGGTCAACCTGAGAACACCGGAGGACGATTTGACTCCTTGGCAGTACATGACTGTGTCATGGATGGAGCCCTTGATCCAGAAGGGCGTAACACGCCAAATGCATGACGAGGATGTATGGGATCTTGGTTGGGAGTTTCAGCATGCGCGCCTGCATGAAGCCTTCAGAAAACTACAAGGCTCAGTCACGCGACGTATCTTTGTAGCAAATGGTATGGACCTCGTACGCACCACAAGTCTCAACATGATTCGATTAGCAGCGAGTGAGTGCCCAAATAACCCTAACAACGAAATCACCGCTGAATCTCATAGCGCTACTGACACCTGTACTTCTCCAACGCGTATTGGCCTCTATGAACGATCCAAAGTCTCCGAATAGCGCTGCGATCACGTACGCAGCCCTGGGGCTAGTGTTACGTCTTGTTTCAGCCCAACTGAGCGTTTTCAATCTGTGGTATCAGCGACGAGCATATGAACGATCCCGCGGTGAGATGATCACTATGTTGTACGAGAAGACGCTCAACCGAAAGATTCTGGGTGCAAAGCAAGAGGCGAAAGAGGAGCGAACGAATGGAAATGCGAACGGAGACACCCCCGGTATAGATACCGCAGATGCGAGTACACCGCCTCATGTGCGCAAGCCCACATCTCCTGGCTGGTTCATCCGGGCTGTCACACTAGTCCGCGCAGTTTTCGCTAGAAAGCCGAAAGAGAGGGTTAAGGAAGACAAAGAAGCTGCTTCAATGGGCAAAATTCTGAACTTGATGCGCAACGACGTTTATGAAGTTGCGCAGCGCTTCTGGGATTTTTCAGACATTATTACTAAGCCAGCAGGTGCAATTTTCACCACAGTTCTCATCTGGAGGATGCTAGGGTGGACTTGTCTACTGGGGGTATTGGCCCTTGGTGCTTCGCAGCTTATTAATATCGTCATCGCTCGCTATCAGTTGTACTTTGAGAAAAAGCGTCGCGCTGCCACTGATGAGAAGCTACAACGGACAAGCCAGTTCGTCGAATCCATTCGACATCTACGCTGGTATGGCTGGCAGACAGCATGGCTCGAAGGCATCTTAGAGTCAAGGCAGAACGAGTTATGGTTTCGGATTGTCAACATTCTCTTCACGACCTCTCTCGCTTTCATACTCCGGTTTGGCTCGGGACTCTTCCCTGCCGTAGCCTTCTACGCCTTTACATCTCTAGCTGGACAACGCCTTCGAGTCGATCTGATTTTTCCTGCGATTGACTTGTTCAACCTACTGGAGGGTTACCTTCGTGCCCTGCCTCAGTTGGTTACCACTGTATTGAACGCGTACGTCGCCATGGGCCGGATCGAGGAATTTATGGCTGAACCTGATAAAGAAGAGGCCGACGTTGTGCCGGAAGAGGCAGCTGATCTCAGTCTGCATCATGCATCGTTTGCGTGGCCCAATGTAGGGAAAAATGTCTTGCAAGACCTCACTCTTGCCTTCCCCACGGGGCTGACCGTAATATACGGTGAGGTTGGGTCAGGGAAAACCGCTCTTTTGCAAGCACTACTCGGCGAGCTTGATAGAACCGGAGGCGAGTTCATTCGCCCGGATCAGGTCATTGGCTATTGCGCTCAAACACCATGGTTACAAAGTATGAGCATTCGGGACAATATTCTCTTTTCCTGCGCATATGACGAGGCTCGGTATAAGCAGGTGCTGGAGGCTTGCGCACTACTGCCAGACATGATAGAATTCAAGCACGGTGATCTCTCAAACATTGGCGAGAACGGCATCGGATTGTCTGGTGGCCAAAAGGCCCGTGTAGCGCTGGCTCGTGCTGTGTACAGCAGTGCTAAGGTCATCCTCCTAGACGATCCGTTATCTGCACTTGATCACCAAACAGCAGAATACATTGCCAAGAGATTACTAAATGGGCCACTACTACGGGACAGAACAGTGATTCTGGTAACGCACAGAACCGAATTATGTCATGGCATCGCCAAACAGTGGATTGAGCTGAAGCACGGGAAAGCAACCATGCGTGAGCCGGTCTTAGCTGATGATTCCAATAAAATCAAGCGCAATCAGACGAATGAGCCGATCTCCGAAGAAGAAGCCAAACGGAGGGAAGAAGAGGCTGCAGCCGCCATTCCAGAAAAGTTTATTGAAGATGAGCATCGCGCAAAAGGCGGCGTGAAGCTGAAAGTCTATTGGCGCTACATAAAAGCAGGAACACTCCGCTGGTGGTCTATTGCTATCTTTGTCATGGCCATTTTCCGAGTCCTGGACGTTGCGCAGACCTGGTTTATCAAATCATGGGCTGAAAGTTACGAGGATATCGATCACAAAGGCCTCTTCGATTTCTTACCCCCTGCAGACGAGGATGTGAGTCCATGGCTCTGGACCTTCTTTGGATTTATATCAGCTACTGCTATTCTCTTTTGGTGGACTAATCTCATCATGTTTGGTGTTGGTTATCAGGCCGCAAAGACTATTTTTAGAGAAACCGTTGATCGTGTAGCTCATGCTACATTTAGGTTTTACGACATAACCCCGGTAGGACGTTTGATGAACAGATTGACAAGTGACATGAACACGATCGATGGGGACTTGAGCAACGCATTTATTGTATTTGCATGGCAGTCTATCGGGTTCGTAAGCAGCATTGCTATCATCGTCTCATCGACGCCGACGTTTCTAGCGTTCGGGGTTTTGCTGATTGGTGGCTTCACTTACTATTTCTTCCGTTTCTTGCCGACTTCACAAACCTTGAGAAGGCTTGAGGTAAGTCAACAGTTCAAATTCATGTTGGAAAGCCTCGGGGAGTTGACTTCCGATTAGATGGTATCTCTGTCCCCACTCATGTCCAACTTTGGTGCCTTGGTGGAGGGACTCACCACCGTGCGGGCTTTTAGTGCACAAGAGCGTTTTCAAGCCCGCGTCATCGAGGTTGTCGACAATTTCCAGAAGAACGACCACTTTTACTGGTCTCTGCAATCCTGGCTGGCCGTTCGCTTCAGCGTAATGTCAGCCAGCGCGACAATGATCATGACGCTGATTGCCGTGTACACGGGCATTTCTCCTGGTCTGACGGCCTTTGTATTGATCACGGCGAGCAAATTCGTCGTTCACACTGAATGGATGTGCCGGATCTATGGAACGCTTGAAATGGACTTTGCCAGTGTTGAGCGTGTCGTTGAGCTGCTCGACCTCGAAACAGAATCGCCCGGCGTTGTTGACCCACCGGCACATTGGCCCACCTACAGCGGCGACATCGAGTTCTCTAACGTGACCATCCGCTACGCCGAGAACCTCGAGCCTGCATTGCACGATATCACACTCAAGATCCCCGCAGGTAGCAACACAGCCGTCATTGGCCGCACGGGGAGCGGCAAGTCGACACTGGCGCTTTCTCTACTCGGCACTATTGCTGCAGAGAGCGGCACAATCCTCATTGACGGCATCGACATTTCCACCGTCAACAAACAAGCTCTTCGCAGCCGCGTCACGTTCCTCGCGCAGGAACCCGTCCTCTTTCCCGGCAGCATGCGCAAAAACCTCGATCCCCTGGAAGAATTCAGCGACGGCGCCTGTGAATCCGTGCTCAGCAAAATTGCCGGAAACCATGCGTGGACGTTGTCGACGCCCATTGAGGGTGGCGGAAAGGGGCTCTCGCAGGGTCAGCGACAGCTCGTTGGACTCGCTCGTGCTATGTTGCGGCGATCTCCCGTGCTGATCATGGATGAGGCGACGGCGAGCATTGATTTTGAGACTGCGCTGCGCATTCAGCGGGTGTTGAGGGAGGAGATGAGGGAGAGCACAGTGATTACAATCGCGCATCGGCTGGAGGCGGTGCGAAGTGCGGATTATTGCGTTGTACTTGGGAAGGGCAAGATCATCAAGGTGGGAAGGGCAGAGGATATGCTGCGGGAAGGGGGTGAGTTCAGTGGCATGTTGGCGTGAGAAAGGACGGTAGTGCTGTGGTGTGGGGGGAGACAGAAGAAAAGGAAAGTTCACCCTAGGCAATATTTCATGATGGCGGTTACGCCTAGAATTTGTCGGCCTTGTTGTTATTCTGCGATCGATGTATTCCAGCAGCGGCAGGTTAATTTGAAATCGGTGGAAACCTGCAGCATGTGTCGTGCTCAAAGTGCAGCGGGCCGTCGGGCGTAGCGTTTGGTATAATACGGTATTGAATGTATGCTAAGGCGTCTCGATGGGCCAAAGTAGGACTAGTGCCCATTGGAGACGCCATCCAACCAATCGCATTCTGCCCAAGTGCGTATTATTTACTGACATCGAGACGGTTCAGGGCGACGAGCCGAAAAGGTGTGATGCAGCCAACAGTCGTCACGGGGTTGCGCCACAATTGATAGTCAACTGCGTCTTAGCCTCTCACTATCCATAGCACACGTGGATAATAGTACATACAACTTACTACTATGGTACAAACGCCCGAAGTTTCTCTGACTAAGGAAAGCTTGCGTGGCCCGCGCCACCAACGCGGGCAGGGATGTCTGGCGGGTTGGACGAGCGCATTGGTTGACAGCGCCGCAACTTGCGCGCCTGCCACCGTCTGATAGTTGTGGGTTGTTCGCAGCATGCGCGTTACGCGGTGACAGCCTTCCTCGCTCCTTTTGTCCCCAAGGCGTCCTCTCGCAGACAGTGCCAAGCATCCATCCGACGAGCATACGGCTGGTGGACTCCCGAGATGGCCTCAGCAGCACAACCTGAAGTCCACGGGCGGCCCCCGAGCGGCCACGAGCTCGACAATATGGCGGACCGGCAGCCCAGCGTGCCCATAGAAGAGGATGTCATGCAGTTGGCGCGGCTGGGTGAAATCGGCGCCATACAGAAACTCTTCGACTCGGGCGTGGTGGATGCGACGTTCAAGGACGAGCAGGGCATCACACCGCTACACGTACGAGTGGTCCCCCATCGCCGACCCTCGGGCGGACCCAGGGCTAATTGCGTGAACAGTGGGCTGCCATCAACAACCACTACGCCCTCTGCCACTTCCTCATCCAAGCCGGCGCCCCCATCAACGCAAAGGGTGGCGATGCCATTGCCACGCCCGTCCTCTGGGCTGCGAAACGCTGCAATTACTACATTGTCAACCTTCTCCTCGAGCATGGCGCCGACCCGCTGCTCACCGACGACCAAGGCTTCAACCTCCTCCACTCGGCCACCCTCGATGGCAACGTCTATCAGCTTGTGCTACTGCTGCACCAGGACATTCCCGTCGACATTCCCGACCCGCAAAGCCACACCCCCTTGATGTGGGCCGCGTACAAGGGCTACTCATCTTGCGTTGACTTGTTTCTGAGATGGGGCGCAAACGTCTACGCGACCGACGACCAAGGTTTCACCGCGCTGCACTGGGCCCTTGTCAAAGGCAGCCAGGGTTCCATACAGAAACTCCTCGAGTACGGCGCGGACCGCTTCGCCAAGAACCACGATGGAAAAACTCCTGCAGTTACGGCAGAGGAAATGAACACGATGCGCCAATGGCATCGCGCACTGTCAGAAGCTGGCTTTGACCGCAACGGCAACCTGAAGCAGTTTCCCGTGCCCGGAGTCAAAAATACCCGGTGGTTCCTCACCCGGGTTATATTTTTCCTGCCGTTTGTGATTTTGTTTCAGGCGCTTTTCCTCGTCAGCCAGTATCCTGTGTTCATCGGCATTCCCGCAGCCTTAATTATTGCCTATGTTCTGCAGATCGGGGCACAAAAGCTTTTGCAATGGGGACCGCCTAACATGAGGAGTATACATCATTCGGTTCGTGCATACACCGGCATGTGTCCCTGACCGTGGTACTAATGCTGAACAGCCGTTTTTAGCGGGAATATTTGCGAGTACATTGTTCTGGACTGGATTCCGATGGGTAACGACCGTTATGCCTTGTAGGACATGCCTACTCTCATCCATGATGACATGAATGAAGTGCCTCTAACGAGTACAGGGACGATTCGAACCAACTTTTTCCTCAACCTCGTCTTTGCAGCGTTTTATGGACTCACGGCCTACTTCTACTTGCACACCATGATCTCCGATCCCGGCTTCGTACCCAAGTCAGCGAGCCGAAGCGCCTCCAAGGCGATTATCGATGAGCTTATGGAATTACGACAATTTGACGAGAAACACTTTTGTGTGAACTGCATGGTGCGGAAACCGCTGAGAAGCAAGCACTGTAAGCGATGCGAGCGATGCGTGGCGAAGACGGATCAGTGAGTCTCGTGACCGGCTTTCAAAGGATTCGTTCTAACGTGCCAAGTCACTGCCCTTGGGTGAACAATTGCGTGGCGAATAACAACCACCGGCACTTTATGCTCTACATTCTGTCTCTGGAGATTGGCATTGTCATGTTCGTACAGTGCGCACTTGCTTGTACGTGGTTGGATACCCCATGCCAGCGCAATTCGAGGGCTGACTTCTTCAGACCTAGAGGTCGTCGATACACCAAAAGACGTCCAATGCGCCATCCTCTCCGACGACCTCTGCAAGATATATCTTAAGGACCCATTTACAATAGTCGTGGCTATCTGGACTACTCTACAACTAACGTGGGTCAGCATGTTACTCTGTGTTCAGCTCCTTCAGATTGCGCGCAACCTCACGACATACGAGAGCATGCGCGGCCACCTACACAGCCACACGCCTGCGGACGCGCTCACTTCCTTTGTCACCACCGGCGACACGAGCCAGGATATCTCAGACCAAGCCGGAAACGCGCCGAGAAATGGCTTCGGCTCCGGACAAGACATAGGTGACATACCCAAGATTCGCGAGCCGCGCGCTTCCGTGTGGGATCAATGGAAACGGCTCCTCGGCCTCGACACATTCCTCACCCTGGCGCTGCAGGGCTCGCGAGCCGGGCAGCCATCGATGGTGCGAGTAAGAGGCAACCCGTTTTCGAGGGGGATTGCCACCAACTGCAAGGACTTTTGGTGCGATGGGAGTCCAGTGTTCGGACGGAAGGAGGGCGGGTCTGCTAAGTTGGGGGGCGAGAGAGTGGATTATACACGGTTATATGAGGTGCCCAAAATAAGGTACCAGAGTAGCAGGAGCGGCGGAGAGGGAGGGCGGTATGAGAGTGTGGCTGCGGAGGAGGAGTCGTGATGGGGGGGGGGTTGGAAATGGTACAATCTACTGTACTGTACTGTGCTAGTATTGTGTGTACGTAATCATGTCAAGTCGGCCGGACATAAAAGTAGCGCCGTTGGGTATTCCCGCGAAAAGCCCCACGTGAGGCGCTAGTCAGGCTGTCATTTCCACATGGTCACTCGACACGGTTGCTGGGCGCATTGCTGTGCTTTCTTCGTCTGATCTCCTCGCCGTTGTGGTTTCGCAGCCATTCTTGCGGTTGCCATGCATCCTCGCTTGCCCGGTTACGAGACAACGGCCTGGTAAGGCTCTGCGCTACACATCGAACATGACATCATCTGAAGCGCTGCAAGGGCTGCGGGCCCTGTCGCGCCAGACCGGCTCGAGGCCGACATGGACGGCTGCGCGGCTGCGAGGGCGAGGACGAGGCTGCGCTGCCGTCGAGCCGACGACTGCATTTGGCTGCACAGCCTGGATGGCGGCCGTAAGAAACGTATGTATACTAACGCGACCAGGCGTGAGGCCTGGATGCATGCGGGATTGGCGAGGAGCGTGGGACCAACGGGGGCTTGCACAGGCCGCGTACGAGAGTATGTTCTGTTCGGTTCGGTTCTGTTGATGGACATGGCCTAGGGAACAATACGGGCGTGTGCTGATGGTGGCAGCGGCTGGCCAAGAGCAATGGGTCGATACGCATGGCCCCATGGCGGAATATGAGGCACGTGTTGCGTCGGGGCGATTGCGCGACGATGAACACCAGCGAGGTAGGATGAAACCTGGGCGTGAGATGGAAATGCCTGTTGATCTTGTGCTAGGTATCATCAAGAATCTCCAAGACCTGCACGACATGCTCAAGGACTACGCGCAACCCGCTGTCCAACCGCCCACCATCGAATCTCTCCAGCCGGCGAAGAAGGGCTTCTTCGCCTTCCTCTCCACGAGCACCGCCTCCTCTACTCGCCCTCCCATACCCGACTCCCTCCCCAAAGGCATCTACATGTTCGGCGACGTCGGCTCCGGAAAGACCATGATGATGGACCTCTTCTACGACACGCTGCCGCCTAACATCACCCGCAAGACGCGCATCCACTTTCATGCCTTCATGCAGGCCGTGCACAAGGACCTGCACAAGATGAAGATGCAGCACGGCGCTGACATTGACGCGATCCCCTTTGTCGCCGCCCGCCTCGCCGCCCGCTCTTCAGTCCTCTGCTTTGACGAGTTCCAATGCACCGACGTCGCCGACGCCATGATTCTTCGCCGCCTTATCGAATCCCTCATGGCCCATGGCACCGTCATTGTCACAACGAGCAACCGCCACCCGGACGATCTGTACAAAAACGGGATCCAGCGCGAGTCCTTCGTGCCCTGCATCAACTTGCTCAAGCAAAAACTCACCGTCCTCAACCTCGATTCCCAAACCGACTACCGCAAGATCCCCCGGCCCCCTTCG
>Ga0182211_1000541_pt1 | contig 11838 bp, 9 predicted proteins | sample G5R1MG_20_FD_129660 | JGI IMG/M metagenome (GOLD analysis project Ga0182211, IMG submission 129660) | Switchgrass phyllosphere microbial communities from Michigan, USA - G5R2_MAIN_03OCT2016_LD1 MG | ecosystem: Host-associated > Plants > Phyllosphere > Phylloplane/Leaf | place: USA: Michigan... | reverse complement strand
GGGGGGGGGGTGGGGGGGGGGGGGGGGGGGGGGCGCAAGGACGGCCAGGAGCCACGTCGGGCGATCCGGTGTTGTGTGCGTGTGTTGCCATGGGAGGCATCGAGATGACGGCCAGCCCGCAAGCGGCATGCTACCATGCATCTCCTGGCCCGTACCACGGTCGGGCGGTTCGGCTGGGCCGCTGAGTGGTGGCTGTGAAACGGACGAGGAGGGGGGGAGTGTTGAGTGTTGCTGCGGGCGGTTGCCCCTCGCGACCAGCGTGGCTGCAAATAGACGGCGCGTCCACACCACGACCACGGCGCCGCCTGCCCTCGATCGACGCCCCATCGCCCGCATTGCATCACTGCCTTGACCTGCCCGCACCGCGAGACCCGGCCTCTGTCTTTCCTGCTGTTGCTTCGCCGCCATGGACACGGGCTATCTCGCCCAGCAGGTGACGGCCATCGTCGGCCAGCTGCACGGCCTCTTCGACGACATTGGCGTCGCCAGCCACGACCGCGACGCCCGCGAGGCCGCCCTCTTCTCCGCCCTGTCCGACACGCTGCACCAGCAGCTGCGCCAGGTGACCAAGGAGAAGCACGACATGGCCGACGAGGCCCGCCGCCTGCTCAAGACAATCCGCCAGATGGAGGCCTCGCTCGACGGCGACCGCAGCCCCTCCCACGACGACGCCGACGACGCCGCCATCTCGTACCCGCTGACGCGCTGCTTGGCCGGCCTCCGCGAGCGCCACAGCGCCGTCAGCAAGCGCCACCGCGAGCGCTTCGAGCAGGTGCGCAAGCTCGCCGAGGCGCTCGAGTCATACGCCTCGCATCTCGAGGCCTCGTTTGTGCAAATCACACTGCCGCCCACGGCGCCCAATGCCGCCATTGCGCCCTCGTTCGACCTCTCGGCCGCCTACGTCGCCCAGCTCGACGCCGAGTTCACGCGGGTGTACGAAGAGTACACGCGCCGCCTCACCGCCGTCCAGGCCCTGGCCCAGGACATGGTCCAGCTGTGGGCCGAGCTGGGCACGCCCCAGGCGCAGACGGACAGCGCGATTGTCAAGTGCTACCGCGATGCGCCCGAGCAGCTCGGCCTGCACCAGGACGACCTGACCCAGCTGGCCGCCAAGAAGGAGAAGCTGGTCGAGGAGAAGCGTGCGCGCGAGCGGCGTCTGGCCCAGCTGCGCGCCACCATCGAAGAGCTGTGGGAGCGCCTGGGCGTCGAGCCGCGCGACCGCAAGCACTTCCTCGCGAGTAACCGCGGCTGCGGCCTGCGCGCCATCAACGAGCACGAGGATGAGCTGGCCCGCCTCAACGAGCTCAAGCGCCAGAACCTGCATATCTTTGTCGAGGAGGCGCGGTGCAAGCTGCAGGAGCTGTGGGACGCCCTCTACTTTTCCGAGGATGAGATGCTCGACTTCACCCCGGCCTTCTCCGACGTCTGCAGCGATGCCCTCCTCTCGGCCCATGAGGCCGAGATTGCGCGTCTCGAGGCCCTCAAGGAACAGCGTCTGCCCATTCTCCAGAAGATCGACCGCCACCGCGAGCTGGTCAAGGAGCGCAACGACCTCGCCCAATCGAGTCAGGATGCCTCGCGCCTGATGGCACGCGGCCAAAAGGGCGAGAAGCGAGACCCTGGCAAGCTGCTGCGCGAGGAGAAGATGCGCAAGCGCATTGCCAAAGAGCTGCCCAAGATTGAAGCCGTATGTGTCCCCCAATTGTGTGTTGTGGGGGTAGTGATAAGCTAAACTTTTGTGCAGGACCTCAAGAAGACACTCGAGAGCTGGGAGGATGAGTATGGCCGTCCTTTCCTGGTGCACGGTGAAAGCTATCTCGAGGAGTTGCAGGCAGCCGCCGCTTCGGCGCCTCCGCCCCGCGCCAAAACACCGTCGAATACGGGCATGCCCACCAAGCCAGCGACTGCGCCCAAGCCGACGCCGGTAAGTCGTCCTGCCACCATGCGTGGACCGCCACCCAGCCGCGCCAAGACCCCTGTGTCTTCCAACACCTTGGGTGCCAGTACATGCAACTTTGGTGCCAGCATATCGCGGAATCCGCTGGCCAGTTCGGTCATGTCGACCGCGCCGGGAATGAAGAGTCCCTCGAAGATCCCCGCTCGCGCTCCTCTAGGTAGCATGCGCCACGGTGGTAATTCGCCTGAGCGACGGCCGCTGCCGCCCTCGCGAGAAGACTCCTCGTCTTCCACGGTCCGGAAGATGGCTCCCCCCATGGCGCCGCCCCCACGCATGAAGGATTTGTTCGTCCCCCCTGAGCCTACAGATACGCCCATGAACCGCTTCGAGTTCAACCGCGGTGACCGGAGCGAGAGCATCGTTCGCAACATACCCCCCGAGGATCCCTATGATGACCGCGCCTCGTACCTGTCCAACCCTCACAGCATGCGGTCAGGCTATATCCAAACTTTTGCACCGCCATCTCTCTCCTCGGCAAGCAGCCGCCAGATCTCACAGACGTCGTCGACCGGGACCTCAAATACAGGCGTCACCACGCAGTCTGGGTCCGAGAACTGGGAGACCTTTAGCGAACAGTCCGACGACCTTCCCGAGAATGACATTGACTTCCAGCAATACCGGCAACGGCAGACGAAACGCTACTCACCAGAGGGCGGGCACGTGGCCAGTCCACGGGGCATCCAAGGCAAGAAGATCCGCAGTATACGGAGCGTCGACAATACCAACCTCATGATGGAGCAAGACGGCCGCATGGTCCGCGTCATGGATGGCTCAGAAGCAGGCTGGACCGACGACGGCGACGGCTACTGAAGTATAGCCCATTCGTTCGTCAACGCCATTCTCTCACGCTCTTGAAGACTTGTTTACGACTTGACGCCCGCTACGACCCAACACGCACAGTCAAGCCTTCCTCCCACTTCCTCCCACCCCCCACTACGCGGCGCCCGTCCTCACCTTGGCTCCTTCGCGGTTCTTCTTTTCTTTTTAATTCCTTGTCTTGCCTTGTGTCCTTTTCTCAATGTCATCCAACAACGCAATCCATTGTATTGTAATCCATCCTCCCGCCATCCAAGCACTCGTCTCCGACTCACCCATCTGAGCAATGCATACCTCTCCTCGTTATCTTTTTTTTTGTTCCCCCCTTTGCCCACGTCCATATACGCGCGAGCATGGATGCTTCGGGCTACGGTACGCTGGCTGTTTCTCTCTTTCTCTCTCTCTCTCCCTCGTTCTCATTCTCGCTTTCGGCACGCATGGCGCCGCCGTTGCGAACGGCATGGGAGCAAAGAGACGATGAAAACCCCGTCACGTGCCCTCTTTCTTTGGGGGGGGTTCTGTCTCTCTAGCGCCTGGTATTCTTTTCTTCCCTTCTTTCCTTACTCTTTCTCTTTTTCTCTCTTCCTCGCCCTTTTGCCGTGTTGGATCTCCCGCCTCAGGCACCTGCTTCCCATCCATCGCGCGCGGGGCATTTCCTCGGCGTCACAGGTCTGCCGTGCGTGTCTTGCGCTGTATACTATTGTATTGCCTTTTCTCTCTCTTCTTTTTTTTTCCGCGACCTCGGGGCATGTTGGTATTTTTGGGGGGGTTCGGTAGTGTACCTTGGATCACGCGACTACTGGTGGTGTCCGATGTCTTGTCTCGGGATTTGCCTTTAGCCTGGGGCTTTTAGGGGGTTAGTTAGCAGGAGAGCGTAGGCGCATGGACTTTGCCTCGTGATGATGGTAAAGAAGAAGATGTCGATGAATTGATTTTGTTTATTATTGCTTTACTTTTGCCGTTAAAACAAGAAAGCCACATCGCCGTACCTAGGAATACGCCATTTCCTGGCAACTGGTCTTCGCCCCTGACCCTATATACGCTTGATAGTAGGAGTCCACTCACCCTAACACGAACCTTATAGATGTTTTAGATAGAAGTGTGTAGACTATTAGTGAGTAGAAGTTGTTTTTCCGAAAGGGAATACTAGATTTCGAGCAAAGTATGGATTACTAGTAATTTATTACTTGCCACGCAAATATAAGCGTCATGTGTATATGGCATAATACACCATACGGGAGGGTAGCGAAGGCACTACCTTGTCAGATTAAAAGTGCGAAAGCTACCAAAATTCCGGGGTTAAGAGCAGAGTGCATGTTATCAATCGTGTAAGGGATTGTCTTTCAAGCTACAAGCGTCAGTGTATACAGGCCCAGAAAAAAACAGGTTGTGTGGAACGAGTGGATTGAGATGGAAATGGTCTTATTTACATGGTGGGAGCCCACGCACTAGGCCCAATACCGTGGACACAGAAAGACCCCCGAAGATGAAAAAATGACAGGAAGCTAGTGAGCTTTGGGGGGGGTTACAGTTCCAAAGCAGTTCGTGCTAAGCCAGTTCTCATTCCACCAAGGAGAAAAGATTCCTGTTGCTTGCCGGGCGCGCTTTCAAACGTCTGGTTCTTCTTCAAGTACCAGTCCACAGCAGTCCTGTTGTTTCCCGTGGCATCGCTGAGCTCGGCATCGTCGTTGGGCCTCAAGAAGTATGCCACGGAGTAACGGTCACCGGTCGTGAGTGGAAGAACACGGTGCAGTGCAGAGCGCAACTTGTAGCCCGTGAGGAAGCGCAGACAATCTCCAACATTGATGATGGCATGGCCCGGGCGGGGGGCCACAAATCTCCAATCGTTGTCCCCTTTTGTTGGGCACAGGACTTGGAGGCCCCACTGCTGCGTGAAGAGGACGGTCAGCGTTCCCATGTCGGTGTGCATGTTCTGCCCCATTTCGCCGGCTTTTTCGCCCAGCGGAGGGTAGTGGATGAAGAACATGGAACTCTTGGAGGGCGCGTCATCACGGTGAGTGTTGTGTAGATTCTGCTCGCCCTTGCGTCCCAAGCCCGAGGAGATGCGGTCGAGAAGTATCTTTGCCACGAAGTGACATTGATCCTGGAACTCGCTGAAAGTCTCATAGTTTTGCTTCACCACGGAGGCGAGTGCCCATCGGCCCTTCAGCTCTGAGCGGCCTATCTTGGAGTAAGTCAGCTCGAATTGCCCTGAAAGGGGTAGAAGGGGAAGACTTGCCTTTAAACACTCCCAACCATCTTTATTGTTTCCAATGCCAGCATGAAGTCCAATTGGCTTGTAGCTGTTTGGGTGTATGAGTAGAGTATACCGCTAGTTGGGAAGACAGAGAACGTACCCATGAGAGCGGCTGACTGTCTCAGTCTTCATCTTACTTTCACCGCTTTGGTCGAACCAGTTGCTCATGACTGAGCTCAATTCCCCGAGATTTTGAAGCATTTGGGAGGAGCAAGGTGTAGTCAAGTCCAGGTAAAAGAAGCCAAATTCTTGACAAGCAAGCACCAACTGCTTGACCTCTTCCTCATTGTGATCGATCAATCGATGCAGGCTGATCGTCCTGAGTTCCGCAAGTTGCGAGGTGAGAGGCAAAGAAGAGTATCCTGGCATATTGAAGACTTGAAGATGTTGCCCACTTTGTGGATATGAAGAGAGTTGTTTGAATAATGACCTTTTGCGTTGACACAAAAGCTATATATATAGCCTGGTGTCGTGAGAATACCATTTCGTGATGATGCATGTCTATGGTTACTTCAAGCCTGTGGTAATGCTAATGCATGCCTTGTCTGATATTACCGGTGAGCCATATTCTGGCGTGATGTACTATTAGGATCGCTGTGGGCTTGTAGAATTATTGATGCATGCCTTGTCAGATATTGCCGGTGAGCCATCTCTCTCTCTAGCGTGACGCAGGATCGCACGGGAAGCATGCAATTCTCATCATTGACCTACCGTATCGACTGGCAAAACTGGCCCCGAGCCTAGCAGGGATTAATTAGGCTAGCATCGGTTTACGCTAATCGCACAGCTTGAAAGATCTGGAGGAAGTCTTGGCTACCCAGGCAGTGAGCTTCTGATTTGCGTAAACCCATGCTAGCCTAATTAATCCCTGCTAGGCTCGGGTAGCTGCGTTCAATACAATCGTCATCTTTATACCGAGTATTAACCTTTGTTATCTGTGTACAAACCTCCATTTGTAAGGTGCTTCATCTTGCACTATTTGTCCACGAAGTAATCTACACGCATCCGAATCTTTGTAGTCGGATTTGGGCTATGCTCCAAAGAACCGTGATCAGTTAATGCATAATGGATCCACATAGTAATTCCCGTGCGCATATTTAGACCCACAAGATAGTAGACCCACACCGAGATTTGGGCTGTGAACCGGTGAGAGATGTTTATTCCCTCAAGGTGTAAGCACCTGTGCCGCATGAAGATAAGAGATCTATACAGATCCGAATCTATATAATTTGATTTGGGCCATGCTCTGGAGATCCATAGTACAAGATTCCAACTTGGCACTTTTCCGTTCCTTGGGCAGAACAAAGACCCTTCTCTCAAACGATGAAAGAGCACAGTGCGAAAAAAGCTGCGATGCATGCACAAATTAACGAGGAACTTCCACGGCGTGATGGGGGACGTGGTGCATGGACCTTACTGACCGCTGTCTCTCTTATACTCACTGTGACTTGGGGTAAGCATGATACCTTCAATTCCATTAGGCACGAACTAATGCTCATGGTGATCCCAAACAGGGTTCGGCAGTGCTTCTGGAGTGTTTAGGGAATATTATTTTAATCATCCACCGTTGGAGGGCAATCAACTGGTTGCGTCCATAGGCGTTCTCATTGTGGTTAGTCGGGCATGCAACGATTACCATTGGAGACCTTTTCCGGCTAACCCTATACAGGGCATTCTCCAAGCAATGTCTCCATTTGTGCTCCGCTACCTGAGCGGTCGCCCCACGCACAGGAAGCCGCTCATGTGGAGTGGTATGCTCTTAGTAGTCGCTTCGTCGGTTGGCGCCGCTTTCTCGGGCACGGTGAGTGAAGCCGACAGATACAAAGGATAGAATTTGATGCCCTGTAGGCGCTGCAGGTGATCATGACACAGGGCGTTCTGTATGGTATCGGAAGTGGTTTCCTCTTCGCTCCCTGTGTCAGCTTCATAGACGAGTGGTTCCTGGTGCGGCGCGGATTCGCCAACGGACTATTGTACTATTCACTCACCACCGACGCTAAGATGGTTGATGCTGACGCATTATCAACAGCTTTGGCGCTAACAACATCGCTGCCGCCGCATTCTCCCCTGTTTTCGCTCTATTGCTCAAACGTTTCGGGCCTCGAACTACACTGATCGCATGGGCTATACTTGCTGGCTCCGTGATTTCCCTTAGTATCTTGATGGTGCGATCCCGCGGCGTCGAGGAGACTCAAGAAGAAGACACTCGTGTGACATGGAGGCCTTTTCAAAAACCGCTGTTCTTCTTATTTGCCTTGTCGATGATTCTGCAAGGCCTCGCAAACTTCATCCCCGCAGCGTACCTCCCGACCTACGCTACCGATCTCGGCAACTCCCCCGAGAAGGCATCCCTGCTCATCACGTTCCTCAGCCTGTCTGGCATGATCGGCCAGTCGTTGATGGGGGCATTGACGTAAGTAAAATCGACGTCGATACACTGTGCTCATTGCTAACTTTTCCCACCAAGAGATGCGGTTGGCGCTCTATGGCCACTCTTACTCAGCACGTTGGTCTCCACATTGGCTGTTCTAGTCGTATGGGGCCTTGGCAGGGCATACTGGACGATGGTGATGCTCGCAATCCTGTTTGGAGCTTTCTCGTTCAGTTTTGTCGTAGTCAGAAGCCATATGGCAGCAGCCGTGGTCGGCAACTTGAACCACCCAAACGAGGAACTGGTGATTTCAGGCGCTTTGCTCGCCATCAGAGGCCTAGCCGCCGTAGGTTCCGGTTACATTGCAGCAGCTGTGAGTACTGCTGGAGAGAGCATTGGGATTCGCCCTGGATATGGTTGCGGGAAATGGCGGTCTCTAATTATTTGCTCGGGCGTCCTGATGTTTGGTGCAACAATAGGAGCCGTCGGTTTCTTCAACCGGGAGAGAAGGCATCTGTTGCTTCAGAAGAAGAACGCGAATACCCTAGATGATGAAGAAGACACTGAAGAGGCCCATGCCTAAACTGGGCTATAGATGTCATGTAAACTAGACAAGGGTTATATAGTTGACTAAAGCGCTGTACAGTGGCGACAGGACTTTCCAGCCCGTACTAGAAAATGTAGACTGGAAACAAAGATGTTTCTTGATAAGGTAAAGGATACCGTATGGAGATATACGATCGTATATGCAACGGTATGAGGATAAGTTAACAGGCAAACGCATATAGATGGAAGGGGGTGGACTGTATTCGATACTATCACTAGTACAAAGGTGTTAAGATTCTCTCCCTCTCTATCTATGTATAAAGTCCGGTATATACTATATATCTCTATATTTATACGCATATACATAGTAGACATTCTCTCGCTTATACACAAGAATATTATCCAGTTCTGTACTTGTAAAACACAATGCTTCGTGTTGCCAGTTATTCTGCATAAAACGGTATACAGAGAGTAACCCTACCCTAGTCCATCTGTTTACTAGCCTATACAAGCTTTTAGTACCCTATGTAATAGTATAGTAAGATAACAGCGTCCTACAAAGATTACCCTATACTACTTTACTATATCCCCGCAATCTTCAAAAGCGGCATAGCGAACTAGCTAGCGCCATTCGTTTCATGTCACGACCACTTGGCTTGTCCTCACAACACGCGTTACGTATGCATGCACGCCAAGCGGCGCAGCCAGGCCAAAAAAACCCCCCGTCGTTTCAGAACGGAGCTACCCGGCTGCAACACCGACAACGACGTGGGGGAACAGAAGAAAAACCCAAGTCGAGGATTTCGTTGGATGGCGAGACGTCGCGTCGACCCAGAACGGAGAAGAAAAAATGGGACGTGAGATTTTGAGGAAGGGAGTTGGGGGGGGAAGGCAGGGATGAGGCTGGTCGGGTATGTTCTGGAACGTTTTGGAAGCATGAAGGGGGCCTGCGTTGGGGCGGAGAATTTTTTTTTTTTCCATTTCCTCTTCTCTTTGATTTTTGTGTCGCGTCGCGCGGAAGAAATGGGGAGTAATCGCCCAGGGGCTTCGCATCGACCAATGAGTGCGCGGCTCTGATACGATCCGCTCGACGGAACAGCACGCTCTCTCATCACGAGGGGGCCGTTGTGTCTAAACAACCTTGTTGCCACATTTCCCTCGGCGCCATTACAAGCATCACACGCCAGTCCACCACGGGACGTGCGATCCGAGGAGATGACAGACCCACGATCGACGCTGGGATCATGTCCCTCGACGGCCAATCATGTGCAACGCCATGTCCTACGCTGGAAACCGTGGGCATAGCGTGTCGCGTGGGTAGGTAACTATACCAAGGACGGCTCCTATGGGAGGTATATAACTGCATCATGGACAGCTGCGTGTATGCCCAATGCTCCCGACGGACCGATAGAAGCAGCTGAGGGCGGTAAAAAAAAGGGTCGACGGTTGATGTGTGACTCGTGACTCGTGCGCGTCTTGCCATCAGCCCACCGCAATGCCAACCCATCGATCCGGCACACCGTTGGTCGTCGGGGAAGCAGGCTGCTTGCCTGCGCCGAGTTTGCGCGGGGGAAGCCAAATGCGCGCCTTGCCAACGGCCTTGGAATCGAGCTTGCCCACGCGGCGCATGTTCATTTCCAGGACGATGACGCGGAGGAAATCGCTGTTTTCGCGGGGCTCGCGTTGTCGGACGGTGGGTTCGATGGCCGAAGCACGGCCTGCTTCGGAAAAGGGGTCCAAAGCGGGGCCACGCGCGCGGCGATTCTTCTGGCTGCGGGTACGGCGCTCGTAGGTTTGCATTTGGATCATGGGGGCCTGGCGATCGGCGTCGGCGTCTTCTAGACGAAAGGCATCGTGGAGGTGCATGGACAGTTCGGTGGGGGAGATGGGTGCTGGGTGAGGGTTCAGATAGCGGCGGAGTTCGGGCGAGGGCAAGCCTGGGAGCTGCTTGGGGCGCATCTCGCTGGTGTAGCGGGGTGAAAGTAAGGAGCGGGTGAGCAAGTCATCCGGGGGCACGCTGGGTGCGGTGAAGTTGGAAAAGTTCTTGGCCGCGGATTTGAGGGCTTGGATGGAGGCGGTCAGGTTGGACTTGAAGGAGCGGAAGCGCTCGCTGGGCGGGGGGATTGACGATGCGAGTTCGGTGGCACGGGGCGTGACGAACATGTCCTCCGACGCTTCGGAGCCAAAGGGGAGCAGTGGATGGTCGAGGAGACAGTCTTCTTTCGGCGGCGAGGAGACGACCTTTTCTCTGCGGTCGGTGAACGACTTCCTACTTCCCAGGGATTCTGGTGTGCTCAGGTTATCCCAATGCGAGGAGACGAAGGAAGGATCGTCAAAGTCCAACGACGGGGGCATGGTGGCGATGGAGTCGCTCGAAATGGACCTCGAGGTCAAGCAGGAGTCCTTGTCTTGCTCTAGGCTCACAAGGCTGCCGTACTCGCTCTCCGACTCGTCCACGCGGCCCAAGAGAAGATCGAGCGGAGATGCGCCGTAGAGCGATGGCACGTCGGCGTCATCCTGCTTCCACTCCTGGATCAGCTCGTCCATGGAGATGGTGCGGTCCAGGGCGGCTGGCCTGCGGGGGCGGCGCGGGGGCATCTTGGGTATGGCGGTGACGGCGAGCAGGGCAGCGACGGCAGGCGCAATGGCGTGGGGGTTGTGGCTTTTCGAGGGACGCGAAATTCGCCCTCCATGATGGTGGCCTCTGGTTCTCGCGGGCTGGGGAGCGGTGGCCGACTTCAGGGGCGTGCGTGATGGGATGACGACGGGCTGCGAGTGGGCTGGCATCTTGGCCGAGACAGGGTGGAGTGGCCAGCGGTTTTCCTTGTCGGGGTCCTGGTGTCGCTTCGCAGGGTGGTGGATAGGCAGTTGCAGGGACGAGTCCGTCTTGGCAAGTCGGGTGGCGGGTCGGTGGCGAGCCGGCTTCGAGGCCGTCTTCTCGGGCGGGCAGGCAGGCGGGTGGAGGAAAGGAAAGGACCGCGGCGAGTACATGGTGGTGGGGAGGGCGTCTAGCAGGCCGTTGGCAGGCCCTGGCGGCGTTTCCCCGTGACTAGGTGGTCGGGACTAAGGGCTGTCTAGCACGGTAGTGGAGGCTTTGCCGTTGCCCGGTCTGGGCTAGTTTACGCGGTGGACGCTGGGACGTCTCGCGTCCGATGGCGTCTGTCGGGTCGGGACTGCTGACGGGGGATTGGACGACGACGCGGCAGGGTCTGGATGGCCGTACCCGTCTGGGGGGAGGGCGTGGTGTTGTGCTGGCGACGGGCGGGTCGTGGGGGGCGGGCGCGAGGAGGAGGGAGAGTCGTGTCATGGAGAAGGAATGGAGGAGAAGAGAGAGAGAGAGAGAGAGAGAGAAAGAGAGAGAGAAGGGAGAGCAGGGGAGCAGGAGCAGGAGCAGCCAGTCTTAATCGTCCTACTCGTCCTACTCGTGCAACGGGTAGGGTGTAGGTAATGCTATCGAGGTACTGTGCAGATAGGTGCGATAAGGAATGCGTCCACCCAGCCAGGCAAGGCAAGCACATGACCCGCGACCGTGTCACCCCGAGGAATGCAGGCACCACGCTGACGCCCCTGCGGCTGACAACTCGACACCTGCCTGTGCCTCCCCGTCCACGCGTTGACCACGCCTGCACGCTCCACGCCTCCACGCCGCCGTCGCATGGCCTCCCTCGGGCTCCCTCGCCATGGAGAACTGCGATGCGCCATCAGAAGCGTTGGCCTTGGAATCCCCGTGGGTCCCGCGCAAGACAGACCAAGTACACCACCGCCACCGGTTGCCGTGCTACCCTGCGCTGCCATCTTGGCCAGCTAAGGTACCCAATTCCTACGGCCCGCCTAGTCGATACGGCCTTGTTCTCCCTGGCTGGACTGGCGTCTCCACGCGCTGGAATGAAG
>Ga0182211_1000540_pt1 | contig 11859 bp, 10 predicted proteins | sample G5R1MG_20_FD_129660 | JGI IMG/M metagenome (GOLD analysis project Ga0182211, IMG submission 129660) | Switchgrass phyllosphere microbial communities from Michigan, USA - G5R2_MAIN_03OCT2016_LD1 MG | ecosystem: Host-associated > Plants > Phyllosphere > Phylloplane/Leaf | place: USA: Michigan... | reverse complement strand
TCTGGCTGTCACTGTCACAATCCAACGCCATGGGTATCCACAACCCCACCAACCAAACACCCCCAACAAACCCCCCAACAAACCCCCCAACAAACCCCCCACCCGCTCCAGCCAACCACGTCACGCAAAGCTCGACAGCTGCCGGTTCAGCTCGCCCTTGTCGTACTTGACATACTTGCCCTTGCCCTTGTCAATCTCCTTGTACCGGTCGTAGAAGCGGTTGTACAGAGGCTCGATGATGTTCTGCACCTCCTTGGACAGCTGCGCCCGCACTTCCTGCTCCATGGCGTACGACTTGTACTGGGCCACCAACCCCTCGAAGCTCGTGTTGAAGTTTTTGAACTTCTCCTTGATGGCGTCCTTGTCCTTGGAGCTGAGCGACTTGACAATGACGGCCGAGTCGGCCCCACTCGATGTAGGCCGCTCCTTGCTGCGGTTCGTGTACTGCACGTCGAGCAGGTACCCGGATGGCTCCCGCCATGCTTCTAGGTACATGGCGGTGCTCTGCTTTCGCCACTCGCCCAGCTTCTTCGCGTAGCCCTCCATCAAAGGCGCCAGCTCCGACGATCGTATGATGCGCGTGATGATGGCAATGTTGTTCGCCATGAACACGCCCTGTAAGCTCTTGCCCTTGAGCAGCAGCTTCGCCTTTGCAATCAGATTCTGTAGCAGCGTGTCCACCGTGTCAGACGCGTACTGCGCAAACAGCTTGATCGAATCGGGCCCAACATCCAAGATGGCTGACGGCGGGTTTGCCGAGACCGTGTTCCACCCGCCTTCGCCCAGTGATGCCAATATCGACGACAAGGGTTCGAGGTAGTTGGTCATTTCTTGTAACCGCCGCATCGTCTGTGTCGTCACGTCTACCGGCCCACCGTCAATGGGTACAGCGATGAGGGCCTGCACGCGAGACCTGGTATCATCGAGCAGCTTGCCCAACGATGTCTTGGATGTTTCTCGTATCGGCTTCACGCTGTCGTAAATCTGATCCTTCAGCGCACCCGTTTGTTTTTGAAGGCGCATCGATAGCGTTCGCACTAGGCCACAGATTTCGTAGCCGAGAAAGCAGTCTGTCAGTAGATTCTTTTGAACGTGGCCGTTAAGCTCGCGTAGCGTCTTGTTGAACTCGCCCAACGGTGCCTGGCATGTAGATGCGTAGACGGAGCTCCATTCCTCTCGCTCGAAGACGTAATTGAGATTGTCGTATTCTGCCACGAAAAGACCCTCGATTGCCTGTATGTAGGTGCCAATACCATTTGTCCCCTTCTTATAGAGGGCATCGGCCTGAACTTTCCTTGCTGTGCTAACGGAAGCCTGCGCGAGGCTGTTCAAGAGGCTTTCCAAATGTGCGCCGCGTACATCGGCGTAGAGCCTCTGTGTGGGTGTTTTTGCGGCATCGCTGTGCGATGTCTGTGCAAACGACTTGCACATGTGGGCATTGATGTTGCGTAGGCTCTGGAGTTTTTCTTGGGGGATTCGCGGGAACGGGTTTTCTGGGGATGATCAGCATGGCCACAGGCCCATCGGAGGGAAACTTACGCTTTGCGACGTATTCCAGCGGCTGCACTTTGTCTCGGGCGCTGTCCTGCAGTATACCGCGAAATACGTCTTCCAACTGCTTGTTTCCGGTCTTGAGTAGGCCGCTGAGCTGAACGATGGCCTTCTCGTTAGAACGGAGGTTTGTACGCTTGAGGTCTGACAGCGACCGTGCGGTACGGTCGAGCGAAGCAATGTAGCCGTCCAAATCGCCTCGGCCGGGTCCGGCGCGGATGATGCTCTCCTCCCTCTCGCTCTCCTCTCGCGGCGCCCGCAGCCTTTCCATGGCGGTCAAGACCCGATCAATGTTGGCATTCGCAATCTGTAGCTTCTGCGTGTTGCCATAGATGGGGCTGATGGCGTCTTGCACGGCCTTGCCACTTGCGTCCAGCCGGTTCACCGAGCCCTGGATCTTCTTGGTGAGGGCCTTCATCTTATCCATGTTGGCAAAGAGCACCTCGACTTCGGCGCTCTCCTCCAAGAGGGCGGCTTTGCGGGGGCCAACCATGGTCGCTGCTCCCCACGCGGGGGCAAGGGGGAAGGCGAGGCCTCTTGCTCAAGCGGGGCGTGGTGCGGTGCCGGACATCAAGGAGCGTAGAGGCGCGCGACGTGATAATAAACGACTGGTTAAGCGTTGAGAGGAGAGGTATTACTATTACTGTGTATGTCGAGTAGATGGCGCTAGAGAGACATGGATGGACTAGGGTGAGGCGATGCGTGCGGAGAGGCGGAACTGGCCAACGAGTTCGTTGCCTACGAGATCGGAGAAACCGGGCTCATGCTCCATCTCTTGCATCTCCATCTCGACACGGCATCGCCCCCTGCATCTCTAGAGTCTGTCTAGGACCTGTCACCTGCTGCACGCCATCGCCTGCCTGCGGCGTCGCGCAAAGCCTGAATCGCGGCTGCGTCATGTTGAACGCATTCTAGTAGGCAGGCCCAATGCGGCGGTTTGCGCAGCCTGCTTACCCTGCCACCTTGAATCAATTGCACACCGTCACCATAGAGCATCCTCTCGCATGGATGGCAGGCCCACGACGGCCTAGCAATCTGGGCCAAATGTGGCGTTGGAGGAGCGCCCGTCGACGGTAGGCCGTCGTTGGAGATCGACCTGCAGTCCCGCAACTGACAGCGCAGATTGCACACGAATCGCTCCCTGCCGGCTCGAAGCAGGCTCGTTGCTCTCAGCATTCGATATGGTCTGCCCTGCCTCTTGGCCACTGCTGCGGGCGGCCAACTCTCCACCCAGTCCACTCCATGGCCTTTCCGTCCAGTCCACCTCGACGCGCCTTCCCTCAAGTCGTACTTCTCAGGCCAGGGCCGGGAGAAAACGAGACCGGCGCCGCCAGAGCAAGCAGAAAACAAAGTCAACAGAAAAACTTCGGGAAAGCCTGGCGACCAGGACGCTCCACCGCAGACACGCATAGCAAAGGGCTACCGTGAGACGGACGAGCAGGGCGCCAGCACACAATCCGCATGGCAGACCATAGCAAGCAAATTCCCCAGTGCCTCAGCCTCTCCCTCGGCTATTGGCGACACTATCATCGACTACATTGTGCCGAGCTGGGTCAAGGTGCTGCCGGGCTTCATCCGCAAACTGCAGAATGAATTATCCATGGCCCCTGGCTCGCTGGCCGAGGAGATCTGGTACGAGGCAAATGACCCTGAAATCAATCCTGAGATCATATGGGATGCTTCTGTGCGCATCTCGGAAGACATCTGTGTGGAAGAAAAGGCCTTCCGCGAGAAAAGAGCCCACTTCACAAAGGCAGCATTAGCACGATATCTCGACATTGCCGAAGCCAACATTCATCCCGACGATGTCCCAGTAATTGCCATGTGTGGGTCTGGCGGAGGCCTCCGTGCCCTTGTTGCGGGCTCCTCATCCTATCTATCCGCCAAGGAGCACGGTCTCTTTGACTGTGTCACCTATACCGCCGGCGTTAGCGGTAGCTGTTGGCTACAAGCACTGTTCTATTCTGACATTACCCAACAAAGCCACGCCAAGTTAATTCGGCACCTGAAGAACAGGCTTGGGGTTCACATCGCTTTTCCTCCCGATGCTCTCGAGCTCCTGGTAAGTGCGCCAACCAGCAAATATCTCCTCAGTGGCCTGGTGGAGAAAGCCAAAGGCATTGCCGAGGCTGAGTTTGGGATTGTCGACATATACGGTGCTCTGCTTGCCGCCCGCTTGCTTGTCCCCAAAGGCGAGCTGTCGATTAGCGCGTATGACTACAAAGTCTCTAATCAGCGCCGGTTTACCGATGATGGCTCGAATCCTCTTCCCATCTATACCGCCGTTCGACACGAGATTCCGCGCGTTGAACAGTCTGACACCATGGATGCAGTCGCTGCAGAAGCCAAGGCCAAGCGAGAAGCATGGTTCCAGTGGTTTGAGTTTACTCCCTACGAAATGTGGTGTGAGGAGCTGTCGGCCGGTATTCCAACATGGGCAATGGGCCGCCAGTTCAATAACGGGCGCACAGTGTGGCGACCAAATGGCCTAGCACTACCAGAGGTCCGCGTTCCACTCCTGATGGGCATCTGGGGTTCAGCTTTCTGCGCCACACTGTCACACTACTACCGGGAGATTCGACCATTGATGCGAAGTTTTTTAGGCCTTGCAAGCATTGACGCCATGATTTCGGAGCGCGACGAAGACCTTGTCAAGGTTCACCCGATTGACCCCGCCTGCATACCCAACTTCGCCCTCGGCATGCGCGAATTGCTGCCCGCTTCGTGCCCAGAAAGTATCTTCTCGCAGAAGAACTTCCAATTCATGGACGCAGGCATGAGCAACAACCTCCCCATCTATCCACTGCTCCGCCCCGGCCGTGATGTCGACATCCTCGTGGCCTTTGATGCCTCTGCCGACGTGCGGACCGACAACTGGCTCAGAGTCGCCGATGGCTATGCACGCCAACGCGGCATCAAGGGATGGCCCGTGGGTGCGGGTTGGCCTCCAGAAGATGAGACGCCGCACGAGCTCCAAGAAGACCTCCAAGCCGCTGCTGCCAAGAACGAAGAAGATGCACAAGAAAAAGTTGCTGCAGCCCAAGCCAAAGATGCCGATGATTCTCGTCGTGGCAAGAAACAAGATCTTAGCTACTGTAACATCTGGGTAGGCACAACCGAAGAACGCACCTCTCCTGATACCGACGATCAGGAACCAACATCCAAACTTGTCGAGGAAGATTGGGAGCTCATGCGTCCCGAATCCGGGATTACCGTCATCTACTTCCCCTTTATGGCCAACCCCAAGGTCCCTGGCGTCGACCCCAAGTCGTCGGATTTCATGTCGACGTGGAATTTCGTGTACACGCCCGAGCAGATCGACTCGGTGGTTCATCTGGCACGAACAAACTACGAAGAAGGCGCTGATCGCACAAAGCGTACAGTGCGCGCTGTGTATGAGCGCAAGAAGGCGCAGCGCGAACGGAATGAGAAGGAGGAGAAAGAGCGGCGGTGGCGGTGGAGACTTAGGCAGGGGAGGACGGCTGGGCGGCGCGTGGGCGCCTGTGAGCAAGGTGACCAGTTTACGTAGGACTGGGGACGTAGGACTGGGGAATGATTGGGAAGGACGCGTAGTTTAGCTGCATTATACCCCTTGGATCAAGAAGAGCATGACGGAGTTTTCAACAATTGTCTTCAACATGATCAGATCCTACTGGGTCTACTCTTCTGCTCGCGCACCTCCTGTGCCATGCGCAGCAGCGCATACAGTGTCTGCAGGCGAGGCATCTCCAGTCCCCTCTCCCGGGCAATGCGAATAGGATTTCCCAAAATGACTTCAATTTCCAATTTCTTGCCAGCCTCCCAGTCCATGGCCATGCTCGGCTTGCTGCCGCTGGTATTGCGCTGCGTGCTGCGGATGATGGCTTCTGGTGTGGCGAACTCGCGGGGCATGGGCTGGCCGAGGATCTTGGGCGCCGTGGCTAAGATCTCGTGCATGACGCCGAGTAGATGGCGCTGCACTTCTGGATCGAATGCCATTGCGCTGTTGGGGGAGCCCAGGGTTAGCACGGACGACGGGTTCATGGACGCATTGATGGCGATTTTGTGCCAGCGGACGAGTTGGAGTTTAGTATGTGTGTAGGCTTCTGCGTCTTTGATGCCGCCGTCTTTGAGCAGGGAGATGAATGTATCGTTGAGGGTGGTTGCTTGTGCATCGCTGTCGGACGTGGCCGCGCCGTCGCCGTCGCTACGGTTGGTGTCCAGGTGTGGAAGGTAAGGGCCGCTGTTAATCCGTGTCCAGCGGTTGTGTTGGATTACACCGTGTGAGGGCTGCGCGCATGATGCGACTGTCACGGCGGAGCATACGACGGCGTGTGGGAAGCGCGCTTTGTAAGGTGCTTCGACGCCCAGGCCGTTCTGGATCAACACAATGGCGGTGCTTTGGCTCACGAGACCCTCGAGGATCGCCGAGTCGTCGCTAATGTCGGGCAGGGCTTTTGTGCTGACAACAATATAGTCCCAGACCAATCCGCTTGTGCGTGCTTCTTCAGGATTTCGAAACGTATGCGCGGGCGTGAAAGTGTAGGACCCGTATTGTGGAGAGGAGATTTGGAAGCCATGGGTGGAGACGGCCGTGTAGTTTGAGCGGCAGATGACCGAGACGGCGACGGAGGGGAGCTGGGCGAGACGTGAGGCATAGAAGGCGCCGATTGCGCCGGCACCGAGGATGAGGATGTTTGTGGTCATGGTGGAGCACCGTTCTAGGCTGACTGGTGTTTTAGGTTGACTGGTATAGCTGAAAGGGCTCTATTGTGCCCTGAGTGGGTGTTTTAGGCACCCGGTTTTTCGATAGGCAAATGTGTTCTGTCGAAACATGGATGGTAAGGAGGCTACATACGGAATTATGTCAGCTTGAGGTCGAGACTGTAATACCTGTGTACATGGGAACATGGCTTGTCTGGGGGCGAAATGCACAGTACCGATGTGGGACTAGCGCCATCCTCGCTAGTTTGACGTCAACGTCAACGCGCCGGGAGACTTCACACATCCGGCGGTCTCTGGCTCCACGGGATTATGGAAGACATAGATCTGTGCAGTAGTTATGGTAAGGGGGATCTCCAAGAGGCTGCGACGGCATTGCCCCCCGATCTGACGCCCACCTGGCCTTGGACAGATGTGTCCTGAAGCGATAACACCGGGACGCTCGATTAAGATAGCTTATTCTTAAGCAAATGATCCATCTGTAGACCTTCTCTTGGAAGCTTGTCCTATTGGGTCTTGGTATATAAACTTATTCTGAGTGATAACCGAAAACTAGAACAATTATCCTATATACCCGTTGTTCTTTGCCGCCTCAACGAACCTCCATTTTTCTCGGAATATGAGGAATTTTGCTCTTTCTCCTCAAAGTCTTCCAACAGCGTTCCGTTTCATCAAAATCTTGACCGCAACTATCTAAGCTTTTTGTTTCATGTTCAACTACTGCATCATTGCTTCCTCACAGGATTCTGGCTTCTGGCGAGGCGCCTTGGTGGGTACCACATTCGTACTACTTGCAAATTTCACGAGGAGCGTGATGGTTGCTATGACGTTATTCATTGAGCTAATTCGTTTGGGCGGTAGGGATCAGTGTACTTATTCACATTCACTATCCAAAATTGACCGGTGCTGCGCCAGAGATGGACGAAAGGCAGCAACGTACAACTGCTCACGTCGTTACTGCGCCCTCCACTGTTACTTCAGGACTACCACTGACCCTCATCCACCGCCAACATGCCGCAGCCAGTTATCTCACGAGAGAGTCCCACTGACCTGCATGTGTCATTAGAGACAATTCCTGGGACCACAATCCCTACAGATTTTAGGCCTGACTACTTCGGCGGGAACGATGACGATACGAAGCCGCCCACAGCACAAAGAAAAGGCAGCACAGCAGAAGCACCCTTGACGGCAAGCGAATACTTCGGCAGTTCCCCTTGGAAGCACAAAGGCGGAGGTCTCAGTCTCAGTGGGTTTCGTGCGTTTGCAGCCCCACCATTATTGCATTTCTCACCCCGACCGTTGCCCGCCATGGCAACGGTCAATGTCAACAAAATGACGGCATCCGCAGGCAACAAAACACCCAACATTCCTGCCGTCGAGATCTTGGATTGCGTCTACCAAAACGGCCCCCGGATTACACAACAACCACTGCCAAGTATGCAAAGTTACGGCCACTGCGAGGAAAATGCAGATGGATTGTGCTTTTCCATGTTACCGCAAGTTATGAGCATGCGAGGTACGAAATGCGTCGCTAGAGGACAGTTCACAGTCTTACTGGGAGCCCTCTTGAAGGAACGGCTGATGAATTGCATACGCTGACACAATTACAGATGGGATTGACGATGATCTAGCACTACGACAAGTCGGCCATGATCAGATCGTCAACCAGGTCGAGGACCTGCGCTGGGTCACCGATTCCAACAGCAATAAAGGTCAGCCACAGTTTGAGCATCGCCAGAGACACATACTGATGGAAATAGTCGTTCACCATGGTGGGGTTCTCTCTGAGATGATTCATGCCAATAAAGGCATCTATGAAGCGGTACAAACTCTGAGAAATCGCATGGAAGCGCTAGAGTCCAACAATGACCGTCTCGAATCTATGTTTAGCGGTCGCTACGCCCAAGAATACAATGTTCTGCGGTCTGAGCCAGCCGTACAAAGCCAAGGCTTGCGGTTGGAAGCCAGCGACACGCGCTCGCGTGGCTCATCTCCAGCACGGCTAGACAGCAGCTATCGAGATCGCAGAAACTACGATTCTGGTGAGGCTGAACAGATATCTGTTCCAGGAGACAACAGACGCACAAAATGTCGCAAACAGCTGAAAATCAAAATTCCTGGGGCGACTGTTCATTCTCTGGCAGGGTTGCCCACACCTTTGTCTAGGACTAGTGTGCGTATGGGAAACATCCGTTCATACCATCCTGCTGACGTTTCTTGAAGACTGCGCTATCTGCTGGCTTAAAATTGAGCATGCCTAAGACACCCATCACACCCGGTCGTATTGGCCCTGGCAACATGAGCAAAAGGTCTTCGACGTCGATCAACAAACGCAAGAACCACAGTCTTGACAAGATGTTGCCTCCTGCATACGTCCGGATTCCCCATGTGCCCTTGACCGATACCGAGGTTATTGTCTATTTCTTCCAGTCGCTCTCACGGCCTAACGTGGCGCTCCGTCTTTACGCTCGCGAATGGGGCCCTCGCAATATAGTCGATACTCTTCATTCTCATCGCTTGGTTGAGCCGCCTTACCTGCGCAACACCTGCTCAGTCAAGTGCACAACTGCTATCAAAATGGGCAGGAAGAGATACGGCGATGATTGGGAGGACATGTTCAAGCTCAGCATCAAGGAAGCGAGCGACGAATATGCCACTGATATTATGCGCCTCGAAGACGATGAGTGGAACAAGATATATGATTACGACGTCCGATCTCTGTGTGTTGGTCTTATCAAACATCCTGAAGTAGGTAATGATGGGGGTATCTTCACACGTTGTGTAAAGTACTGTGAAGAGAACGACGTTCCTTACACAATCCACGACATCTGGCAGTTAGCCGACGACCTGGAGTCAGGACGTACTCCGAAGCACCCAGAACCTTCAAAACATGTTGCCGTTGGGACGCATGGAGGATTCCCACTCTTTATCAAGAACCAAGACGAGGAAGATGAGAGCGATAAAATGTCAGAGGACTCTGCCGCACCATCTCAGGGTGAGGTGCCGATTGCACAGCGCAGCCTTATCGACAACTCAGATCGCACCATCACACGCTCATCTACTCCAGAATCAGTTTTCAGCGAAGAGAATACCGACACTGAAGATACTACTTAGTCCTTCTGTGCCATGTCAAATATCACAGTTGGACATTTCGCACAGTGAATCTGTGTCCGTGGCGGCTACGACGTTTCTTGTGATTAGCTGTCATTTTGCTTAATTTGTTGGATAGAGGCCTTGATTTCCGCCCGACCGGACCTTTTGATAATTTTTCTATCCTGAGGCACATTGGATTGGCCCTCTATATTGCTGTATTCTAAGTCGAAATTAGGAAACAAACGTCTTTAAGAAGACCAAATGTGTGAATGGAACACGTTGGTGAGCATAATAGCACCAGGAAACTGGGATAGTGACTTGACGTAATCTTGTAGCTTCAAAATTTCCAGAAATGAAGGCGAAAGTGAGTGACGGATAGTCGTTGTAGCTGCATGGAGCCGTAGCACTGGATGCGAGACGATGGTACCGAGTGCAATGTCTCAGATAGTAAATGAGACAATAGGAGTACCTGAAGTACAATAGAGGGTTAGTCTCCCGGCTCGCTAACAATAGTTGAGTGGTGTGTGGGTGAAATCGTTCCACCGGATCCACACTATTGTTAAAATAAGACAACAGCCTTCCTCTCACCCCGACTTCAACACCTACACCTCACCACCACCACCATATCCCTTCATTTCAATCATTTTCAATATTCAGACAACACACATTAGGAACACAAAACAACAAGAAATACCTTAGACTCGTCGCTTCAGCAGCAATAGATGACTACTTGGCAACAGCTACAGCCTAACCCATCTTGTCAATCGCCTATGCAGTCACTGGGCCCTGCACCTGCTCATCAACCGCCTCCAACATTGTCTCAGATCCCACGAATCCTGCCAATTCCCGCTGCCATGAGACTCAATCAGCAGAACACTCAGCTCTCTAAGTCAGCGCCAGCGATTCCCGATGGGCCCTTGAGTACACTGCCTTCTGCTGCGCCGACTCGTATCTACAACATCTCGCAAGAACATTCTACGAACATGGGTTTAACTCAGCAGAGTGATCAGAGAAAGCGCTCGGCAGCTGAAATGGTAGACGGCGAGGTGCCCAGCGCAAAGCGCCAGGCAGTTGCGTCAGCAGCCATCAATACTGGAGTGCGGACCCAAACCTCACCACAACTTATGACGCAACTACCTACACAATCCGAGCCTCGGGCGCAGAATGATCTTCTGAAATTGGCAGTGGAAGCTGAAGGCAAAGAGAATCGGTTGGCAGCTTCCAAGGGTGCAGCGCTATCCTCGCAGAAGCGCCGAGAGCGTGTTGAAGCAATCTACCGCTTCCTCGAGACCCGATACAAAGCCAACATGGAGAAAAAGCGCCAGGAGATGTTCAGTCTCGCTCAGATTGAGAGCAAACGCCAGAAGGACGAAAATGATCAGCGAGAAATGGAGGCTACTGAACAGCAACGCATCGCTGCAGTCCAAGAGAAGGACCGCCTGGACAAGCTACGCATTATGAAAGCTCAAGAGAAATCTAATCAAGAGGTAGAGCAACGCAAAGCAGCTCGTATCGCCGCCATTGCTGAGAAGAAACGTCGCCAAGGTCTTCTTGTTGCTCAGGAAGAGGAAAGAGAGCATCAGGAAGCCGTTCGTCGCTACCGCGCTGAGAACGAGCACAACGATAAGCGCAAAGCAGAGCTTCAACAGGATTCCAACCGCAACTTCCACTCTTACCTTGAAACAATCAAGTACTGGCCTCTCCCCAAAGGGGAGCGCCAAAATCAATACATGCGGGGTTTGTTGGCTAATCAACGCATGCCGTCGTCGCTCGATAGCGACCTTGCGATTGCTATCAAGTACGCAAAGGAGCACTGGTACTACTACAGGCAATACCCCCGGGATCTTGAGTGTTCTGTCCAGGATGCAAAGGCGGCTGAGGAGAAGAAGAAGGAGAAGGAGAAAAATTGATGACAGGGAATACTGCAAAGATATCTGAATCCTAGTATTTCATTGAAAGGTGATGTACGCGAGGAGGTTATAACGCGGCTAGTGGAGTTCTGCAGTCTGCACCTTGATGGCGACGTACAGTAAATCCCGTCGCATCATAGACCCCACGGCCTCACAACTTCATTGGTACAGTGGCTTCCTTTGGGGGGCTTCTACTTTCATGAATATTAATTTTGGGTTTATTTTTTGCGGAGTTCTACTGACCGTTGCCTATGGGGCATCATGCATCAGCGAAGTTGGTATCCATGCTTCGCGACAGATTCACTTCACGAATTATCGTTTGGCAGGGCTTTTCTTATTCTAAATAGCTCATGAAGTCATACGGGGCGCCCTAAGCTTTCAATTTGTATAGTAAACCCACAAATTCTTTATGAATCTTTTGGCTTCGTGATGTGTGGGCAGCATATCTCTGCCATCATAGTTGCTGGAGATACTGCCGATGCTTGCGACCTTCGAATCGCACGTAGAATCGCAAAATTGCACGTGCTAGAAAACGTATATTTGAGTCCCTATGTACCGCCGGTTTCATCAGTTTCTCGTTGATCTGGTCCATCTAACTGATGAC
>Ga0182211_1000539_pt1 | contig 11864 bp, 11 predicted proteins | sample G5R1MG_20_FD_129660 | JGI IMG/M metagenome (GOLD analysis project Ga0182211, IMG submission 129660) | Switchgrass phyllosphere microbial communities from Michigan, USA - G5R2_MAIN_03OCT2016_LD1 MG | ecosystem: Host-associated > Plants > Phyllosphere > Phylloplane/Leaf | place: USA: Michigan... | reverse complement strand
GCTGCTGCTGCTGCTGCTGCTGCTGGTTCCTGGCGGCGAGAACGGGTGCGTTGGGCCCGAGGAAGGTGTCGGGGTTGGCAAAACTTCCGGGTATATGGGCGGGTAGCCGCCAGCCAGGATGGCTTCGCGGCGGCAGTGCGGTGTAAGCGTGTGTGGAACTTGCCCTGCGAACTGGGGTCTGGATGGAGGGGAGGGGAGGATGGGAAAGGCTGCCGATAATACCACTGCTTCCTCGCGTTCCACTCCATCGCCCCGTGCCATTTCCTTCTTCGAAATACTCGACGAAGACGGGCACGCCATTCTCGTCGGCCACCATGGCCTGCGCGCCTGCAACGGGCGGGCCTTGTCCGGGGTTGGGGTGGACGTTGCCGGTATTGAGGCTATGTAGGAGCCGTTGGAATGCTCGTTCCTGGTCCTCTGGAGTCTTGTAACGATAGGTGGGGCCCTTTTTATTGCGGGAGAAGAGGCCCATGTTTCAAGGGGTTGTTGTGCGGTGGTGTGCGTGGTGGGAGAGTGGCGAGGAATATTGCTGCACTTGCAAGGTGGTAGTTGGTGGATGGGGGGGGACGTTGTGGAAGAAGGGTTTGTAGCATACATTTTTGAAGAAGGGGGTCGCTTTTCGAGCGCCCGTGAATGTCAGGACTTACGACCCGTGCGGGTGGACGGGGTGAGTTGGCCTACTTTTTCTGTAAAAGACCGGTTTCTCTACATCACGCATGAAAGTGAAGGCAGGGTATCAGGATTCCGATGAATTCAATATGAATGCCTATTATGTACGGGGTCGTAGCTCATGCGCTTCGATGGTGCCTAAGAGCCATGCTCTTGGTGGGCACCAGCCAGTCAACGGTGAAACTGTCCTGAGCGTTTTGTTGAGTTCGGAATTTCGTAAAAAGCAAATCATTCATCATCCCCATATTTCCCTCGTGATGACGACCGGTTACACAGCATCCCACGGTGTCGTGTAATGCAGCCAAGATACCATTTGTACCGTACAGTACAGAATCATCCAGGGGCCGCGTGGTAGTGGCATCGTGAGAGAGAAGAGGAGAGACATCGCAATCGTATCTTCGAGCAGATCAATCAAAGGTCATAAAGTCATGAATCGTAGACTGTGAAGTGGAGAGGAGAGGCATGCAGAGCAACCGTGAAGATCAACAAAGACTCAAACCGAGGCAGATGGCAGAAACGACTGGAAGCACGATTAGTGAACGAGAAAGAGACGCTGCCTACTGAATCTTACGTTCGTGCGCCATGCCCAAAATCCGAATACCAAGCCGACCAAATGCTCAATAGCACCACTACTCGTCCCAGAAGGGATCTTCAAAAGCCGTAGTGACGAATCCCAGGTTAGAATTCGCGCCTACGAAGCCTGCGTTTCCAAAGCTGGGTGCCTGCATCATTGCGTTGTTGCGTGCCATGTTGTAGCGGGCTCCTTGGTGGTGATATAGGAAGTCATCGCCGGTCGCGAACTCGTACTGCTGCATGCCCTGAGGGTTTTGGGCCATGGATTCCATGTTACTTGCAATGGAATTGTTAGCCATGATCGTATTCGGGGGCGTAACCTGCGACAGCTCAGTCCAGCTAATGGGGCCGTTGGATGCCATGACATGACCACGGCCTGGCGATACGTTGGTAGTCGGGGTACCCAGCTGAGTACAAAAGCCCGAGTCAACAGTCAGAGGGGGCGTAGACATGGTAGCTATGAGATCCTCGTTGTTTGAACTCGTGGTAATGAAGTTCTGGTAGAGCGTGCCGTCGTGAACTCGGGCCTTCCTGTTCGAATCCCGAATTTTGCTCATGTCGATGTATAAGTCCTGCGTGGGTAGGGGACTGCCTTCCAAAGAGACACGGTAGTTTGTACGTCGCTTCTGCATAGGGGTATGAGGCATATAGGGGTCCGCATAAGCATTACCGTTGTCTCCGAGTGGGTAAATCGCCTCATAATCCTTATGTATAGCCGTGGTACCAGGCTCTTCTACGATCTTCGGAGGGACCGTGTGGGGAAAGTCCAAGTGTGCCCTAGCAGTCTCCATGTAGGCACGCTTAAGTGTGATCAGGAAAGTTTGGTTGCCCGAGAAGCGCGTGGGCTTCTTCTTAGGTAACATCGTCTTGACTTTGGCTGTGTCCGGAGTGATCTTTGGGTCGTCAGCAATCGATACCATAGAACCCGAGTTCTTTGATTTACGCGTCCACGCCATCCTCAACGATGGAATGAAGTTACCCTCGGCCACTTGCTTCTGGCGGAGTTTCAGCACTGCCTGCTGCAGCGCGCCAGCAGTACAGCTTTCCCCCACAATCTGTGCCGCCTGGTCGAAGGGAATCTGTACGCCAGTTTCGCTGCAAGCCCAGATGATACCGAGAACAACATTTTTCCAATCATTGTCACTCCACTTTAGTAGCTTTGCTCGAGGCTGACGGGGCTTTCGCACGCCACCATCTTTGTTGATCTTTGGGGTATTCTGGGCCCGCGAACCCCCAAACTCGCTCCCGTCGTACTCATCATACTCGCCGGAGCAGGAGGGAGTGAAACTCACAGACTGGCTGCCATCGATAGTTTCTTCCAATTTGGTGTTCATGAGTTCGCCTGCGCAGTTTTCACCTGGTTGAGATCCTTGGGACTCATTGTGCATGGCAGACGTGGCGACAGGGTCGTCCACACGATCTACGGTAGGCATAGTATCATCACTCTTCGTGATCTCCGTAGCTTGGGACGTCATACCGCTGTATGGGGGGGTATACGGATGCGTTTGTGGGTATTTAGAGTTTGGAGTGCTGGCGAACATGGGTGGTGCACCCGTATCAAGACTCTGATCGAATTCGGCGTCAGAATAGGAAGTTTCGTGACTCCATGAGTCTGTATTCCAAGCCCCACTTTCGATTCGGTCACCAAGGAACAAGAAATCTGAGGCTCCAGCGATATTGCCGGCGTGATCATTATCGTTTCCGCTACCTTCACACATGGTGTAGTTGGTAGGACGATAGTCGAGCTTGGACTGGCCAGCTACCTGAGAAGACATATTGGATGGAGTTGTGGCTGTGTCTATAGGCGAAAAGATTTGGCTGTCCTTCTCGTGGAGACTGATCATGTTCAACTTGTTGTTATGAAATTTCGTCATTTTGGCTGTTGCTATCAGTGACCGCCCGAATCGCAGCTTCTTGGGAATTTGCTTGAAAACTTACCAGGCTGGAGGGAAGCATATATGTATTTCTAGTGGCTTTATCGAGAGCTCTAGGAGTGTCGCGACTGAATATTCGATAGGCAGAAGTGAACTAGCATAGTCCTGGAGGTACACAGAGCACGATGTCGCGAGTGATGATCGCTCTCGTGAGAGCTCCTGTGCTCCGTGCAGTATCTGCCAAGTATCTGCGCTCAGTAGTTCCACGTGGAGAATAATCCAAGACTTCTTGGCGTTAGTTGAGGGTAGTATGACGGGAGAAGCAATCCGGGATTGCAGCCCTGCTTTGTGGTGCTCTCGCTAGAGTCTTCGGGTCGATTGTAGCGATAGATGACGTAACACGAACTGATCCAAAAGGTAAAGGGGTTTGGACGAAATCCGTAGCTCCGACGTGAGTAGCCTGGGATATGTTTTCTGGTGGGTCGATTGTTTGTGATAATTCTTTTTCACACCTTTCCACGGCTTGTACATGAGGTGTACGCCCTGAACCTTTCGAGAAATCTGCCCTGACTCTTGAGGGATGATGCCGATTGCGACGGGAGATCAACCATGTATTGCACCGTATTGACGCAAGGTCACTACGAGAATAGCCCGGTGTGTTCGTATGTACTGCAGTCCTACAAGTGTATTAGAAACTTACCACAGTCAGAGAGAGAGAGAGAGAGAGAGGGAGAGAAAAAAATAAATAGAGAGAGAGAGAGAGGTAGGTAATATTGTCCCATAATAAGCAGTCCAAGCTAAAGCTTACCACGTATCTCTCAGAGAGTAGGTCTCGTTTGCTATTGTAGGGGTTGACACATCCGTAGTGAAGCAGAGTTCTGGAGGCAGAGATGCAGATGACACTGTGAGACTAACTCAATATAGACATCTCTATCGGAGCGTCTCTAGCATAAATAATCATTTTGAAGATGTTATCCACTTCGAATTTGAGGCGTCCATTATGCCAGCGTCCTGCATGACCTTGTCATTCCATTATGCCTGCTTGTAGATATTTATTTCAGGTAAAGTCAGAGGAATGCGCCAATCTAATGCGGCGGTTTGCATAGAAGCAAGGCCGTTAGCTACCTACCTGCCAAGCAGCAGAAGCCGAATTTTCATCTGTGTTCCAGCTTCAAAGCCGAAGTGACCCCTGACATCCCATTTCGAAATTCGGAGTCATCTTGAAAAAATGCTGTAGAATATGAAGCATTTGTAAAGAAGGAATCGATTCTAAAGAACCAAAGAAGGGAAGCGTCGCTGAGGTTATGATCGTTATAGCGAAGCTCAGGGTAATGATCACAAGTAGATATCAACGATGAACACTTGAATGTAAACGAGGACTTGAATGAATAATTTTTCGAAATAAACAAGTACGAGCAAGATCCCGACAGTAGAGACTTGGGCCTTGTGGATTCAATGGTCCTCTATAAAGATTTCCCATAAACAACATACATGAAGTCGGTGTCGCTTGAATACACATATCCTGGAAAGAACATGCCGCTTAGGATGTCTGCATAGCCATAGCACAAGCTTTGAGGAACGAAGCTGGCTGGATGGAAAAACACATATCTTAAAAGTTCCTTCTCTTTTCAGATCCGGGGAACAAAGTTCTTAACATATCGTTTTGTAATTAGAAAGTCGATGCGATGTAAAAACTGTTCCGTAAATTGTTGAATCGGGCCTGTGGAATTTATCCACGATTTGATTAGCTCACCATGTAAAGCGGACAGTTTACACCTTTAATAATAGCCGATCATTATATCAAGAACAAAAATTTGTGAAAGACCTTCAATACAGAGCGTTATAGAAGCAGCACTTTGAGAGTGCAGACCAGGTATTGCATATAACCAGCATTATGCATCATTATCAGGCTTCGGGCTCGGAAGGACGCCGATGAGCCCGTCCACATTCCAAAAAGCTCGGAAAAGAATCGGATAACTTATTCAGGACTGCTCTCGGTCAAAGTGAACTGTAACTATGTGTATAAATTCCTCTTAAGGATTGCTATTATGTATAATAGCAATCTGTTTAAGTATACAATCGAATAAATTCTACCCCATCATTTAGTGACTTGTATTTTTATAGACAACTTATTCCTTTTGTAGTGATGCTACCGTACCTATCTATATAACTTAAAATACCCTCCGATTCTAGAGACCTATAGATTAATATCTTAGCTTTGTCTGTGTTGTCTAGGGCATAGTTATTAAATAATCAGATTACCGAAAAGCAAGGGGCTGCAGGCATTTGCTTAAGGGAAGAGCCTACTATTTCGGCCCCGAGATTGTAGAGCCGGCACTAGGCTCTATAATTATGCAAAGGAGGTTAGTCTGCACAAGTAGAAATAAGCATTAATAACCAGCTGGTTAGTAGCCTCGATATTTGCTGTAGTAACTAAGCACTTCAGAATATATTTGCCTGATAGTCAGCTTAAGTCTAAGATGCATATATAAGAATGAATAGTGTAAACTCAACCAAAAATAAGCACACTAGATAGAAACAAAATATTATACCTATTAAATGTATCTCTGCCCGACTGACGCTAGGTTCCCAGATTTCTATAGCAGGCCCTGTGCTTACATTTCTTCGCTGCCTATGTGCAATTATAGATTTAATGGTAGATTAGGGATTGCGCATTGATCGAATCCGGACCAACTGCCCTAGCACCACTATATACATAGTATACAGCAGTATATGCAATAGACATTACAATGCATTAATTAGTACTCAAGGCTGGTTAATAACAGTTGTGGCGCAACAGTCTCCCAGTGCCCCGTGCGTCTCGGTAGCTACATCTCCGCACACTACGCTACCCGCTACCCTTCCACCTCACTACTAACACCAACACTGATGCTTACGCACCACAATTGCACGCTCAACACAACCGTCCCGCTACCTGTATTCTATAAGCAGACGCCTATCCTGGTGGAGTGGGCTTCTTTGGCATCATTGCGCCTGCCTCCTGCATATCAACAAGCCCCACCTCGAGGCGAGTCCTCCCTAAGATGACTCGATATGTGATCGCACACATCACTCAAGTACAGCTCCTCTCAGGTATAATTTACGGAGAGGAGAACAAAATAAAGCGGTAGGTGGGATAGTCTGCTGTGCTCGAGGCAGCTGCCTCTACTAACACTGCTTCCAGGCTTATCAGGTGTTTGCATTGTGGTTCACGGTGTACACCGCCCAGAGCTATACAATGTCTTACATCGTAATAAGGTATTACAGTAGTTGTACCTACAGCAAGCTGCATACTTCTTTGAGTCACTTGGAACACGAGCGGCTCTGACGCTACCACATTATCCTTAGCGTGATGCTAGCTATACTCACTTTACACAGCTATTAAGCAATATACTATTCCTCAGCAATACTAAGGCACACCTGGAATTTCAGTACAGATAACTTCCAGATACTGAATTATAATCCGGTCCTTGTAACGTAAAGGTTGCTGCCATGAGAATGAGCAGATACACCAAAAATGTCCAACACCGCCTGGACTCTCGGTACTTAAGGCGATTGCTTCCTGAAGGCTGGTTCCATCAGTCTTCAAGTTCCACCCAGGAGAGTCCCCTTACTCCCTACTGTCTTATGCTCTGCAGCTTGTGTTGTGTTTACGCATATGCAGTTACGCAATAGACTCGGCTGAACCTCAACCAGTGTGGAAGTTCTAGGGTCTTGTCACTAAACGTTCTAGACACCTCCTCATGGCTAAACAGTATAAAGGAGCCCTTCCTTCAGAATCGCAACTGGATAGCAATTGGAACTGGTAGAAGGTTGTTCAACTCAGTGCGCACCCTCCCTCACGCCTTAAACCACAGAACTAGGCTGGGAATTGCATGAAAATCCAGGGCACTATACTCATAATGGCTCGCAGCTTCAATTGTCACATTCCTGCTGCTGCTGCTCAGATACTCCGACGCTCAGCGAGACAAGAACAAGCCTTAATCTTGACTGAGCAGTATACGCTATCGATGGCACCCCAGTCCCTAAAAACAATCTCTGGACTTGCTCATCTATCTATCTGAGAACCGATTGAAAAGAAGGGGGCGTTACATATTCCTACGCGTGGGTAACAAGGTCACCATACACCTACTCACACGATGGTATTATGGACAATCGTATGCACATCATAATCATTGTCCATATTCTGGATCCTACTGGAAAATTCTGAGAACGGCATGCGATACAGCACCAATTTCGATTCAAGAGTAATCATTCAGCATCTGCTTCTACATCTATCATAAGCGGTGCTGATGCGATTGTGCCGTGGCACTTAAGCGGTCAGCTCATCTCAACTTGTCGCTCAGAGTCGTATGCTGAGAAGGCCACATAAAATATCTGCATGTGTATTACCAGGTTATTTGCTGAAGACAATACAACTTCAGACTTGGTCCTGGCCGTCGCAATTCATGTCGATGTATTGCTACATACCGGAAACGTTTGGGCATAGGAATTTGTTCCCAGACCTACAAGCTCTTGTGTTTGTATAAGTCAGTCTTGAAGTCTTACAGACAAAGGCATGCTCAAATTCATTTCGTCTCGACGGTCCTGATCGATGTTGCGGAGCTGATGCAGCATATCAACAACCTCGGAAGCGCTCGCGGGAGCCATTACGAAAGCCGTCACAAGGGCGGACGCATGCAACAAGCACTCATACGTGCTGTGCCGATAGCATGTGCCGACATGTTCCGTGACTTCGCCTGCCTCCGTCGCTGGTCACAATACAGGGCTATGGCCAACACGGACCGAACTATCACAAATATTATATATTAAGGCTTATCCGGCACCTCTTCAATGTTATCCGCCAAGTGGCAGCCTTGGTGGAGGCAGACTGGTGAACTCTGCTAATTCGTTCTCAGGTCGGCCGGTCGATCCTGCTAGAGTAATCTCGCAGTGTAGTTTCTTTTTTTGCCTTTTTGCCAGACTTGTCGGCAATTCCATTGATTTGATCCCAACCTGCATCGATTATACAAAGCACGAACAGGATGAGGATCAGTGCTCATATTCAAGCAGCAAGTCCCCATATTTTCACGTCACAGTTCTCTCTTGAAGCAATGGGTGGCCTGCGTTCGGCAACCGTCATAAAGCGAGGCATGAAATCTGACAATAGGATGGAGTATCCACCAAAGCCAACCAGGCTCGTATTAATTCTTCCTAAAACGATCAAGAGATGAGGCCTTCGCTTGCCATACATTTAGCAATGTTTTTGAACATGCAATAATGGGTCATTTGAGCAAGTGGTTACGATAGAGTACGGAAATCATGGAGGCGCCCCTTCCCCTCCCCCCTTTGACATCGACACAAAGATCACCTCGCCAATATCAAGATTTGCGTTAAATTTTTCGATTTTACGAAGTCAAAATTGGCATTCTGGATACGGAACGCATCAGGGGCTGAGAGACCACGATTTAGTGTTGCCTTGGGCGGGTGCATAGTCGCAACCTTGTCACGACCTTCGAAAATACAGCCATCACCACCACAGGCCCCAGAGGATCGCAAACGCTGCTCAAGCAAAACCGAAATACCGCCTTACGAGATTACCTGCGAATACAAGCCTTGGATAAGGTTATCCCCAAGACTTATAGCGCGAGCTATACGGATGCATTGCCTCATTCAAGCGCCTACGAATGACTTGTTGATCCACCACCAACAAGTCTCTGCTAGCATAAGAAATGTTTCGCCAACCCGTGAGATGCATCCTCCTGCCGGATAACCTAGACAGACGTGCTACGGAAGCACATGCCAAGACTACGTCCGGACCAGCACATTGTGCCCGCCCTCACCGATTTGTATCCCCCGCTTTTGCCCACGAGGGTACACAGTAATTCCTATTGCACTACATAAGCAATACAATTCGTTCCCCTTTCGCCGAGTAACCCTTATGGTCAAAGGAAGACCGAACGCCCTTATGGCCTAGGCATCAAGTAGATGTAGATAGATAGTTGCGGTTGAGGATTGGGCTAACGAAAAGGCGTAGGTTCGAATCACGGACCGGCGGTATAAACGACCAAAGCGCTCCTCGGAGTATGCCCCGACTCCGGTCGTTAAATCTTTTTTGCTATTTTTCCCACCGGGGCCATGGCATAGTAGGATAGAGCCGAAGGCAAGCTGTACGAAGACTTTGCCTGCGATTTCGTGGTTAGAGCGAGGATACTGCAACGGTTTCTTATCATTTGGCTCTTTTTGAAGCAGCCGAGCAAGCTGTAGAGTTTGACTGGGCGCCCACACCCCCAGAGCATATCAAGCAACGACCGGCAGACAACCCTGGGGAAGAAATATCGGAGATTTCGACAAGATGCAACACACTCATTTGCGGTTCTTGACATGTCACCACAGTTGTTTGCAGACACGTATAGATTTTAGCTCTGAAGGTAGGCAACGGTAAGCTTTCGGATCCCATTTCAGCTTCATTCTTTACTTCGTATATACAAGCCACAAAATCAAATCTCGCGATTTGGGAGGCTTTCTCGCAAATATTCCGTACAGGCAATGACGCCCTTGTATCAACCAAAAAGAGACAAGACGCGAGTTATCCATGTTGGCCGGAAATCGCCTTCATGAAGGACAGTGGGTTCAAACTTCACACAAGGTGGATCTCTATTCATGAGTCCGGTCCTAATATCCTCTCTGCGACTTAATATCCTCTCTGCGACTTAATATCCTCTCTGCGACTGATGAAACTATTCTGTACATCGAATGCGCCGGCGTCAAATTCTCCAGCATCACGCTCTCCAGCGTCAAGCTCTCCAGCGTCAAAATTTTCAGCGCTGGCTCTCCCGCGCCTGACTTTCTAGCACCGATTCATCCACACTTGTTTCCTCCCTTTGTAAACTGCGGCTGCGGCCCTTTGAGCGCCTCGTCGAAACTCTGCGGAGCGACTTTGCTAAGGATGCGATGGCCATGACGAGTCCAGAAAGTAGGCAGGGCTGTTTCGGATCGTAGAGGTTGCGCCACTCATCTCGAATTCTGAGCGGATGATGGGCGTTCTCCTGAACAAGGATTGAGTCAGGCGCCGCCGAGAGCAGCCTGCCAGTCGGTTGCCAGTCAGCTTGGAGCCACTGGCGAATCGCAGTAGCATCTCACCTGAAACATCAGCAGTAACACGTCTCTATCGAGACCTCCATTTCCAAGATGTTTGGGTGTGCGGAAATTTGTATGATCCTCCAGACTGGAACAGCAATGACGCGCTGGCGCCCGCACGAGGCCTCTCACTCCAGCGGCTTCCCGGAACCGCGCGCATACCAAGGATCTATCGAGACTTGCCCTGAGCTTCTATGAGAAGCCGCGAAGATGCCCGCGAACCAGGTTATTGCTTGTATGGGACGCTGGAGTATGGAATGCAGCTGCCGGAGCGGACGAAAGGCGTGGAAAAATTCAGATGTGGGCGCATGGGTGTGGTTTTCTGCAGTCGTAATTGCAAGCTCTGTCGCAGCTTCCAAACAACGGGCGAGGGGATTCTTCGAGGGCGTTCAGGGTGTGTTGTCGGTTCTGCGGTGGGCAGGCTGGTGTTGGAGCTACGGCTTGCAGCAACCGCCCAAACGGCCACGCAAGCCATCCTGTATGTGCCCACAACAAGTAAGCTGAGCACTACATTATGTTAGGGTCGGCTATTGCTTGCAAAGGGGATCTCACAGGCTTCAACAGGCACTCCTTTGGACGACCTGATCATGGCCATTTCCCATGAATCTAGGTACCTTCATAATCCAATCCAGAGAGGTTCAAGGCGACCTCCATAATACGGGCACTGCAACGACGCTTTGACCATTGTTTCTTATTGTCCAACCTATCGTTCAAGATCCCGCAAATTACACTAAAACACCACTTCCATCAAATTCAAGCCAACATTGAGTTTCTCTCAGCTCTTCTTCGCCGAATTCGAAACTCTTGTCTATCTGAACACATCAATCCACCTCGCTCCTCTCATCTTTTTGCTCCACTCTTTGTATTCACTCTTCCCATCACTACAATGGCGTCCACCGCATGCATCGACAGAGTACTGGATCAGATCTGCCTCTGGGAAGAAGCCCACGAGCGCGGCCACCCTGAGCTCTGTGCCTGGCTAAGATTGCAGTACGCTGAGCTGCTCTGGAACGATGCCCAGGGCATTTATGAGGGCCATGAAGAAGTGCGATCAATCTCCTGTTGATGTATACAGTCCTGACAAATACAGTGGGTCATCATTATGTACGCTCTCTTGAGGGACAGCTATCCGTCGTCGCCTTGCCCTCTTAAGCATCGGGGACACACCTCGTCAGTCTCGATTTTCGCCACGTGCATTATGGTCGTCGCTGCTGGATTGCTGGGGATGCTCTGCGCTCGCTTGCTAGAGTAGGTGGTAAGAAGGTGTAGCTATCTGGGTGGCACATGGGGGATGAATGAATGCTATAGTTTCATTTGGAGCGTATCACGTTGCGTCAATACTATGTGATTATCTTACGGTTTCGTGATGAGGGTATCATGGCGAGGCATGGTGAGGTCAGCACAAATTCCTCGATCTATCGTGCTCACCTTCGGTACAACCTTCAGTAGTCATTCGGGAGACAGTCTGAATACATTGAAGATTTTTGTAAACATGAAATGGGAGGAACTGGAAGCAGCTAGTCTTTTCGAAGTCTATCATGCGGTACTGTTGTCTACATGTTTCGGAGCACTGTAGTAGCTGCAGAAATCGTAGGAAGTCATGCTAATGGAAATAATCTAGATTCAATG
>Ga0182211_1000536_pt1 | contig 11893 bp, 20 predicted proteins | sample G5R1MG_20_FD_129660 | JGI IMG/M metagenome (GOLD analysis project Ga0182211, IMG submission 129660) | Switchgrass phyllosphere microbial communities from Michigan, USA - G5R2_MAIN_03OCT2016_LD1 MG | ecosystem: Host-associated > Plants > Phyllosphere > Phylloplane/Leaf | place: USA: Michigan... | reverse complement strand
GTCTTCGAGAAACTCGATCAGCGATTTAACCGCCGACATGCGCGAGCCCTTGATGCCATACTTGGCCGCCTGTCGGACACAGTACCCGACGAAGCCCTTGCACTGGCGGTTGAGCAGCTTGAGGCCAACCTGCTGAACCTCAAACCACTGAGGGTTAAAGCTTACCCAAGCTGTGTGAGGTGCGAACAGGATCTCGGTGGCGACGGTGTCGCCCTTCATCAGCATGTCGAAGAACTTCTGCAGCGAGTAGCTGTCGCTGTCGACTGCGTCTGCTGCGTTCTTATCGGTGCCCTCGATCTTGGAGGCCACGCCGTTCTGGATCACGTCCTCCGCGCGTCCGAGGAGGATGGCTCGGCCGCTCGGCAGGTGGACGCCCTTGAAGTCGAGGTCCGAGGTCGGCGTGGTGGTGCCGTAAAGATTTGATCCGTGCTTGATCCGAACGAGTTGCTTGACGGGTTGCATGCCGTAACTCCTTGAAAAGAAACGGGGACCTCTCGGCCCCCGTTCTTGATTGGGTTTTGATCCACGCCCTATGCGAGGGCGGTGATGCGAGGCGTCTTGCCGTCGAATTTGATGTGGACGAAGTTGCCTTCGCCAACCACCATGCCGTCGGCAGGGACAGCCTCATATTCGCTGCCGCCGGCGGTGATTATCAGAGATCCGTTGACAACCTTGTCAATTCGGTACGTGCCATCCTCGGGGATGGTCTTCGTCCGCATCTCGTGGTCGATCGGGGCGGCGGGAGGGGTCTTGGCCATCAGAAGCTGCTCCACCCACCGCCATCGAAGCCGAAAACTCGTCCGAGAAATGCCCACATCGTACGTCTCCTTGGGTTGAGGCTCAATCCTTACGGCCCGTCGGGTGGAAGTCAATCACAACGGGAAAGCGGGGGACGCCATCGGGTGACCGCATGAAGAAGCGGCAGGTCGCCATCGCATCGTCGCCGACTTCCACCTTGAGCAGCTCTTTGCCCTTGGCGTGACTGCCTCGGATGCCCGCGCCGAACACATCGTTACCACCGTTGTTGTTCAGCAGCGACATGCGCTTGGCCGCGCCGGCCCAGTTGCCCCTGCCCTCGTCGATCGAGATCACCTTGAACTCTTCGGTGATGAACTCCTTGCGCTTGAGCAGGTTCTTGCTGCGCCGGCCGATCTCGTAGCGGGTGTCGAGACGGTACATGCCGCCTTCGTAGCCCGCCGCGACGGCCTCACCATAAGCTTCGTCTGCCTCGGCGGCGGTCTCGCAGCGCACGGCGGGCACATAGACCAGCCAGGGGCAGTCGAGACCTGAAAGTAGCCCAGCAATGGCCTGCTTTCGCGCTTGGTAGTTCACGTCCGTGTCGACCATGTCATAGACATGGTACTGCATGACGCGCTCGGCCAGCTCCAGATCCTCCTGCGTGGGCTTCTTCTTGCGGACGATCGAGCTGATCGCGCCGAAGTCCTCGCGCAGGTCATGGTTGTAGAGTTCGCCGTCCAGCACAAGGTCGGGGTACTCGGTGAACAGCGGCGCGGCGGCGGCGTGCAGGTGCGGCACGGCGGTGATCGGCTGGCCCTGCCGGGTGAACATGCCCTCGGCCGTCATGATGCAGCGGATGCCGTCGAGCTTTGCCTGGGCATAACCGGGGCCGGGCCATGACGTGTACGTCTTTGCGAGCATTGGTTCGATCATCTTCGGTTGCGAAACGGTATCACGCGTCAGATGATATTCCCTGTCCAGCTGATGCTTCACCTGCGCACGCACCTCGAACTCACCCTGCTCCTTCTGCGTCGCGCAAGACTTGGGCACCGGCGTGGTCCAGCCGCTCTCGGCCTGCTTGCCATCAGCAAGCCCGCTCAGCGTTCGATAGCGGCCGGTGTCGTCCAGCTGCATACGCCATGTCCGCAGCCGACCGGTGCTGTCGAGCTTGTAGAGGGTGGGCGTCTCGTAAATAGCCGGCGATCCATCGCCAACGAGTTCAAATTGAAAGGTCATTGCGCTTCTCCTGACGCGCTCGGATCGCGTCGTCGATCGTGTCAAAGTACCCGAGAAAATGTCGTCGACCATTGCGCTGCACGCGGGCCGTCCACTTCTCATGCCGAGAGTTCCAGTTGACGCCTTGATGGCCAGAGGTGCTGTCAGCGCGCGTCGAGGCGTTGGATTGGTTGTCGGCCTTTGTACCGTCCTTGAGGTTGGCGTAGCGGTTGTCATTTCGTACGCGGTTCTCGTGGTCGATCTCACCAGCAGGCCACGCACCGGTCATGATGAACCACGCCAACCGGTGTTCAAGCACCGCGTGGCCGTCCACCTCGATCATCCGGTAGCCGTTGTTCATGGCGTAGCCAGCGCGCTTCCCCGTCCAGCCTGCGCGAGGTGATTGGAGCCACGTAAAGTGGCCGGTGCTTGGATCGTACGAGAGGCGATCCAAGATCGCTTCTCGTGACATGTGAGTGAGATCAGTGTGTGCCATTTAGTTAGGATGCCACTGTGTTAGGCTCATGTCAAGCGAACGGGTTCTCCTTGATGCCGACAGTCAGGTCGCCCCGCACCGTCACGTTGAAGCCACGGGCCTTGAAGCCCTCGTAGGCGTAGCGCACGCAGTAGTCAGCGGCGACGCCGATGATTTCGATCTCGTCGTAGCGGCTCGCTTTGTAAGCGAGACGGTGAGTACAGCCGGGGGCCGCCCACACATCGAACACGCCTTTGAAATAAGGCGGCTCGTCATGCTGAGGAATGACAGATTGCCAGCCTTTCGAGGCCCAGAGGCAGTGCGGCGGAAAGCCGGGGTCGCCTTCGCCCTCGTAGTGCGTGTCCATCGTGAACACGACGTCTCGATGATCAAACGAGAAGACGTGCTGGATCATCGGCACCAGCAGCTTCTCCGCGCCCGGCACGTAGAGCGCGCCGTCCGGCATAACGAAGTCGTACTGCATGTCGACGACAACGAGCAGCTTGCTCATGGCAATAACTCCTTGTGGATGAAGACCTGCGAGTGACGCGAGACGCCGCCGTTGTTGAAGGGGTGGTAATCCTTCCACAACTTCTCTTCCATCAGCTCTTCAGCTGAGCGCCAAGCGCCCGCATGCGGCCCGCCGATGCAGAGCGAACGACGGATTTTGAGGCGGCGCGGCGGGCCGCCGGGGCGAACGGGAGCGGTCTTGACCCAGTAGTGGGTGCCTTTGTCGCTGAGAATTTCGGCGGGCATGAAAAATCTCCGATTTTTCTATTTTATTTTTTCGAGTTTTTGGAGTTCTATATCTTTTCCAGCGCTTTGCAAGGATAGATCTGAACCGAACCCGGCTCGCGCTCACTCTCGATCGCCACGCCTTCCGGCGTTAGGTCGGTGGAGTAGTACCCCACTACCAAGCCGTTCCAGCTGGACCCCGATTTCTTCCGCACCGACGTGCCGAGAGGCCAGTCCGCTGCGATTGTCGCGAGGACGTCCATATCAAGATCCTGTGACATTTTTCATCAGCTCCTTCATCCGCCAGCACACGTTCTCCGCGTACTTGGCCAGTTGGCGCGGCGTGGCTCGCTGGATCGCTTCTTCGACCACGATCTGCTCTTCCATTTGCGCAACATGCGGCGGCACGACCGGCGGCGCAGGCGCCTTGTCCTCGCCAGGCGTTTCCCCTTCGACGGGATACGGCTCTGGCGACGTCAGCAATTGCTCGCCCGGCGCCGGGTGGTCCAGCGGCTTGCCGGAATTCAGCACGAGGTTGTTGAGATAGGCCATTAGACCGGCGGTGTCCGTGGGCACTTCAACGCGCTCGCTCTCGACGCCCTTGGGAATGTCGGACTGGCGATGGACGTAGCGGCATTCGGTCGCGATCCAATAGAGGAACATCACACGAACTCCTTGGCGATGATCTTGCCGCCCTGCCGAGTGACCTTGATCTGGATCAGGTTCTCGACACCGTACTGGCTGGTCTTCACCGGCCCACGGCTGCGCCGATAGACATCGTCGTGCGGGTACAGCGACAGATACTCGACCGTGACGGGCTTCGCGAGCTTGCGGCCGGTGTGATGCTCGACCTGATCGGCCCGCATGCGCAGGCGGGCACCGTCGCGGCCGTGCAGAACACAGGTGCCGTCGCGCTCGATCTCGATACGGCCAGTGATCGGCACTGTGACCTTGTCGCCGTTCTGGATCTCGGGATTGATCTCGACAGGCAAAGTGCTGGAGATACGAGCCTTGCTGGTGCTCTTCTGCTTTCTCTCGTTCAAGAACATGCGAGTAGCAATGCGATTGGCTTCGCTTGCTGAGTCGGCCACAACACCGTTGAAGGTGCGCCGCAGACGACGCACTTGGAGGCCGGTGACGTAGTAGATGGTGACGTTGAAAGTTTTCATGATCTTATCCCCAAGTTTCGGCCATCGCGCGGGCGATGCCGGGGAAGGTGCGGGAGCGCTCTTTCCAGCGATCAGGCCCCGGAGAGGCCCTGTGGATAGCCGACCACGCCTTGTGGGCGTCAGTACCCGGCTTGGGCGGCACAAGAGCTGTAGGAGGCTTGGAGAGAGGCTGGAGGCCTTTCAGGGTGAAGCCCGTCGCCTTGAAGGCCGGATCGCCAAACCAGTAGGGCTGGACGAAGTGCGTCTTCGGCAGGTCCATGCCGTGGTGCTTGCTCAGATTGGCCATGATGGTCTCACGACCGTAGCCGTGCATGACCGGGTTCTCGACCGCGATCTTCGGGATCGGCGCGGCAAAGAGGTCAGCAAAAAACTGCGCGCCGGCCCGCATGTTGGCCCAGCGGGCGGCTCTATCGGCAGTCAAGCCCTGATGCAGCCACCGCACGCCGCTGTTGGCGAGGTAGGTGCATGGCGGGTGGGCGATCATCAGGTCGAATGGCCCGTGATCGCGGATCACGTCGAACACGTCGCCGACGACATGGTCGGGCGAGTTGTCCTCGGCCGGCAGCAGGTCGCAGCTGATGACGTCGTGACCGCGATCGGCAAAGGCCTGGCGGGTGCGGCCGGAATACTCGCAAGCTACAAGAACTCTCACGATTGCACCTCGAACTCATAAACCCGCCAATAAATGCGCGAAATACCTAAAACCCGGTTCTCCGGATTAGACTTCTTCTCAATACAGTAAGCTTCAGCTGCTTCTTCAGTTGCGAAGACCTTGTCGGGAAAGTCATTCCCCATGACGACATAAACTTTCATCGTAACCACCTCACTTTTGTATGCCACAACGTCCATATGCAGTGGCCCCAGCCGGCGAGGCGCACCACCTTGATCTTGGCCTCTTTAGCTGTGCGAGCCTCGATTATGCCGACACGAGGCACGCCCGGCTTGTTGGTCGTGCGCGGAAGCGTCACTTCATAGCGTCGCATTTGCCGTGACTCCCTCTTCAAGAGCAAGCCACACACGCGCCCCGCATGAGAGCGGGGCGTGCGGGCGGTAGTGGAAGGTGGCGAGAAGTTTGCCGGAAGTGTCTCGCAGCTCAACTTCGTGGTGGCGGGTCGGCTTAGACCCGCGTCGGACGATGATCGCCGGGCGCGTCCCGCCGTCCTTGGTGTTGGCTCGGATCGCGTCTTGGGCGACGTGAACGATGGTTCTCATTCTGCATGGCCTCCTTGAGGCAGGTTTCCAGAGCGGTATAGGCGTTGAGCCCGTCGATGATGTTGGCTCCGGCGATGGGGTCGAAGTTGTCCTTGAACTTCTCTTTGCCCCGCTGGAGCTTCTTGCGGCGTTCACGTACTACAGTGAGTAGGCGACCCACGTCGCGCCGCGAGACGCGCAGGTCTATCATGTCCATGTCTATTCTTTCGATAGAGAAAATGTCCGCCGTCCTAGGACGGCGGACATCAAAGATCAGGCGACGTCCTTGATCAGACGCTTGAGGTCCCCTTCGGAGACATTCGTATTGCTGTTGAAGCGACCCAAGGCGGTGTAGCGCTGACCCGCGTCGGTCTCGATCGGGTAGGAACCGCCGGCCGAGATCGAGGTGATCGTTTCCTCAGTGCCCTGTCCGTCAGCCCACACCTGACCCACGGCGAAGCCGTGAGCGTTGCGCTCAATGCGAGGCGCGCGGCTGATGACACGGACCGCATCCTGCGGGTTCGTGCGGGTCACCGTGGATCCGACGGAGTGCCGCTGGCAGAGACCGCAGTCCGCCCAGACGCTGTCAGTCGTACGAACGATCTCTCCGACACCCGTCACCGTCACCGTCTGACCGCTGCGAGTGACCACGACATCGCCGGCGCGCAGGTCGAGCTGCTGGGCAAGCTCCTTACCCTCTTCGAGAAGCTCGACAAGACTGCAGCCTCGTTCCCGCGCAACCTTCTCGTCGCGATGGGCGGTGCCGTCGTCGGCGAAGACGAAGCCCACATGATCGCCGGTCTTCGACGACAATAGTGCTACCTCATTGCCCGGCGCCATGACAACGCGAACGTCACGGCCGTCCTCGGTCTTCCAGACGTCGCCGTTCTGGATCGGGAAGCGGGTACGACGAGCCTTGGGCGTCCAACCCGAGTAGACCTTGCCGGAGTCCCGATAGAAGTTGTTGACGGTGTCCGGCTCGTTGCGGACCTCGCCGACGACTTCCAGCTTGCAGCAGCGCCCCTTGGACAGGTTGTAGTCCGTGGGGATGGCCGTGATGTCGGCCGGGTTGATCTTGACGGCCACGATCTTGTTGCCGCCGCCGATGCCGCCGCCGTAGGAGCCCTTTTCGAGGTACTCGATGCTGGCAAAGTGGATGCCGGTCGAGCAGGTCCGGTTGCGGTTGGGGTCGCATTCCTCGCGCGGCTCGGTAACGACGTCACCGACTTGGTGGCGAAGGCGTCCGCGCTTGCCCGAAGTCAGCGACATGTAGTCGTTACTGACGATCTTCCATGCCAGCAAGCAGCCGTCCGGCGTGATCGGCATGTTGGCCTTGACGACCCAGTCGTAGATCGTGTCGACGAGACGCAGATCGGGGTTGTTGCGGCAGTTCGCCATGAACTGCTTGAACGGCTCGGCCGCGTCCGGCTGACCCGACTTCACGAAGCCGAGGATGATCTGGGCGAGGTTGTCCTTGACCTCGACGCCGCGATAGAACAGCCGGCCGTCGGTCACGACGACGTCGCCGCCGGTGTAAGCGGAGATCGCGGCAGGGATGTCGAGCAGAGGCTTGATGTCAGCTTCGGTGGTCTCGGGGAGCGCCGCGAGACGCGCCAGCTCGGCGAAGTTGGGGTGGCTCGCCGGAATGACGGTGGGACGGAACCCGACAACGAGGGTCAGGCTGGTCGAAGTCTTCGTGTAGGGAATTGCCATTTTGGTTTTCCAGTTCGGTTTCAAGAGTGTGCTGCGGAAGCCGCCGCAGCTCGGTCTTAACTCAGATGTTACGGAAGAACAAGCGGCGATGGTCGGAGTTGCGAAGATCGAGCTTGTTCAGCAAGATCACCACGTCCGGCTGCTTCTCTTCCATAGCTTCCTGCAAGGCTTCAGGCTTAGCCCCTGCGGGCAGGGCCGCCTTGACGAACGGTCCGAAGCTGCGCTCCTCCTCCGTCAGTGGCTCGACATACTTGAGGTAGAGGCTGAACAACCGGCCGAACGGGCGTTCCTTCGCCGCCTTCGGCAGATCATCCCAGCGCCGGTCCCCCGCGAGCTTCTGGAAGTAGAAGAAGTATTCCTGCATCGTGCTGTCGTCGGCTACCGCGATGCGTGTCGCGAGATCGCCGTACCGCTTCAAGGCCGCGTCGAGCCGCTCCTTGAATACGTCCGCAAAGTCCTTGAAGGTGGACTTGATCTTGTCCGCGTCGACGTTGTTGACGAAGACCAGCTCGTCGTAACTGACCAGCTTGGTGTTCATCATCTGCTCGAAGTTAGCCGGCAGGTCGAAGCCGCTCATCTTGACCATGATGCCGGAAGAAGGCTGAGACAGGTAGGGCAGCTCCGCAACCGCCTTCGACTTGGAAGCGCCAGGCGTCAGGTTGGTGATCGTCCGGTGCGTGTACTGATCCTTCTGGCCGTTGAAGGTGAACATGCGCACCTTGGGCCGTGTGTTCTTGACCACGGCCTGCTTGGCGGCCGGCTCGGGCAATGTCGAGGTCAAGATATACTTGGTCGGCTTGCGGATCAGCGCATGCAGTCGAGTTGCCTGCCTCTCATCACTGCCGCGCAAGACGAGCGTGGCGCGGGCCTGCGGCTGCGTATCGACGAACTCGCGGATCTTGGCCACCGTCTTCGACTTCGAAGACTGCGGCAAGTCGTCGATGATGACGTTCTCGATCTCGCCAGGGGTGATGCCGTACATGTCGGCAAGCCACCTCCACGACGACCCCGGACAGTTGACACCACGCCGGGCGTGCCGGGGCTCGATGCGCCACGCCTTGACGTCGGCGACGAAGTTGCCCTCGAAGCGCATCGAGGTTTCCAGCTTCTTGCCCTGATAGAGCGCGTTAGCCGCCAGCAGCTGGGCACGCGCCGAGCGATTGTAGGTGTTGACGCCGATTTCCTCGGCCATCTTCTGCATCGCGTCCCACTCGGACGGGCAGTTGTCGAAGAAATGACCGAAGGTGGCGACCACGTCGTCGAGGATGGCCTCAAGCCCGGCCTTGATCGAAGCTGTGGTCTTGGGCGTGTACTGGAGCGCCTCACGCGAAGTCGCGACCGGGCAGGCACCGATCGGCAGCGTCAAGTCGATGCCGTAGGTCAGCAGCGGTGCGAGACGCTTGTCGGTGCGCAGGGAATAGTCCAGCGAGCTGGGAGCGACAGGGTAGCGAATGCCGCCCATAATAACGCCCAAGTCCGCAGCCTTGTGACGCAAAGCCCAGTTGCTGCCGGTGTTCGAATAGGATGGCGCGTCCAAAGTACCGTTCGTGACAAGCGGCAGGGGCTGGAAGTATTGGAGAGCTTCCTGCGCCGCCTCGACGAACGCGGCAATGTCAGTGTCCTCGACCGGGAAGCTGACCTCGACGCCGTTGGGCTCGTCCGTCGTGGTCTGCGCCTGCAAGCCGACAGCCGGGATGCCGGTCTCGTCCTTGTACATCGTGTAGACCGAGAGGACAGCTTCGTGGACGACGCGCAGGGTGTACTGGTCCACATAAGCGAAGGGCGACTTCGAGCCGATGCCCATGCCGCCGATCGCGTCGTTGTCCTTGTCCTTGGTCGAGCCGTCGGTGTAGGCCATGAACTTGGACGGGGTAGTCTCGTCGCCGAGGATGAACAACTCGCTCATGCCGGTGCCGAAGTCACGGATGCGGCACGTCGGATCGAACTGCGTGGGCAGCACGACCTCCACGGGGCGATCCTTGCGGCCCGCCGCGCCGTGTGCATCTTGACCGTTGGCGACCAGCTCCCTTAAGATCGCGACAGGCTTGTTGGCGTAGGTGCCGTTCTCGAACATGTCGAAGATCTTGGGCGTGGCCTTGATCGTGGCCGACGCGGTGCGGATGACGCCAGCCGAGCTGACCTCACGCTTTACGGTGTCGAGACGCATATTGGATACTCCTAGTTCGGATGGGAGAGAGACCGTCGCTCATCGTAGAGATGAGGATCGGCGTAGACGTGGTCGAGGCTTTCGGAAGTAATCGCTCCTTCGCCAAAGTCATCGAACTCGTTGTCGATGAAACTACCAGTAAAGACTGCCGGTTCAGGTGGGAGGTTGCTAATCCTCCACACCTGACGACGCATCAGAGCGCGAGTTCGCATATGACGCCGCCAGTCATCTGGCGGTCTCCCTGCGCATAGCCTTCGCGCGGCGCCTCGCTGGCTTCCTTGCCCAGCGTGAGGGCCTCGACCTTGTCGAGCGAGAACAGGGTCCACTGCGGCAGCGGACGGCTGGCGACGCCGGCCACTTGGTAGCCGCGAAAGACTGCACCCTTGTCGGTGTGGCCGACAGCGTGGGCTTCGACGACCCGGATCTTGCCGTCGTAGAGGAAGTTGACGGTCTTATCCTCCTGCATGGCGAGGCAGAGGAGGCCGATTTTCTCGGCCTCCTCCGGCGAGCCCAGCTTCTGGGCGTTGATGACCAGCTTAGCCACGGCGGTTCTTCAGCATGGCGAGACGGTCGTAGCCATAGTCGCTGGGCACCGAGATGTGGTCGATGGTGTCCCGCGCCTTGTGGGTCTTGGCCGTGAGGGCCAAGCCGCGCTTGAAGTTGTTCTCGTGAACATGGGGGCGGCTCTTGTCACCGCTGTAGCCGCGACGGCGGTACAGCTTGAGGAGCGGGTCGCCGCGCTCTACGAAGCGCGGAGCCGGCATAGCGGCGGCGAGATCCGTGGCCGCTAACGCGGCTGCACTCGCAGCCGCGCCGAGGATATTGAGGGCGTTCTTCATTTACTTGGTCTCCACGGTGTAGGAAACAGCCGCCTTGTTGGTGACGGTCGCAGCTGCCACGATGCGGCGGCGCGCGGCGCTGCTGATCCTTTCAGCTTCCAGCGCCTTGTCGAGCGCAGCGGCGTCGAGGCGGGACGAAGCGGCTCGAACGGACGCCGTCATGATGTAGCGGTCGCTGTCGAAGACAGTGCCCGCCTCTTCGGTGTCGCTGATGATGCCGAGATCCTTCAGCTCCTTCTTGGCGGCCTTCTTGTCGCTCTCGCCGCGCTTGACGAGTTCGGAGGCGACGCCCAAGCGGCGCACGGCCTGCTCCTTCCCGCTGTCGGCGTCGAGGGGCTTGAGCAGGGCGTCGAGTGCCGTTTTCACGGCGGTCTTGAAGTTCTTCATGTCGTGATACTCCTGTTCAGAAATGATGTTGGACTTGTCGACAACCCTTTCGCGGGCCGGATCGTCGCGGTCGAAAAAGACATAGCACCGATCAGAGCCGCGAACTCTGTACCCTGCTAGGCGACCGGCGCGGCCTACGAGGGACGAAAGCGCCCCCACGTAGACGACACGATCACCGACTTGCAGCATCGGCACCCTCTTCTTCTTCAGTCATCTGGCGATCGAGCCAGTGGTTGAGGGCCTTGACGGCCTTGGAGCCGGTCTCGGTGTTGAGGGCGGTCTCGCCCATTTCCGAGGCGGCGATGGCGTAGATGGTCTCCTTTTCAGGGACGATCGAACCGAGGACGACGCCGACAAACAAGCAGGGCAAAGCCAGCTTGAAGCCGAGATTTCGCCACAGTTTCCAGTCCTCCGAGCTGGGAGCACAGTCGTCGCCGACCATGATGAACCCTGCGAGAGCCCAGACGGCGGTGCCGAGGATGGCCAACATCATGATCCACCAGAAGAACAGATCGATGTTGTCGCAGACGTCGGCGAGGTAGATCAACCACGAGAGGTTGTTCATGTTATTCTCCTAGACACCGGCGGCGCGGCTGTGCGCCGCCGGTGTGGGGTGGTCGGATCAGTCGTCCAGCGCGGCGAGCTGCGCCCGCAGCTCGGCCGACGACTTGCTGCCCAGCTCGCGGCTCTCGGCGGCCTCGATCGCGTCGAGGAGCTTCTCCTTCTCGGCGCGGCGGTTACGCTTGGCCTGATCGGCGGCGTTCTCGGCCTCGCGGGTGGCGATGATGGCCTTCACGACTTCGAGCTTCTGGCTCAGCTCGGTTCGCGCCGGGTCGGTCGACGCGGTGGTGACGAACGAGCGGGCGCCGGTCTTGTCCAGCTCGTTGGCGATGTTGACGGCCACGTCGTTGAGATTGGCCTTGCCGGTCGTGCTGGTGAGCGGCAGACGGTACAGCTGCTCGGTTGTCAGGTGCCCCTGCGGCGAGGCGTAGCGGAACTGCTTGCGGGCGGCGATTTCGAAGATATTCATAGTTCAGAACTCCACTTCGTAGGTACGGCCGTCGGCGATAGCGATCACCTTGTCACGGCGGGTTGACGAGAAACCGACGCCCGACAGCTGACTGTCGGAAGGCGGGCACTTGGTCTTGGAGGACAGAACCTCGAAGACCTTCCGGTGCGGCGCGAGGTCGCCGCGCAGGTACTCGTTGAGGAAGCCCCTCGTGCTGTCAGGGTTCTTACACCCGTCCAACATAAAGAACCAGTG
>Ga0182211_1000535_pt1 | contig 11899 bp, 12 predicted proteins | sample G5R1MG_20_FD_129660 | JGI IMG/M metagenome (GOLD analysis project Ga0182211, IMG submission 129660) | Switchgrass phyllosphere microbial communities from Michigan, USA - G5R2_MAIN_03OCT2016_LD1 MG | ecosystem: Host-associated > Plants > Phyllosphere > Phylloplane/Leaf | place: USA: Michigan... | reverse complement strand
TTAGCCTACCGTAGATGTTTCGAAACACCATTTCATATGGCTAATCGCAGTAACAACTAACCTACGTCGTGTTATGAGTCCTTCTCATTTCCGATCAAGTATCTAGCTTTTTTTTATTCAAGTGAGATGTCATGTTGCAGATATATGGTCTTCACTTACGCTACCCCGATTTTGACGCTTGTCATCGGTAGAACCCTTTTCTTCAGGATGTTGCGCTACCACAATACCAGGACAAGGCCCGAAGGATCATCTGCTGATCTCTGCAGAGTTCTTTCATAGGAGATCCTTTTCAGTCTATATTTTCAAATCCTAACCATAGACATCGCAGACATCCCGCTGCTTCCCGACACCGCTTAATGAGGCTAGCGCGGCTCCACTGTTTCTCACCCCATGGCTTACCACCATGTACATCTTACATCTCTTTAGCTTGCCTTTTTTTAAATATAACTCACATACAGCCCACCACTCTAACTCTGCCTTCACCTCTCCTCCTAAAGACTCCAGCAACCTCAATATCTGCCCTAAATCCTCTACTGTTTAGAACCAAGCACCATGCAGATTGCCACCATTCTCACTGCACTTTTCGCTACGGTTCTTGCAGTTCCGTCTGCGCAGCCCCAAAGCGGTGCGAGCGACACATGGAAGCCATCTCCAGACACCAAGACTACGTGCGACAAGACCTCCGATAAGACCATAGACTTCGGCGTCGACCCTCAGATCGAGGATGTCCTCAACAACGCCTGCGCAGCCATGATGCCCGCCTGCGCGTACCCAAACCGTGGACACAAAGTCTTCTGTGTCGAGACCGTGGACTTCAAACTCCCTGCTCCTGTGAGCAGCATTCAAGAGGCCAGCGTCGAGAGCAAAGGGGGCAACAAGCTCAGTGGCTGGAATATCAAATGTAAATCTAGGATACCCTTGTATATGGAAGTTTGACGAAATAATGCTAATGATTGACCTAGTCTCTGTGACACCTCCTCAAAATCCACAGAACGAAGCGGGAGTCTTCTGGACTACTAACGATTGCTATGGATACTTCTTCCACCTGCTAAACGAACGAGAAGACCAAGGGGGTTGCCGAACCAACGAAGGATCCGGTGTTGGTAGTTTGACGACTGGAACTGGAAACTCGCTCGCAGGTACCAAGTTTGACGTGGCAATTGTGAAGGCGCAATAGGACAGATCGGGTGGGTACGTCACCCACTCCAACAACATCTGATTTGGACTTAAGTTATACGTTTGAGTGCGGACTTGATGCAGGAGAAAACAATATTAGTTCAAGCTTTTCATTGCCACGAGGTCATTGTCTTCACAATTCTCTTGAAAATCCAAGTCTTTAATCCATGCCAAGTTGTACACGTTTATTGTCTGCTCAAAACTCTTCTTCCAATCACCAACGACGTGAACATCCACTTTTTAGGCTGTGCAGCTTACATATTACCGGTCGAGCCTATACCTCTACGCTTGAGTTCCCAAATATGGCCCTTGTAATCATGACAATAGTGCTGCCCAGAACTACCTTGGAATTACAGGAATCGACCTGGATGACCATGCTGCGCCCGACTTTCACGAATCTCACCGCTTGCGCTGCACTCGATATTCATCTCTAGCTCTTATTCTGCTCATGATGACTATGTAAAGGGAAACTGAGTCGCAAGCTTGGGATATTATCTTTTCATAGCTGCGCTAGTTGCTGTAATAATGTTGTCATGGGATAATAATAATGTTATGTCATGGCTCATTCAGACTGGGGCGTCCCGCGGAACTCAACATCCACGGATGGTGGAAGTGATAGCTTATTAAAACAAATGAAGCGTGTTTGAATATCGCGTTCACTTTCGGAATACTTATTCTACAACCTTGGACCCAAATGGCCTCCTTGTACAAGGAATTTGGTGACACTTTGAATGCCCCTAGTACGCTTAGAGGGCTATTACTGGATGGAAGATGGCCCCGCAGTTATTCATACCTCTTGGAAAAATCCCTCTTATGGGAACATGATTGTGGTGACCTCCGCGGCGGCCCCTTGCTTGGGATGGCGGGGCCGCGGACAACTTTGAAAGCCTATTTTTTTAGGATGTTTAATATAACCTTGAATATACCACGTAAATCAAGCGAAGACTATGCTAGCTGCATTATATAGAATATATGGTTAGCGAGGTAAAAGAGTTTGAAGCGAGTATAAGTGTCGTCAATATTTCGTCCAGTCGATCGCGCGTAACCGCCTCCCCCATTCTCTCAAAGTGACGAATGCATCTGAAAACGTTTCGAGGATCTAGATCGCAGATCCTACAAACGGACTAGAAAGGTTAGGCTTTTCAAATAATAGACATGCGTTAAGAAGATCTTTGAGTTATGACTGAATTATGAATAAGATGCAAAGCTTTTTTTCCAAGGGTCAAGGATCCACAAAAGACACAATGCCGCGTGCATAATTGCTTTGTTAGTAGTAATCCATTTCGACTAAGATAGACCAAAATGTATTCAGAGCTTAATTAATGTTAAAACTAGATACTAGAGAAGTGTTGGACCGCCCTGGTGAAATAAATAAGTCAGCGATTCGTGTAGTCGCCAAGTTCCTTACGAAAAATACACCATATCATTATCTGTCCGCAAATATCCCTTGAATGTAAGCTCACTCAGAGCTGACAACTCTTCAATCCTCAGAAATCGTACCCTTGCTGCGCTTACATAGCAGTTGACTGACTTAATAACTCGGTCTACGGTCTCATAACGCAAGCCGAATATAATAGATCGCAGAACCGTTTGAAAGTACAGAGCCGTAATAGAGAGAATAACTGCAGGAGCAAGAATGGCTGCTGTTGATACCGTCGCATTAGCTTCATGTCAGACGTCGTGTTAATCCCTCCTGCCAACAAGACCAAAAGGTTAGCATTCTTCTACCAAGTTAAAATATCCTTGATTGAACAGTATCATATGCCTCTTAAAGCACTCAGGCCAGCCACTCTGGGCCTTGTCGGCACACTGCCTGACACTTCAGAACTCTGGCCGGCGGTGCAATTCGGCATTGAAATTCGAGTTGGAAAACTGGACAGTCTTGCTTGATGGCCTATCGCTATATATCTCAAATTTATCCTCCATATTAGCCTAATTGATATCATCAATGTAAATCGGGTCGTCTTCACCTCTTGAGGACACTAATGTTTGCCGTTTTAGCTGCACACTCCACTTGGCTTGATCTTTACGAACCTGATCGAGCATACCGGTTTCGTGGCGGATATTTGCAGCTTGAGACTATAGGTAGTCAGCCAGTTTTTCAAACGCCTTCAAAGGCTGTGCGAGAGATGCATACCATGCTATATCCTTTTAACTTGCCGTGGTTCTTCCGTGCGGGAAAGCGGGCTGGCACATGGCGAACATTATCTTCAAACTTGACCTCTCTTTTCTCTTCTATTTTTACCGTAAATCTTTCCTCAGCATCGACGAGAAAGTGCTCGTAGCCACTTTGCCCATATTCTCTTTGGCATTTGCGCTCCAAAACTCGTGCGTCTCGCCCATGCGGCGCAATTCTCGATTTATTTATATAGCTCCACTGAAATGATTGCCGGACCCTTCCAGATATATGCTTCGGGGCTACCGCAGCCTTTGCTCTAAACTATGTTTGTCAGTGTGCACATCGTGGGCAAATTCGGTTACCCACGTTCGACTTTCCAACTCTAAACCCGTATATTCCCACAAGAAGCTACAAATTCAATCAGGTAAAACCTGTTTATTTTTAATGGATTTTACTCACATCAGAGGGTGGCATGGTGTGGTTGCTCGTGATTTATATACAGCGAGAGGAACAGGGTGGGCTGGAGAGGGGGCAAACAGGACCGTCAGAAATGGAATTGATCGTGCGCGGAAATGTTGTTTCTGGGAATCATTTGACTAATCTCTTGCAGAGTATGCCCCATCTATCAGCAACAGGGCAAAGTAAAAGAGCTCCAACGATGAAGCCACCGTCCCTTCACTGCATTGCAACCTTTCTGTATAGCCTTATTCCTGAGGTTAGAATATTTAAATAGAATGAGGTTTCGAGACAGCTGATATAGCAGTTATAGATACGAAGCATCTAACGCTTTTCTGGCCTTGCCACTGCATCCCGATTTGACATGCGATTCATCAAAAGCAATAATCCAGCTAAATTCATTATTTGAAGTAACAAAATCCCTACAAGCGTTAATCAATCTATATCCGCACCACGGTTCTACTCTGACACTAAATTGTGCTTTCCCAATGAAATCCACTTACTAGAGCCAATCTGTCCCAAGGTGACATCTATCTCCCCATCTTCAACCAAACACCTGATAATCATCATTTTCGCCTGTCCTGCCTTTGGAAGCTGCTGCCCATTAGGCTTCACCTCGATCTCCATGCCCGTCATCCCGTCATCATCGTTAGGAACCAAACGCACGGTGAAATAATCATTGTCGAAGAGAGGTATGTCGCTGGTACTCGAGTGATTCGCTGCTACCGCAACAGAGCCCGTAGGCATGGACGGGCGATCCTTTCGAACCTTTTTCGCGAGGGGAGACTCCATCGTGCTATCGTCACTGATTACAGGCCGTCTACGCTTAGTTGGGCGGAACCAGAAGGAAGGGGCGAGATCAGAAAATTTATTGGAATCGCAAGGATCTGCGTGTAAGACTGACGTTAGTATTAATGATGATACGTCACTTGCGCTGCCAGTAACTTCCTGTCGTTGAAGCATATGTGAGTCTCCATAAGAGATATTGCCTTCGCTCTCGCCGGTATAAGTGGTGCATCTAGTTGCCTCAGAATCAAAGTATAGAGTATGCCTGATGCTGGCTGGAGTTTGGAATGGCGCATGTGGCGCATTGCGAGGTTTTGTTGTAGGTGGTGTTGGTAAAGTATTGCGTTTTCTGTGGACGGGGGTGCGTGGCAGAATTCTATTGGTAGTGCTTCGAATTATGGATGGAGCAGAAGTTGGCTGCGTGGGAGGGTGTTGAGTCGCATCTGTCCACCGCTCCAGGTTCAGCGAGGAGGACTCATCCCTCTCCCGGCTAGAATCCAATTCCTGCTGGATACGGGCCTCCTCAACAAGATTTTTGCCAGGAGCAATAAGGTACTTCATTGACTCCCTCCAACGTGAGTTGTTGGGCTGGTACGTGCGGTCCCCGAACGCGCGCAGCTTTCGCTTCTTCCCCGAGGATGATGTCGAAATAGGCGTGTTGTTTCTGGGGGATCTTCGTACACCAAATCTTTTGGGCGAAGATACTTCAATGTTCTTTCTAGGAGTCTGGGGTGAGCCGACATCAGGGTGGAGGGAAGTAGGCTCATCGGGGAGCCTTGTCCAGGTGGAACTTTTCAGTCGATTTGGCACAATCTGGAAGATAAATCAATTAATAAATATTTCTTGCTTTTGGTGGCAGTACACTAACATGACGTTTGATCGGACCCTTCCATTTTCGTGTCTCTAGTCTTCCAGACGCTGATTTAATCTGGCCTAAGTTCTTGGCCTTCCATATCCGGTTCGAGATATCGATATACATTATTCGTAATGACTGCTGATGATAGCGATAACCTGATGACGTTAACTTTAGACAATTTTTAAAATTTATTGTACTGAAGCAGTGCTCGGATGCTGTTTGAAGGGCTGTTGTTGTGACTGATGCGACGGAATGAAGTAATGCCATCCGGTGAACATCTCTGGATCTTATTCATAAGATGCTTATTTGACTGGGGTCTGGTAGCATGCTTTGTCTCGTGAAAGACGTATGAATGTCTTCACAATGTCTAAGCCTGTGACAAATCATCAACCCCTAAATCCCCGCGTGCATTGTTCTAACTCTAAGGTGTTGTGGAATCGAGCCTCTAATCTCTTTATCTTCTTACAATAACAATGCGCAATAGTATTCGACGAAGTCCTGTCACGCGAGGTCTCAACTGTCGGTATAGACCTGAAAGTTGATGTAAGCATGCATAATAGAGTAACGGACTGGCGCTGCTATGTGTAAAATGGTTACGTTATGAAATCGGTCAGAATGGCGCATGTAATATATTAGCACAATCGCATAAGGTGCATGTAGTCAAGTCGGATTCTCTGTTGGATTGCGCGACCGAGGAAAATGTGAGTTTGTCTCAACACAATGGACACCTGGCATTCGTAATATCCAGGCTGGTCAGTACTTCTAGTTTCATTCTAAACACCGATAGCTGTCCATAAGGGCGGCACTACTGTATGTCCCCGAAAATCACGTGCATTTGCGGAAATTGGTACACTCCCAGTTTCGGGTATGGCAATTGAGAGGTCTTGGTCCGGATTCATGAAGAAAAGCAATTCATGTTCAGTCACCAAGCCTTATGGTGTTAGCACACAATTATGGCAGAGTTCTGGGTCTCAACACTCACCTGTAGCTTACGAGCGTGTCAACGCGGTGGTTGCTCGTGGTGAAGTTCCTCAATTGTACCTTTTCACCATTTGTGATTTCCTTGGCGTCACTGTCTCCCCACTCCATCGGTACATCGGAATCGGCATCGGCATATACAAGTACGTTGAATGTGCAATTACCGTCCAGCATCGGCAAAAAAGTCACGGAAGCTGTAATCTGACGAAAGACTGCTTGTATCTCGGATTGTATCTCAGCCTCGGTTTTTTCTTCCGGGGCTTCACTTCCTCTGGGTTGCTGCTGTTAGCGATAAGATTTTGTTAAATTAAATGTTGCGGAGCCTACTCTGTAATCGAGTTTTCTTGATCGCCGGCACTCTTGGAGGATTTTGCTGCGGCATTCTTTCCGAAAATTTGAACCTATTTCCCGTCAGATTGGGCATCTTGATCTTGTGAGCTTGCTTACGTCAAATTGCCATCGTTCGACATGCTCGCCGGTCTCCTTGCTCGTGATGACGATAACAAGCTTTGATATTTTACCACCATACATCCACTCCTTGAGTTGCGACATGATTTTCTTGATGTATGCTTTTACTTGATCGTCGGCTGTGACCATCATTGTCAAGCCATACTTTTTAACGCTATGCATTCTATCAGGCAGACTATTCAACGTTGCCCAGCTCGGGACTTACGCTGTGAAGTCCTCTGCAGGATAGACCCCGCGTTGAAACCTGCATATGATTAGCCTACTGAGGGACTGCGCATAAGAATACGTACAATATGGTGTTGATGGAATATTCAAACTGTACGACTAAGCACCTGTGGATGATTCGACGACCCGCGTACTCACAAATTCATTGACAACTTTTGAGGAGCCTTTCAAAGCCAGCTTGTAGACCTTGGACGCATCGCTCTTGGATGACTTCGAGGACTTCGACTTTGACAAAGTCTTTGGTGCAGACATGGCTGTGTGTGCGTGTGCTTGGCTTTGTGCCCCCTTCACTGACAACGACAAAGCCAAGTCGAACTCTGTTTACGTTGTTTGTTGATGAGACAATGACAGCCGATAGGCCTGCATGAGTCTAGAGCGTGGTAGGCTGATTGAGGAGTGTTGGTGGTGGGTCCGTCGGCACAAAAGCCCATGCAACTACCGGCACGATTGCTTGCCCGTGATTACGTAAGGCAAGCGAGCCACAAGAAAAGTCGTGCACGCATCATCTACTTCGGGGGCAGCAGCCACTCACTCGTCGATCTCATGCCCACTCATGCGATCATGCGTCCGAACTGCGCGCAGCCTTCTGCAGGCCAAGCGGACGCCGTTGACACGCCTCACGGGCTTTCCCCACGCCTTGCGCATCCTTGACCGCCTGCCAACCTACAGCAGGAGCTATGCACAGGCATTCCGCCCCCAAGGCGAGCTGGAGAAACGCATCGCCGACATTCCCATTGAACGCTATCGCAACTTCTGCATTGTAGCCCACGTGGATCATGGCAAGTCGACGCTATCAGACCGCCTGCTCGAAATCACAGGGACCATCCAGCCTGGAGGTAATAAGCAGATTCTCGACAAGCTGGACGTGGAGCGCGAGCGGGGCATCACGGTCAAGGCCCAGACATGTTCCATGATCTACAACCACGAGGGAGAAGATTACTTGCTGCATCTGGTCGACACGCCTGGCCACGTCGACTTCCGTGCCGAGGTGTCTCGCAGTTATGCCAGCTGTGGAGGTGCGCTGCTCTTGGTCGATGCCAGTCAGGGCGTGCAGGCACAAACAGTTGCCAACTTCTATCTGGCCTTCTCACAGGGACTCACTCTTGTACCAGTATTGAACAAGGTTGATCTACCCCACGCCGACTCGCCCCGCGTTCTCGAACAGATGCGAGACACCTTCGAGCTCGATCCAGAGACAGCGGTCCTAGTCTCCGCGAAAACAGGACTCAATGTGGCGTCTCTATTACCCACTGTAGTAGACAAGATCCCGCATCCGGTTGGGGATCTCAAGGGTCCGCTGCGCATGCTTCTGGTCGATTCTTGGTACGATGTGTACAAGGGCGTGATTCTACTGGTACGCATATTTGATGGGCAGGTGCGTCCTGGAGACAATGTTCGGTCGTTTGCTACAGGACTGAAATATACGGTTGGTGAAGTCGGCATCATGTACCCCGATCAGACACCGCAGACGGTCCTCAAGGCCGGCCAAGTTGGCTACATACACTTCAATCCAGGCATGAAGAGATCACAGGAAGCCAAAGTGGGTGACACGTACACTACCGTTGGCTCTGAGAAGCTCGTAGAGCCGTACCCCGGGTTCGAGGAGCCGAAAAGTATGGTCTTCGTTGCTGCCTTTCCCACTGACCAGGACAATCACGAGCACTTGGAGGACAGCATTGAGCAAATCATCCTCAACGATCGCAGTGTTACTTTACAGAAGGAGTCCTCAGATGCGTTAGGTGCTGGCTGGCGTTTGGGCTTCCTTGGGACTCTTCACTGTTCCGTATTTGAGGACCGTCTGCGTCAAGAGCATGGAGCGAACATCATTATTACGCCCCCATCCGTGCCATTCAAGGTCGTTTGGAAAAACGGTACCGATTCGATCATCACAAACCCTAATGAGTTTCCCGATCAAGATGAAGCGCACTTCAAAGTCCAGGAAGTGCATGAGCCATACGTGGCAGCCACAATCACCTTGCCCGGCGAATACCTTGGCGAGGTCATCAAGCTTTGCGAGTCCAATCGTGGTGAGCAAAAGGAACTCACTTTCTTCACGGCGACACAAGTCATCCTAAAATACGATCTTCCGCTATCCCATCTTGTCGACGACTTCTTCGGCAAGCTCAAAGGCGCGACCAAAGGTTACGCGTCGCTCGACTACGAAGATGCAGGGTTCCGCAAATCGACAATCGCAAAACTGAACTTGCTGGTCAACGGTGTCCCTGTCGATGCAGTATCGCGCGTCATGCATACCTCGCAAATTGACAGGGTTGGACGCATTTGGGTGGAAAAATTCAAAGAGCATGTCGAGCGTCAGATGTTCGAAGTCATTATTCAGGCAGCCACGGGCAAGACAGGAAAACGCATCGTAGCTCGAGCCACTATCAAACCATATCGAAAGGATGTCCTGGCTAAGCTGCATGCTAGCGATCTGAGTAGACGGAGGAAACTCTTGGAGAAGCAAAAAATGGGTCGAAAGAAGTTAAGGAGTGTAGGGAATGTTGTGATTGAGCAGGAAGCTTTCCAGAAGTTTTTGGCGAAGTAGTTCATTGATATACTGGTTCTCCTCACTGCATGACCTAGCAAGGCTGTATCTGGAAATTCTTCACTAGAGTAGGGTTTGGTGCGACCTCACAGTAGAGAGTGCGGTGGCGAAGACAGTGGGGATGAGACGCTTGTTGATCTTTCAGAAGCACTCTCGCAAGAGAGCCCCGGCAAGATAAAGCGCATTCTTCTTCGTTATACCGTGCGCAATCAAGCGTTGCAGATCAATGCTGCGGTTGGGGGGGATATTTAGAAAGATATCTGGCGTCTTGTAATCAGGACAACATAGCTGAAGATGAGGATGTACAAATTAATCCTGGTAGCGAGCCGGATGTATGAATGATACGTATTTATCCCATTCGATTCCAGGACTCACGGAAAAAAAGGTGGGACTTGGTAAAAGTCGAAATATTCCGTATGCACGTCTCTCTCACGCCCCTTGCGTAACGTGACTTATACTACGCTCATAAATAAAGCTGCTGCGAGCAACTCTCGAGACTTCTTCGCACAAACTCGTAACCACCGCTCTCCTCAATACATCACGCCACGCTGATACAAGCATGAGCACAAGGAAGGGAAATGATCTCAGTCTCATTTATTCAGCCTTCCTATGATAGTACTACGTGCTTACTTTTCTTGGACCTTAAGTCCTACTGGTTACTACCATATCGTGCTCCATTTTCATTACGCTGTCACGGTTTCACATTTTTGGGATCCTTTGGCAAGTTTTTGCGAATTTAGGCATTCGCAACGTACATAGCTAGGAATGCTCTAAATTCTGAACCACAACGTAGTTGCTTTCATCCAAAACCGTGGAAGCTTCATTGCGTGGTCAATGGCATTACGGTTACTCTGTGATACATGTAAACCTTAACGTGGGGCATGTCGTTACCTATTCTGTGGTAGAATCGTCCAGATAATCTAGCATGGTGAATAATAGGCACGATACTTATTGACCACGTGCGCAAGCTGGAAGATGGCTCTAATTTCCCCTTTCTGTCTTACACGAATCAAGCATCTCTAGCAAATTTCTTTAGTAACAGGACCTGAAACTCCGTGTGCATTTGCACCGGCGAATCGGTACCCGTGTCCCGAATGCCCCTGGCTGATGGGACGACACGAAGGCTGATATGATCGAAATGATCTCACCATCTTACTGCTATCGCCCCATTACGTGGGGAACAACGCTAAATTACTGTCGGCTCCCGAAGATTGCACATTTCAGCTCGGTAACTTTTCCGAGAGGCGCTCACATGGCATGCTGAAAGTCCAAAGTAGACGATGTACTCCCACGCTGGGCCCAATCAGTCGAAAATGATATCCGAGTCACACGAGCTTAGAGAGCTGGGATCCATGGACTTGCAACGGTTCCTGATTTAACACCGACTCATTACCAGCCACTTGTTCTCAAACGTCGTCACATAAGCCACTGAGTCCTGGTTGGACCTGGCACCGGTGCATCTACGCCAACGCAGTCGCGTGACGAATCACCATGTACAAGCAATAGTCATCTGATAAATATTTTCGGTGCCAACCCTACGAGCACAACCACAGGTTCCCTATCACAAAGGCAAAGAAAGTACCACGCCTCCCGCAGTGCTCTCCGCGGCTCACCACTATGTCACCTGCGGTTACGCGCCAGTGCGCATACTCTGACAGAGCAAGTTTTTAACTCTGTTACACAATTTAAAAAGCCAAAGAAGAAGAAAAACCAAGGGGCAGACGTATGCAACCTACACGGGATCACAGTGATTTTCGCTGCTTCCAACGTCATCATCAAACACGAAAGAAGAATATTTACGCTAGGTAACTAACCATCATGGACATGGCCCCAGAGCATCCGTTACATAGTTAGTCAAATAGGATAAATACCTACCGACCGACATGTGACTATACTAGCTCCACATCTTCCCCTACCCCAGCCTTCACCAACCTTTCTCAATTGCGCAAGACCAATCCCACCATGTCGTCCCCAACACTACCGCCAGTTCCGCAACCATCAGAATCTAAAGCAAGCACCTGCACCGGCTGTCTCCAATGCGTGCAAAGCGCCAGCATGCGCACCTGTCCCGAATGCAAAGGGCACCCAACACAGTAGGCACCTACCCATGCAGCCCTCTTCACCGCCCTCACCACACAACCGTGGCGAAAACATTGAAACAACAACGCATCTAACCCAGCGCAGCTACCGAACGGGCGAAAAGTGCTGCCATTGTGCCGGCCGCGGGAGTATAGGTCGCGCCGCATGTCCGGGGGAACCGCGACTCTGAAGAAACACGACGGATTGATCG
>Ga0182211_1000534_pt1 | contig 11905 bp, 9 predicted proteins | sample G5R1MG_20_FD_129660 | JGI IMG/M metagenome (GOLD analysis project Ga0182211, IMG submission 129660) | Switchgrass phyllosphere microbial communities from Michigan, USA - G5R2_MAIN_03OCT2016_LD1 MG | ecosystem: Host-associated > Plants > Phyllosphere > Phylloplane/Leaf | place: USA: Michigan... | reverse complement strand
GTTCAGACGAATGGGCGGACGCGAGTTGTGGGCGTGGGTAGGCGCAGAGGCGCAGATAGACCAAGGAAGGCAGAGACAGAGGCAGCGGACAGCGCGTCGGCGGGCAGTGGGGAGGGTGGTGGTGTGGTGGTATGGTGTGGTGTGGTGTGTGATGTGTGGAGTGGTGAGCGGGTGGGCATGGAGCATGTCCTCGAGGCACGAGTCGACGGGATACGAGGCTTGGGCAGCTAACGGCATCTGCTCTCCCGCGAGACAGGCATACCGACGACGCGTAGGGCTTCTGCAAAGACGGGGTGGAGAGTAGCCAGCTTTTGCCGCCTACTAGAGTGCTCGAGGCGCCGATTCCTTGGACGCCCCCGTTAGCATACAACGCCCTGGACCGGTGTCGAGCGCGGGAGGTGACGTCACGTGCACGCTAGCCTCCCGCGCCAGTCCCAAGCGGGCCTCGGGCCCTGCAGGTGTCGGCGCTTTGGCCGGCTCACCACCACGGCGGCGAACGACACGACGACGACGAACGACATACGCAGTCATACTATACTGTGTACCCGGTAGTACCACCTACATCGCTACTGCACATTGCAGCACAACCACTCTCCCGCCGTGGTGCAGCGCTGCTGAGCATTCCCCAGGACCAGGCACCAGGCAAGCCGGCGAACCCGTTTGTCGTCATCCAATCCCACTCGAGCTGCAGCCGTGCCGCACTGCATGGTACATACATGCGTAGTACCTCCCGACCTACCGACTCTCTAAACAGCGCTACTTGCTGACGGCACGACGGCCACCAATCCCCTCTGTCGCTGCTGCCGCTGTTCCTGCTGCGCCCAAGACGCTTGCTGCCACTGCCCGCCTTTCGCGCCGGCTGCGGGGCCTCGAGAACAAAAAAGAACGGGACAACCAAAAATCAAGAAAACCGCTCGCCTAAGCCGGTCGACGGCCTATGCAGCGACGCTTCTAGAACAAGTCCTGCTAGGAGCTGTCACTCGCTGCTAGCGTCATCCCCGTGCTGTGGTTACGAGGTTCCAGAACGCACGCTTGCCTGTAGGGCTGCAAAAGCCAAGCCAGCCGTTGCACACGCCTGCTTGCAGCGGCTTCTCTCTCCGTCTTTCTCTCTCGCACTCTGTCGATCTGTCGGATTAGAGTGGGTACTACCGGTACATAGCGTACTAGGTACATACCATAGTATGTAGCTGCTAGGTAGGATATGTACTACTACTATGTATATTACATAGTAGGTACTGCAGCTTGGGCTCCTATCTACTCCTGCTACTATCCTCAGCGGCGCACCCCCAATCCCTTGACCCCACATGCTTACTTCAACACCCATGTAAATGCAGAGCCGTCTCACACCCATGCAAATAGAAACACAGGAAGAATACGAATAGAAGAAGAATGCAACAACACCCTAGAATAACACCCCACCCTGTTATAGTGTCCGCAGTCGCTTGCTCGCCCCCAGCTCAATCGCCGTCTTGCTGTTCAGAATGAGATGCTCGTTGCCGCCCTCGGGTGGTTTGGCCTGAATGTATTCGCGTCGTATCCGCGCAGCCTCCGAATCCCAGGCAGCCACGCGTTCCCTGAACGCGACTGCATTGGCCGTCGCATCATTTCGTGCGCTGCTGGCTTGGTCTAGGTAGGGCTTCTTCACTTCGTCACTTGCCGTGCGCCATCGCAGCCCCACGGCATTCCGAATCTCTTGTTTCGACGCCTTGGCTTCGGCGTTGCCTGTGGCCGCCTGCCGTGCTTCATCACTCTCCTTTTTACAGAGGTACCAAAAGTCCTTCGTGAAGAGTAGGAACGGATTGACTCCGCTTCGTCCCGGCTTGACAGGACGTTCGCCTAGCTCGCCAAGAATGGCACCGATGATAGCTGCCTCGTAGTCTTCGTCGCGTTGCACCCGCCCAGGCTTCTGGCCCTTGGTTGGCGATACGGCAGGTTCAAATCGCCGTTTGCCATCCAAGCTCGGAGTCGTGGAAGATTCCATCTTCATCTTCTTCTCCACCAAGGGCTGCGCTATTTCAATCGGCCCCAGAACCGTCTCGGCAACTTCAGCAGCAACTCGTAGGCCTGACAGGTAGGCCCCGTGCACCGTCGCGGGATGGGTACCGCACGTAGCCTCACCGGCAAAGTGTAATGGGCCATGTGGCCGCGCCATGATATCGTAGTCGCCTGCCTGTGTTTGCGGGCCGACGTACGAATAGCTGCCACACGCATAAGGATCCCTCTGCCATCTCGTCACAATCGTTTCTGACGGAAGTGGCACGGGCTTGGGCGCGAACATCGAAGCAAGTCGGTCGGTAACTTCCTTGACCAGTTGATCGTTTGAAGTGGATTCGGCGTAGTGGGCGGCATCGCCTGCTAACAGGGCAACGAGCACGGGTTTGCCGCTTGTCTTTATACAGTTCCAGAACAGATAGAATCGTCCTCGTTTCGCCGAATAGTCTTCGGGTCGCATGCTGCCTTCAATCTCTGCTTCGTTCAGCAGGCCGAACATGTCTCGTTCGGGCTCCCAAAAAGCCTTCTCATACACGAGGATAATCTACGCCTCCAGTTAGAGGGGTAATGGCAGTGGTGACAGAGCAGAATACCTTGTTCAGTAAGCCGAAACCCATGCGTGCAATGGCCTCCTGTTTCCAATCGGGAAGTGGAGGCTGGAACTCGATAGAACCAGCCTTCAACACTCCAAGAGGAGTGGTAAGGACAATCTGGTCCGCTTCGTGTACTTCTCCATTGCTGCACTCCACCCTCACAGCCTTCCCATGCTGGCTACCTTCGGTGCTGTAGCGCACCGTTTTAACAGGCGAATTGAACCGTACATCCAGTCTGCTCGGACTCTGCCATAAACCGCGCGGGACTTGTTGGTAGCCGCCAATGACCTCGGAATGCTCGCCCTCAAATTCATTTCCGATATCTTGGTCCCAGCCACTCAAACTGAGCTGATTTACACTCACAGCATTCGCATACTCAAGGTTGGCATGGTGCCAGCTGAGCAAGCGCATATCCTTGGGCTTCATATCAAGAATCGCTTGGTATTGTCGAAACCCTTCATCCATGGTCTGGCCAAGCGTAGGGAATTCCGAAGCCTTCGCGATGGTGTTGAGATCCAAGGACTGTGAAAGTGAAGTGCCGGGTTTTAGCTTCCATCCTAAGCTCTGCATAGTCTCTGCTGCCGTCATGTCCGGGTTGAAGCCAGCGCTTAACTGGTATGCCCTTCCCGCCAGCTTTTCCACCCCTGCCGTTGGTTTTTCTTCCTTCGTTGAGGCTGCCTTGCTGGCATCTGCTGGTACGAGAGAATCAGCCAGCTCCAACTCTGCGATTGTGGGACCTCCATTATCGCTCGGTTCGCGCCCTAACAACAGGGTGTTGCGATGCCCGTCTACCGTTCTTTGCGTGGCCGGCTTATTTCTAAATGCTGCCGCTCTTTCTAAGACGTCATTGTACAATTTCTCCACCAATACATCTTGGCTTCTCTCAACAATTGTGCCATCGTAATCGTAGAGTATTGTATTGTCCCGCAGACCATGATAAGGGATGGCAAGCTGCCCGCGAATAATCGCATTCAAGGGATTGCCATGCTCGAAGCCCGTGACGATCTGTGCGCCCATTTCAGCAGTACAGCGATGTCCAAGAGGCAATGTAGAATTCGATTGATTGAGGAAGGGATGAGAGTACACCCGGCCGCCGACACGAGGTCGAGCTTCAAGTACGACAATTTTTGGTGCGCGCTCGCCTGCTTCTGTCAGCTGATTCCCGAGCTGAGCAAACAAGCCTTCCAAATGTCGAGCGCATCCCAAGCCAGACATTCCCGCGCCAACTATAATGATTGTTCGTTGCGGACTAGCTTTGGCTTTGGACTTGGCAATAGGACCAGCAGTATTGGGCACTCCTACACTGCCAAAGTTGATATACCCATTTCGCATCAACCACATATATGCCACTTTTGCCAACCCAATGTATCGCTTGTCGCGCGCACAGCCAGCCGCTTCTTTTAGAGAAACATAGACAAGCGGATTGCGGTGCCACAGTCGTAATATCGCATTTCTGATGCTCAGATATATCGTCACCTGTGCTTGATTGATGTGTTCGCGCAAGAGCCTATACTCTGCCGGATGGAGTGCGAAGGGGTTGAGCCGGCTGCTCTCGGCAGCCAGAATGCATTGTCGGCCAAACTCTTGCCATGACAGCGAGGTAGGTATACTGGAACTCGCTTTGAGTTCAATGACTTTGCCCCCAGTGGGTGTCGAGTTGATCCTGCGGTGAACGCTTGGCCGACTGGTAGACTGAAGAAGCTCAGGGGTAGATGAGGTTGGTGACCCGGAGCCCAAATTTTGCGGTGTTTTTACCATATAGCTAGCGTTCCTTTGATGACTACCCAGGGGAAAATGGGGTCTGGAATCGCGAGTGGCACTCACTTTTCCAGCAGTAAGGGAGATATTGGCATGTGAATGCATGCAAGTTTTGGGTTGCACACTGTGTCTACCGTTCCCTGTGCTTGACTGCGGTGTGGATGGAGGCTGGAGTGGCGAATGCGCATCATTGTGCGCATAGCCGTTGATGAGAGCACCCGGAGTAGAGCCCTCGCGCTCGTCTCCGCCACTGAGATGACCAGCACTAAGCTCCGAGGTATCGTGGGAATCACCGTAGTGCATGGATGATGCGGTCGACTCCCTGCCGTATTCCAGGTTACTAAGCCCAGTCATGGGCGTGATGCCGCCTTTCAGATGTATACTATCACTGGACATGGGCACCGACAGGAGATCATCGTGGGATTGATCGAAGAGGCACGTTCCGTCATCGAGTGCGCTGGGGTCCGTAGTAGACACGAAGGTAGAGGTGGAGAACATGGTATAATGATTGGAGGGCTGAGCACACGAGGACGAAACGTATGAACGCCGAGGAAAGTGCTATGTGTAAAAATGGGCCATTGGCTGGATTCGATGGCGGAATGGTAGATTGCGCGGGTGCCGAGTGAGGCGAGAGATTGCATTCATGAAGAGATAAGATCTTGTAGCGATGGAGGAAGTGCACAGGCAGATGCGATGCCGGTCCGCGAGATCGAGGCCTGGTCAAAACGACGGGTGTCACGTGCGTGCGCTTGAGCTTTCTTCGCATTCGGATGGAGGCCTCCACATGCGGCACACCTCCTCCTACCATCGGCTGCCATGTCGGTTTCGCGCCGCATCTACCGTGGGATGACGATGAACAGCGACCTGCTCCTACTTGCCCTCGCCACTGGTGTTCACACGAGTACTCTACCAGGCACGACACTCTACGACGTCTCTGCGCCAACCCCTCAGCATCAGATCATCCCGTAGCAACTCGTTTCGCACGAGCGCGCCCAGGCCACGCGTGAGGAAGTCATTGGAGGGTTGAGCTGAAGTATGAATGCGCCCTGGATCAATGCAGTGCCATGGATGTTGGTTGCGTCGTCGCTCATATCCATGTCGCTCCGAAGGCTCCAACCCGACCCTCGATATCTAGGCCGTACCAGGCTTGAGCCATCGCGAGCTACGGCACGGTCTGCAACATACACGAGTTCCCAAGCGCCAGTCAGCATGGTGTTAGCATAGTCTTCCTACCCACAAGCACGTACGATCCGCCGTTCTCCTAGGCAGAGGACAGGAGTGTGATGAACATGGGATGGTACGGGGATCTGCGGGCAGAATGCTGGAGGTCGGTCTTGTGCAGCCTCATGCATAAGCTGCACCGCAACTTCTCGAGACTCATACCGCGTAGTAGTCTGCCTATCCTTTGTGTATGACTATGCATGATGTGCCTCTCTCATGACAGTGGGCCAGAATGGGCATTGACAGGTCACATGCATGCGACCACGCGCTAGCGCCAACGTCCACTTCTTAATTCCGCCTTCGCCCTTGGGTAGGCAGCCGTTGACCCGGCTTGCTCTTCTTCACCGCTACACCTTCGCGACACAAAACAATGCGATGGCCTACGTCCGGCCATGACGAGGAAAAGAAGGGGAATACCGGGCTAGAGGCGACCCCGGTATGGATATCCTCCTCGTGGGCAGGCAGCTTGCTAGAGCCGCGGACGCTGATCCCGTCCGTCGCGTTGACAGTGTCGACGGTGCTGGGATTGCGATTTTACAAGGCGTATTTTCGGCGCATCCCGACCGTCAATCATATCAAACCCGACTACTTTCGACGCCGGACGCTGTTCGGCCAGGTCACCAGCGTTGGCGATGCCGACAATTTCAGGCTGTATCATACCCCCGGCGGGAGGCTGGCTGGCTGGGGGTGGCTGCCATGGAAGACGGTGCCAGCCAAACGAGACGCCCTCGCCAAGCAGACGGTAGGTTTGGCTCAGCTCGATCATGCAGACCATGTCTTGGGGGCGCTTCCGTTGGACAGGCACTGAATCGAGAATAGCTTCACATTCGCATTGCGGGTGTCGATGCTCCAGAACTTGCCCACTGGGGACGCGAAGCGCAACCCTACTCGAAAGAAGCCCTTGAGTGGCTGACGAACCTGCTTCTCAATCGGCGGGTCCGTGTGCGGCTGTACCGACGCGACCAATATGATCGGGTGGTGGCACAAGTCTACTACCGCAGCTGGTTCTCCAGGAAGGATGTGGGGCTCGAGATGCTGAAGATGGGGCTGGCGACTGTGTACGAGGCCAAGACGGGCGCTGAATTTGGCAACGTGGAGCAGCAATACCGTACTGCCGAGGAGAAGGCCCGGGAGAGCAAGGTTGGGATGTGGACGAAGCCGAATTTTCTTCGAAGAATGGGTGGGGCGCAAGCAAAGGCGCCGGAAAGCCCTCGGGAGTATAAGAACCGACACAATGCGGCAGACAGGCTGAAGAAAGCAGGCTAGCCGCCGACGGTTGTGGTTCGGTGGGTGGGAAGACGACGTTGTCCCCCTAGGATAACGATACGTCGTATGTGTAGGTATACAGGGAGGTTTGGCAGATTGCCCATACGAGAACACAGCACTGTATATAACTCTACCTACCTACCCAGGTCGATAGCGCAACAACATAAGCATGACTCGCCGAATCCGTGGGCATCCCTAGGTACATGGGTACGACCTACTAGGTAGCTACGTATCGAACGAGGAGATGAAACCCCGTCCGAGTGAAAAACTGTACTTACTATGTACATATGTAGACTCTCGCGTTGGGCGCCTGATTCACCACCTGATTCACGATCGCGGCCACACAACCCCCATCTGGATACGACAAAAATTTTGCTCCCCCGTCCAAGCGCGCCAGAGCAGGAATCATACACAGTAGGGCTTTGTCTGCGTCAACGGCCCTTATCAGTGCGACCCCCGGCCATCGGCCGAGTACTGATTGGCCGGCAGCGCATCCTTGGGATTTTTTTGGCGGCAGCATCACCTCTCCCCCACAATTGCCTGCTAAAACACAAAGGGAGTCATTCGCACCCTGCTGTGAGCGTCGTCCGTTTTTCCTTGCGTGGCCGCTGCCTCTGTCCCGTCTTTGGGCCACCTCTTGAGCTTGCAACCCCGGCTGCTGAAGACGTCCGCGACATGGCTTTCGGACGCCTCGCCGGGCGCGCCCCTGCCCTCACAGCACGACTGCGCGGCCTTGCACCTTCGCCCACCGCCCGCAGCTTCACCACGCGCACCGCCCGCCCGCTGGCCTCGCTGCGCCCTGCCTCGGAGTCACCTGCAGCGCTGCGGCCGCTGCGGCCGCTGCGCGCCTTTACACACGTCTCTTCCACCTGGAAACAGACGCAACAAGCACCCAATGCGCACGCCTATCTGAACAGCGGCGCGATTGCAGGTGCACGTGATCTCGTCGACGTGAAGAAGGTCCTGGTCATTGGCAGCGGTGGTCTCAGCATTGGTCAAGCGGGCGAGTTTGACTACTCAGGTAGGCATCGAGCGAGCCATTGCGCACAAGAGGCGCCAAAACACGCCATGCTGACCCAAACACCAGGTTCACAGGCGCTCAAGGCGCTGAAAGAAGCCGGCATCAAGTCGGTGCTTCTCAATCCAAACATTGCCACCATCCAGACATCGCACGTGCTCGCCGATGAAATCTACTATCTTCCCGTCACCCCCGAATACGCCGAGTATGTCATCCAGAAGGAGAGGCCCGATGGCATCTTCCTCAGCTTTGGTGGCCAGACCGCGCTCAACCTCGGTGTCCAAATGGACGCAAAGGGCATCTTCGACAAGTACAACGTCAAGGTGCTGGGAACGAGCGTACAGACACTGAAGACGAGTGAGGACCGGGATCTGTTCGCGCGTGCCTTGGACGAAATCAATATCCCCATTGCAAAGTCCATTGCCGTGGGCACGGTCGACGAGGCGCTGGATGCGGCGGAGAAGGTCGGATACCCCATTATTGTTCGTGCTGCGTATGCACTCGGTGGTCTTGGCTCAGGTTTCGCCAACAATGCGGAGGAGCTAAAGAACTTGGCCGCTCGCTCGCTAACTCTTTCGCCGCAAATCTTGGTCGAGAAATCGCTCAAGGGCTGGAAGGAGGCCGAATATGAAGTGGTGCGTGATGCAGCGGACAACTGCATCACCGTCTGCAACATGGAGAACTTTGATCCGCTTGGTGTACACACTGGTGACAGTATCGTCGTTTCCCCCAGTCAGACCTTCAGCGATGAGGAATACCACATGCTCCGGTCCGCATCCATCAAGATTGTCCGGCACTTGGGCGTGGTTGGGGAGTGCAATGTGCAGTACTGCTTGCAACCCGATGGTCTCGACTACAGGGTCATCGAAGTCAACGCCCGTCTTTCTCGCTCCTCCGCGTTAGCATCCAAGGCGACGGGATACCCCTTGGCATACACGGCCGCGAAGATTGGTCTCGGACACACACTCCCCGAACTGCCCAACGCCGTCACCAAGACCACAACGGCCAACTTTGAGCCCAGTTTGGATTACGTCGTAACCAAGATGCCTCGATGGGATCTTGCCAAGTTCCAGAACGTCAAACGTGATATTGGCAGCTCCATGAAGTCAGTTGGCGAGGTTATGGCTATTGGTCGCACATTTGAGGAGTCGTTCCAGAAGGCTTGCCGACAAGTCGATCCCAAGTTCCTCGGATTCCAGGGCGAGAAGTACGGCGAGAATCTCGACGAGGAACTGGCAAACCCCACTGATCGTCGATGGCTCGCTGTCGGCCAGGCAATGTTCCACGAAGGCTACACTGTTGATCGCGTACACGAGCTGACCAAGATCGACAAGTGGTTCTTGTACAAGCTTCAGAACATTGTCGAATGCACACATGAGCTTGAGGAAATTGGCAGCCTCTTTGGTCTGAAGAAGGAGATCATTCTCAAGGCTAAGAAACTCGGTTTCTCTGACAAGCAGATTGCAAAGGCGGTCAATTCCACAGAAGACGAGGTCCGCGCCCGCAGGACGAGCTTCGGTGTCAGGCCTTGGGTCAAGAGGATCGATACTCTCGCTGCTGAGTTTCCAGCTGCGACCAACTATCTAGGAAGTAGATCCATTGCTAATGTCTTCGACCTTGTACTAATGATTTACAGTACACCACTTATAATGCATCGTCTCACGACGTCACATTCGACGACCATGGCACAATCGTGCTTGGCAGCGGCGTTTACCGCATCGGAAGCTCGGTTGAGTTCGATTGGTGTGCTGTCAACGCTACTCGCTCGCTGAACGCGCTCGGCAAGAAGACGGTCATGATCAATGTAAGTGCACCCCCTGCTGGCATTTTCAAGTGCAACCCCAGTCACTAACTCTCTGCAGTACGTAAGTCACCGAAATAATCGTTTCATCATTATCCTTGACAATCTCCTGCTCACTGTCCTCGCGCTTTCTCGATTTTTCTTTTTCTTGGGCCGGCCCCGCATCACATCTGAGTACCCCAAATTGCACAGATGCCCGATATACCCTCGAGGCTCCATACTTTCGTCTTGCTACTGCGACACACACCCTATTTGTATCCCTCAAATACTCCTTTTCGTTTTAACACAGAAGAACGATATGAAATTGAAAGCTAACATTCCTGCTTTAGAACCCCGAGACATATTCGTAAGTCTTGTGTACCACTCTTGCACTAAATCAAGAATTGACAATCGTGACACAGTACCGATTTCGATGTCGCTGACCGACTCTACTTTGAAGAGCTGAGTTATGAGCGCGTAATGGATATCTATGAGCTAGAGACCGCAAGTGGTGTCGTCGTTTCTGTTGGTGGGCAGCTGCCGCAGAACATCGCTCTGAAGCTACAAGAGTCCGGCAAAGCCAAGATCCTGGGGACTAACCCTGAGGATATCGACAAAGCTGAGGATCGCCACAAGTTCTCCTCCATCTTGGACTCAATCGGTGTTGATCAGCCTGCATGGAAGGAGCTCACATCTTACGAGGAGGCGAAGAAGTTCGCAACGTCCGTCGGTTACCCAGTCCTTGTCCGTCCATCATACGTCCTCTCCGGTGCAGCGATGACAGTCATTCGCAGCGAAGATGAGCTGAAGGAGAAGCTGCTGGCTGCATCTTCCGTCTCACCAGATCACCCTGTCGTCATCACGCAGTACATCGACGGAGCCCAAGAGATTGACTGCGATGCTGTTGCCTCCAACGGAAAGGTCCTCGTCCACGCAGTCAGCGAACACATCGAGAACGCCGGTGTTCACTCGGGTGATGCAACCCTTGTTTTGCCCCCTGCCAACCTTGACAAGAAGATTCAGGGACGTGTGAAGGAAATTGCCGACAAGGTCGCAAAGGCTTGGAACATTACCGGCCCCTTCAACATGCAGATCATCATGGAAGAGGTTGAGGGCTCTGAGCCAAAGCTGAAGGTCATAGAGTGTAATCTCCGCGCATCTCGTTCTTTCCCCTTCGTCAGCAAGGTCCTCGGTACCAACTTCATTGAAGTCGCGACCAAGGCACTCGTTGGTCGCGATGTTCCTGAACCAACTGATCTGATGTCCGTTGAGAGGAACTACTTGGCCACCAAAGTCCCCCAATTCTCCTGGACTAGGTTAGCTGGTGCCGACCCCTACCTGGGCGTTGAGATGTCGTCAACTGGCGAGATGGCCTGTTTCGGCAAAGACCTCGTCGAGGCATACTGGGCATCAGCTCAATCACAGATGAACTTCCGTCTGCCACAACCCGGTGAGGGTCTCCTCTTTGGTGGCGATACTACCGCAGAGTCCCTCCACTCCAAATCTCTCGTTCAGATTGCCAGGTACATCCACTCCCTCGGCTACAAGTTCCTCGCTGCCAATAAGGATGTCAAGACGCTTCTTGAAAAGAACGTCGCTGGTCTCAGCGTTGAGGTCATTGAGTTCCCCAAGGAGGACAAGAGGAAGTTGCGTGAGGTGTTTGAGAAGAATGATATCCGTGGCTGCTTCAATCTTGCGAAGTACCGCGCGAACGGACTGCTTGACGAGGACTACGTCATGAGGAGGAACGCCGTCGACTTTGGTGTGCCACTATTCATGGAGCCCAAGGTATGTTTCCCGATGCTTTCTTGTCCCTTGCCCTGATAAACTAACGCCGTACCAGACTGCCGTACTGTTTGCCCAGTGCATGAGCGAGAAGCTGCCCAAGAAGGAGGGTATCCCCAGTGAAGTCAGGTCATGGAGCGACTTTGTCGTTGGCCGCCCATAGATAAAGCGAGGAAATGGAAGAAGTTCTGAACGCGGAAAAGAGCGAATATACCCACAGTCAGGGTGGACGATTGCAAGGGACATGGAAGAAGGGAGAGAACGAGAGAGAGAGAGAGAGAGAGAGAGTAGAGGCGGCTTCCCAATTTTACGTTCATGTTTATATGCATTCTCATCTCTTGTGTCGGTCGCACAGCTAGTCACGGAAGGCGCGAGTTGAGGTTTTGTCTTGTTGCTTGCTGCTGCCGTGATCAAAGGTCAGCTTGGAGTCGGTGGTTTGCATGAGCCGATGATGTACACTACTACACTACACTACACTACACTACACTACAC
>Ga0182211_1000533_pt1 | contig 11915 bp, 15 predicted proteins | sample G5R1MG_20_FD_129660 | JGI IMG/M metagenome (GOLD analysis project Ga0182211, IMG submission 129660) | Switchgrass phyllosphere microbial communities from Michigan, USA - G5R2_MAIN_03OCT2016_LD1 MG | ecosystem: Host-associated > Plants > Phyllosphere > Phylloplane/Leaf | place: USA: Michigan... | reverse complement strand
GAAACAAACAAGATCTCAACTGCGCCGCAAGCTAACATCGTAGGTATCTGACAGCTGACGTGCTGTGTGCCTCGTCAGGCTCATCGATCAATGCACTTGCCCTGGACCACTCGTTCGTGTCAAGGCAAACCCCAGAAACTTGCAGGCTCGAAAAGCGGTTCACGGGAGGCTGCGAACATGGGAGCACTGCTGGATGAAGTCAAAAGGGGAGGATATTTCATCGCCTTGTCCCGTCGGGGCGAGGATGAAAATTGCGCCAATTTTCGTATATACCGCATATGCGTGTGAAAAGTGTGGATACATCGAGCAAGCTTCCCGATGGAGGCATTGCTAGCCTCCCGTGGAATTTCGACGTGGAGGTTACATTGTATGAGAATCTTACTGGACGGCGCGGTCGGCATTGGATCCATATCCCGCTCTGCGTGTTTGAGGCGAAGCTCAAGCAATGGCGCTTACATGGTAGACTCTGAGTGGAAAACGTATGTGATTCGATTCCGCTCAACAACGTCTTCTTCCTTCACAACGTCCTGGGATGGCTTTGCACAGATGATGGGAATGCTAGAGCATCACACAAAGATGCACAGAAACGGAGCTGGGCGCTGTCGAAGTTTTGCGGCGAACTCGACTACTGATGCCTTGGATCTGCTGCTTGGAGGAGCCCTCTCGGTACTGGTTCGAGGGTGTGTGATGCATCTCCATGCTTGACGCTGAACAAATGCTCGCACTTTCCGAGCTCGCTACGACGACTTGCCCATCTTCCCAAGTCTGGCTTGGCGTGGGGTGATGGCCAGCTGCTTCCTCCGTACCGCTGCCATGTGTATAGCTGGAGGTATACATACTATGGTCGTATGCAGAACACGCCTGTGTATATCGACTTGGATGGCGTCCTGCAGCGCCATCAAGGAAGCCAAAGCGAGCCGGTGGCTTACAACTGCAATTTCGCTGCGGGCTACTCCGACTGACTTTGGCGTCGTCGTGCCCAACGCTCACTTATCAGCGTCGAGGGTTCTTCGTAGCGCTCCGAGCAGCATATGCACCTGCGTGAAGTCTGGACCACCATGTGCCTCAACAATTTTCGCGGGCCAATTTTCTCATTGGTCGAATACCCCTCTTTTCGGATAAGCGGTGTACCTTGTCCGCAACGCGGACTGCTCAGGAGCGTGATGGTCTGGTAACACAGGAAATACAGCAAATGCCGGCACAGACTGGGGGGAGCTGAATGTCCCGGTCAGACGAGTGTGGTTCCTCATGTTCAACTTCGACCATTTGCGTGTCCTAGAGTGACCCTGCTGCCGACGTGTAATGCGCGCCGTTACCACTCGTCTACAAACCCCAGTAGGTGGCGCAGCGGGCGGTGTGGACGCTCGGCGTAATGTGGCCGACGAACCATGGGTACGTACCAAAGAGACCGCACGCAAGGGTTGGATGTGAGAATGTGGGCCCCGTTATATCATGTGCTCTTTGTACAATTCTTCAACACCTTTCGATCCTAACTCTGGGGCTAGACGGAGAATAATCAGCTCCACCACCTGATAGATCAAATGCTTGTTCAAGTACGCATCCTCGAAACTGCTCAGAATCTCTTCGATATGCTCGAGTTGTCTCTCGCGTTGAGGTGTCGCAAAAAATGCGGAAGCCACCGGCACGGGCAGCAATGCTAATAGCGAAATAGCACAACGGCTCTTGATGGCTTTAGCTTCTTCCTCGGTCGGAACTTGACGTGGGGGTCCGAGTGAATTATTGGGGAACAGTGCTGCGCGGAGAGCCCGGAGAATGACAGGCACCAAAGCGGGGTTGAGGATTCGCGTGTGTATAGCATGAGAAAAAAATCTGATGATTTTGTTAGCAATAGAGATTCTGGGCCAGACATGTTGATTGGTGCATAATTTGCCCTTGGACAGGATGCACTGGTGGTTAGATGATGCCACCTTGTGGTCAGCCCGTAAGCTTGAGACTTCCACCCCGAGCCGGTTTGGTTTGATTCGCATTCCTCCTTGTCTTGCTTGAGACACAAGTCATAAAGTGAGGCGCAAACCATGTCTAGCTCCTACACTTCCTGGGGTGGAAAACGAGACTGGGTTGCCGTGACGATTGGACAAGTTAACTCGAGCCCGAGCATTTGGTTGTGTGGGCTACCTCGATGTAACATACGAGTAGCACACCGGTTACGTGATGGATGGCGAGGCGTCGTGGCAGCGACAAAGCGAGGCGTTTTTGTCTGAGACCCTTGATGGCAGCAGGGATGAGGTCTTTGGACAATGGCTACGAGAGTTACCGTCGTACCCGAGCTGTCCGTACGGTGTGGGCAAATCAACCAGCGCGTAAGCGGCCCTTCCACTCATGCCAGGATGGCGATGAGACGACTCAGAGAATGATTGATGTGGTCGGGGGTAGAGCGGGAAACGTCGTAATTGGCGACATGAATGCACAGTGACGCGATGATCTTGCTCTGTCCAGGTTGCAAGCATCGCAATGTAGTCCGTGGTGTAGCTTCATGGATACTAAGATAGTGGCCCAAAACGTGTCGAGTTACCGCTCGGAACGGATACTGGGGTTTGCATGAGACAGTGCGCCTTACGTAGCAAGGATGCTGGCGTGTGCGCCTGAGCGGGCCGTCGCATTCGCTGGAGCAAAGTCAAGTGACTAAACTCGTATGCGGGGCTATCTCATCCTATGTCGCACGGCTCCGGGGAGTTCGAATGATTGACCAACCAGAAAGAAAAGGCGAGAAAGGAGATGTTATCGTGGCTTACCGGTCCAATACACCGTCCGTCTCACCAACCTTGCCCGGACCCGTCAACGCTCCGTTGTGGAGCATTGAGATGAAGCCCAACAGCCAAGGCATGCGAAGGTTCAGATCAGCAAGTTGTGCAGCACAGCTCCACAGCTTCATGCTCAGTATAGGTCGTGTGATCCTTGTCGGTTTTTTCTTAGCCTTGGCATCCATGTGCGCCAGATGCGATTGGTCTTGCGCTCCCACGTATGGCTGCTCGCTTGCGATGAGTCTCGAGGGAAGAGATGCCGTGTTCAGGAGGCCGGACACCACCGCGCGCACCGCCGTAAACGCCAAAAATGCATATTGGACGATGCTCCAGAACAGACTCGATATGGATACGAGAAGCAGATTGTGATGACGCCAGCCGGTGGTGATGATTCGTTTCCGTGATCTATGCTCCTGATCTTTGTGGGTGGCCAGTAGCCCGAAGCGCTCCAAACGGGGCAAGGACTGTTCGGTGTCATTTTGAGTAGACTGGGGTTCTTCCTGTTCTCTATCGGTGTGTGGGATCTCAGCAATTTTCGTAATGCACTCCCATAGTAGCCAGCCCTCACACGCCTTTCCGCTGACGCTGTTCCCGAGAATCATCTCGGCAAATATCTCGGCCACCAATGCTCGAAGACAGCCATTCTTTAGGTCTTCCGTGGGTAAAAGTACGGCTAGTAGTCCTTGGACGAGGAGTTGCCGCCACTCAGACTCACTCTCGCGCTGCTCAACCACTGTGCTCGGTACTTCATCGCTAGGGACAGGTGAAAGTGCAGGGTGTGGGTGGAGGATATGATATACCTCACGAGGATCTGAAACGAGTGAGCCTGTAGGCCTAGACGCTGCAGTCGCCAAACGATATGCTACCGATCATGTAATTAGACAACATCATGCACGGAGATACAGCTCAAGTCACCTACATTCCAGGTGAGCCTGGATTAGCTCCGGTATTTCGTCAAGTAGGAGCGCTTCCAAGTCAACTCCCTGAAGCCGTTGCTCAAGAGCCCTTGTGCAATGAGCAATGATTAAGATCACTTCGCTGACAAAGACCTGATCAGGGGTGATCTTTGAGTACCATGCTTGAACGAAATCGCGGATGACCACTGAGATGATTGCGTATAATTGAAGATCAACTTCGTTCGAGCTGGTCAGAGGTGGGAGCACGTCTTCGATCGGGCGTAGTGTAGTGTGCCCTTTCTCGCCATTTCCAAGAAGGACATTGTGTGAGCAGAGGGTACGGCGGATGAAGGCTGCAGTCGCTTTGTCTGAGGTTGTATCAGAAGGCGTCTTTTTTGTCTCTACTGAGCGCGTTGCTGCAGTCGGTCGAATTGGGGTTGACGGTTTGTTTGCGGTAGCTCCCAAGTTGGAGGAGATTGGGGCCTGAGGATTGGATGATGGTGAAGCATAGCCATCTGCATTCTGATGCACACCCCCCGTCATGATGAACTCGCGGTCATCCTAGACAAAACCGCGCTGACAGTGAAGCACGTGATAACGCGTTATGTGTACGAGTTGAAGGTCGTTGTAGGAAGGTACTCTGAGAGCGGGCGCAATGACGCATAAAGCGGACGGAAGTTTATTTGACCGAGCTTGGCGTTAACTAGTTGCTTATTTGGCATGCGTCCACGAAGCTCTACGTCAACACCACAACGCGTTTCGCGGCTAGTGATAGTACACAAACAGCCAATATGAGTGCATCTAATTCTGATGGTATATGGAGATCTGGATGTTCCCCAGTGGACATGCTGACTTTCAGTGCAGCGCCCTTGGTCGCAGTGGAGATGCAACTCAAGGACATCGTTCAAAATCTATACAACCTCATCGTGCAGTCCTATGACCATCACGGAGACAAAACACAGGAAGCCATGAAGCGCGAGATGTATGTGGCAGGGGACGACGGGCGTTGAAGGGGTCAAATTAACTCAGTCGCAGTCAGTCACTAGTCCAAAACCTAGTCAAGCTCTCGACTACAGCACCCTCGGTGCACATTGATATTCCGCCTGAAGTGACGACGTACGTGGAGAACTCGAGAAACCCGGACATCTTTACCCGCGAATTTGTGGAAACTGTGCAGAGAATGAATCAGATGCTCAACGGTCGCGTGGACGCATACCGAATGCTACAGGAGCAGCTTGCCAGGCAGATCTCCAGCGTAATTCCGGAGCTCCGAGATGATGTGAACGCGATCGTTCAGTCTACAGGGGGGAATGCTTCAACAGCGGTGTGAAGACATTGACCTTCAACTCCCTGGACGAATTAGGACCTCAAGGCGTGTGCCGTGACGCTATCTTCTCCAGCTCCGCACCTAATACGCTTTGCTTAACTTACAAGAATAATCGCTGAGGTGTGGTCATGCTGGATTGCACATTGCATGCTCTAAGACGGAGCATAGTCACAAATCCTAGATGGAATGACACCTCACCTCCAACACGTGCCGAATCCAAGCCAACATGGCTGTCCACATCCTATCCAGATCGGCCTATTGTGTCCAACATCTGCATTGAAGTCCGAGACTACTACCACACCGCCACAAACCCATGTCAAAGAACACGACGAGGAGAGGACGCAAGAAATATCGAAGCCCCTGGGGAAGTTACAAACGCGAAGCTCCCAGGCGTTCTCCGTTCTTGATTTAGAGAGGCAATAGAAACTAAAGAGATATGTCTTTCACAGGCGAATTCCACACCGCAGGCATTTTGTCCTGGGTAATTGATCGTATTTTCCCGATAAAGCAAAGGAAATATGGAAAAATAACCCCCCGAGCGATACAAAAAAAAGCCCCCGAGCTCTACCGTTTCAAGAAAAGGCGTACCACAATCTATGAGGAAAAATCAAGTCAAAGAAACATGGACAAAAACAAAGCATGGCAATTTCAATCACGACGCTACAGCATGCTAATAGATTGCCGCTGTTCCATGTCATGCCATGTGTTATATCTCTTACTCGTCCTGGTTACCCAAAAGGCCTCCCTTCCCCAACTATTCAACTCCACCGCACCTGCTGCTCTCCCGCATCCCCCTCCCCATCCAGCCCCCACCCCCCATAGGTATCCACAAAACCCTCCCGCGTCAAATACGCGCGCTGCGCCTCGCCGCGCCAGGCGAGCGCGGTGCCCAGCTTCCAGCTTGTGTCGCGGCGATCGAGGATCAGCTCTACGAGCTGGAGGGTAGGTGGGTCTTGGAGCAGGGGCGCAGCGAGTAGGGTGGTGAGGTGTTGTTTGGAGGAAGCGCGGTGGAAGGCGGAGGAGGGGGAGGGGTGGTGGTAGAGAGGGAGGAGGTGAGAGTAGTTGTGGGGGACGATGTCATTGTATGCTGTGTTTGGAACGGGATTAGTGGCAATATCTTTTCGTCATCCTTTCCTATTCTTCTTGCTCTCGTTTGGGTATAGAAGGAGGGGGGGGGGGAGGAAAAAGAACGTACGTTGTTGTGCGCCCCAGATGAGGCGTTCGATGGTGTAGCCATCATTATTGAGGACGAAGACAATGGCGTTACTATGGTTCTTGATCATGGTGCCGACTTCTTGGATGGTGAGGGCCATGCTTCCGTCGCCGGTGCAGAGAATGGTACGGCCTGGAGGTCTGGCTCCTGAAGCCTCGAGCTCGCGCCTGGCAATGTCGACGCCGAGGGTTGCGGCGGTGGCGAATCCGATGCTTCCGTAGTAGACTTGAGTTACGAGCTGCACGTTTTCGGGGAAGGTCATGTCACATAGGCCCGAGTTGGTGGTGCCTGTTTCGCCGACGATGATGTCTCCGGGCCGGAGGAAGGCTTGGATAGAGGGCCAGAGGAAAGACTGGGTTAGGTGGGTTGCGTCTCTGTCTAGGGGTGTGCGGAGCGGTGGAAGCTGGACCTTTGCAATGTTGTGAATTGGGACAGAGGGCAGAGCGGAGGTCAGAGCGGTGATGAGGGAGCGGATGGATGTGCCCTGGTAGATTTTACCTTTGACCTGGATTGTGTTAGTATGTATTAATGGTATAGCAGCAGAGGGATGAGAAACGAACCACAACATCGTGAGGGTTGATATGAATTGCCATCTCATCGTCAACCTTTCTCGAAAATCCCGCAGAATTGGTATCGCATGGAACGAAGCCCAGTGTAACAATCAAATCGGCTTGCTTTGCCGCCTCCTTGACACCAGGCGAGCTGACTTCTCCATTCCAGATGCCCACATAGGTAGGCTCCGTCTCATCCACAATGCCTTTCCCCATGTTTGTGGCGAACAACGGGACGTTGAACCTGCGAACGAATTGCTGCGCTTCTTTTTCCGCGCCGAATCGTTGCACCCAGGCGTCCACCATGACCAAAGGGTGTTTTGACTCGTTGAAAGCTGATAGGATAGCCTCCACAGCGGCCTGCTGTGATTGTTGATGGATGCTTGGCTCGACATCAATCGGCGTGTCCAACAACTCCCTGTCTACCAGCTCGGTGCTCAAATCCAATGGCAGGAAGATATACACCGGTCCACTCTTGAGAAAGCATTCCCTGATGACTCGATCAATCTCGGCAGGCGCAGTTTCCACATCCCACAGCTCCGCCGCTGCATAACGCAGGCCCGCACTCGCCTTGTTATACAATTGATGATCTGGGCAGTGTCCGATCGAATGATGAATCATCATGTGATTCTTTTGCATCGCCCTGGTCGTCTGACCAACTACGTGGATCACTTTAACATGTTCGCTCATGGAGCCGGCGATGCCATTCAAAGCGCTCAGTTCGCCGACACCATGCGTGGTCACAAGACAACCCGGTGCGCCTTTGACGCGAGCATAGCCATCGGCGGCATAGGCGGCGTTGAGCTCGTTTTGATTGCAGGTCAAGGAGAGGCCCGGCACCTGGTAGACGAAGTCAAGAAATTGGAGATTGAAATCGCCGGGGACGCCAAAGATTGTGTTGATGCCGACCTGATGCAGGCGTGTCCACATGTAGAGTCCCAGCGGAATTTTCTCGGTGGATACTTTCTCCATCTTGCTGATGAGATTGTTTTATTCTTTCCTGTCCTCCGGAATGTCGGCAGTGCCTGGGGGAGGATGGGGGGCCGTTCTGGGGATAGAAAACTAAGACAAAATAAAACCTCTGGAATTCCCAGCTCAAAAGGAAAAACAAAAATCCAAACACAATCCCTATATTTCAGAGTGCAAGGCGTGAATCAACAACATAGAAGAGAAACACTGGCAGGAAACCTTTCGTGTAGCGTGGTTGTATAGCGTGGTTGTAGGGCGTGGGAATGGCATACCAAGGGCGTACGACGGGCAGCAGCCGCGGCTCGGTTGCACGCGGCAATAGCGTTCACTAGTTACATCCTTACGTCGCTGAGTTCGTCCGAGGCCAAATAACTATCTACCTTCCACCTCTGCACTAAGTTCAAGCCACACCTCGGGTCACGCGGAGTGCGGGGGATATGCAGATTAGATTGGCGCGTACTAGAAACAACTCTAGAATTGGAGATAGCTTCCCGCTCTCGTCGTAACCCAAGCTATGCACTTTCTTCCATGGCTTCCGTGCGTTATGCTATGACGACGGGTGCGCTTCCGCGTCGTCAAAGCTCGCCAGCTTAAAGTCGTACGGGAGCTCGAATTCCGCGTTTGGGTCCCCCTGAAAGGGGATAAAGTCTACGATGAGGGAGTCTTTGACGGCGAAGACGGCATCGTCGTTGATGTACTTGCTCTTGCGGTCGAAGATTTGCGTTACAATGGGCTTGTAGTTGGGTGCGGTGAGCTGAGTTGGCATGTTAGTAGATGCATCCGAGGGATTTCGTGTTTCGCCCCGTGCATGTCGGCGCTGGAGATGCAAACCTACTATGAAGTGGATATGCGCTGGTCGCATGGGATGTCTATCTAGCGCTTGAAGCACCTTTCCAGCCGGCCCGTCGAACGGGATTGGATAGGGCACCGGTCTCAAGCAGTAGAAGTCGTACTTTCCATCCTTGCCGGTCGTGAAGCGGCCCCTGAGGTTCATCTCGGGCTGATCCGGATCTTGCTGCTCGTACAGTCCGTTCGGAGCTGTGTGCCACACGTCCACGACAGCCCGCTCAATCGGCCTGCCCGTCCTGAAGTCTGTGACGGTGCCATGCATCCACGTCCTATCGCCTTGGTCCGCTACCTCTTTGGGTAGGCTGGAGACGATGCAGCTGCCCATGGGAAGTTGGGGTGCATCATGTCGGTAGAAGGGACCTAGAATAGCGGTTGCCGTAGGCTCGTCGACGGCGTCCGAGGCGAGCTTGTAGGTAATTTCATCGACGAGCGATTCGAGACCAAGAACGTCACAGAGGAGCTGGCCTTCATTGCGCTTATCGTCTGACATGCGCCCGGCTGCATTTACCTGGCAAATCTCCGTATAAGCCATGCGAGCGCAGCATCGAGAGGTGAATACGTACCAACTCAACGCCTGCCATCCATTCATCCACCGTCAGCTCATTCTCCCGAGCAAAGTCGTGGATATGCTGTATCAAGCTTGCAGCAAGCTGTCTGTTTCGTGGCGTAGCCTTGGGACCTGTTGCGTTGATAACTGCCTGTGTGAAATTGGGGTCGAACTTGTGTGTTTTACTCTCTGACACCGCGGAGGGATGGGGTTCATTTTCTCGGTGAGCCATAGTGCTCAATTGGAAGCTGTGCACGAGGAGAGCAAGGTCGTGCGTGAAAGGTAGCAGAGTGATGGTAGTCAACACGTAACGCGCAACTAATGGTTAGCACAAGATCAACTTATGTATCAAACGCTTCTCGGATGACTCCATGCTCCGGAGCCCTCCGTAGCCCTCCGTTTCCCTGGATCAGCGCAGGGCATTGGCGGAGCTGTGGTCCATCCATCCATGGTGATATGTGTGTGAGGAACGGACGAGGTGCGCTATCCGATGCGTTAGCCGGCACCTGTCCAATATGAGGCCGAAGATATTCCGCATCGCCATGGTGTGCCGGCAGAGCTCTGCCTCTCTGCATTTACTTGGGCTACCAACTACGAAGCTGCGAATCGCACCCCTTCTCTCCAAGATAGCCATGCTAATTCCCGGCTCCTCCCAAAAAAAAACAATAAAGCAACGTCGATTATTCGCTGTCTTCATCCACTTTGGCACGCTTGGCAGCCCTGCCCTCCGACTCCAACATTCCATAGCGCTTTTCGCCCGTCTTCTCACCAGCCTTTTCCCCCCGCACCTCGTCAATCATCTGGTTGATGTTGAAGGGGTCATCCGAGTCCTTTTCAAACTGCACCGGGCCTTCACGGGCTTCTTGGAGATCTGCGCCCTTGAAGCCTTCCTTGGCCTTGCCGAGTACCTCAAATTTGCTTGATTTGTTAATGCGGTCATACGTCTGTCCTGCGTCCTCGCCGTCGTCGTCGTCCTGGTTGACATTGGGGCGGTAGATGCTGCTGATTGCGTCTTGTGCAGCAAACAAGGGCTTATCGTAGTGGTTGTCCTCGTTGAATCCAGCATTGAATCCACTCGATTGATTGAATAGTCGGGAGTCATACATGGATTCACCGCTCTGGGTAGGCTTGGCAAGACCGAGCGCGACTTTTTCCGATATATCACGGTTCTGCTCGCGGGCCATCATCTGAATCTTGCGCTCATTGCCCATCTTTGACTGGCGCAGCTCGCGTTGCCAGTCTTCCCGGCGCTCTTTGCGGTCTGCTTCTCGTTTCCGCACAGCCTCCTCTTCCGAATCGGTCTCGGAGTCGCTATGCAAGCGCCGGCGCGAAACGGTTGCGCGCTCTTCTCGTGCTTGCTTGGCCAGATTCCGGAGATGCTCCTCTTTCTGTAGTTTTTCCTTTTCGGCCAGCCGTTGCTGCATAATGGCACGCTGCTTGACCTCCTCGCGCGCGTGCCGATCGGCGGCTTGCAAGGCTTCGCCGAATTGCGCAAACTTGTCGTTGATGGTGATGTCTTGAAGGCCTCGGCCGTCAGCAGCCAGACGCTTGTCTAGCGGCACCGTATAGCCCTTGGGGTTCTTCCAGTTGCTGATGGGCGGCGGGATTTTCCACATTTCCTGGTCCTCGGCCGTGAGCTTCCGAGGCGGCGAATGGAGAACAGGTGGGGGAGGAGATGGCGGGCCATGGGGAATGCGCTTGTGCTTGAATTTCGGTGGCTCTAGCGGATCCAACTGCCTCTGTTGAATCTTGAAGATGCGGGTCTTGCCCTGGGCCTCGCCCATTTGGGCGGTGGGTGTGTATCGCACAAACGTCGGCTCGTCGTTTTTACGGCCTTGGACGTTCTTGGGCTTCTGCGCCGCGTTCTGCCCAGCGACCAGCGCCATGAGGGCTTGCTCGGTCCTCTCCTTGGTAGCCTGCACCACCTCCTGGCTAGGACGCGCCAGGTCCAGCTCGCCGGCGTTGGCTTGCTGTCGCAGCGGAATCAGGTCCTTGAAGCTCGCCTGGACAATCCTCGCGTCACTGTGTCCCCGCCGCGCGATTTCATCGTACTTGGTCTTGCCCTCGCCGTCGACTCGCCGTACGAGGGCATTGGATGTGGAGGGCGTGCCCTTCCTGCCCATGTCCAGCGGGTACTGTGCGACGTGGACCTCTGGAAACGCGCCGCCATGGGCAAAGTCCTCGGCGGCGCGCGGCCGCCATCCCTGCCTGTGGCCATATGCGGGCGGGGCGTTTTGTCGTTGGGCCATGTGCGACTCCAGCTGCTCGACGCTCAGCACACGCGTGCTGTTGGCAAGGTCTTCCTCCTCGCCCGTGTACCTTGGCTTGGGCAGCGACTTGGACAGGGCGGCGACGGACATGGTGGGTGCGCGGTGTCGTGGGCCGTCGTGGGTGCTGGGTCGTGGTGGGTCGTGGTGTCGAGGCGTCGCCGTGTTGGGTGACGAAAGAATCCGGCAACGCGAGGCCGGGCGGAGGACAAGACGGTCACGTGTCGGTCACGTGCCACTCATCCTCCGCCGACGCATGCACCCGACCGGAAGGCGATAGTATGGCGAGAGCGAGGGCGTCGACGATGGACTTGCTATGCCCGTACTTGTCTGCCATCCTCCGCCCCCGACGGCATCTATCGTGCGCGGCGCAGGCAAGTCGAGAGGAGCGAGCGCGTAGCCGCGTTTCACCCGCGCTGATCAGCAGCCATGAGCCGTGCCAGCGTTGCCAGCGCATCGCCCCGACGCCACCCCCCAGGAGAAGCCGCATGCCATGCCGACTCGAGGAGCCTTGCCAGACCATCCTCGAGTCGG
>Ga0182211_1000532_pt1 | contig 11937 bp, 10 predicted proteins | sample G5R1MG_20_FD_129660 | JGI IMG/M metagenome (GOLD analysis project Ga0182211, IMG submission 129660) | Switchgrass phyllosphere microbial communities from Michigan, USA - G5R2_MAIN_03OCT2016_LD1 MG | ecosystem: Host-associated > Plants > Phyllosphere > Phylloplane/Leaf | place: USA: Michigan... | reverse complement strand
TGCGCCACAGGCATTAGGCTGGATCGGATCATGGCGCGAGGCGCACGACGTTGTTGCCGTTCACCTTCGGCAACGTCGGATTGCATCCTGGCATCGGGAAGCCGTCTTCTGGTTCCCAGGGAGCTGGCTGTAGCTACGCTCATCTCGACCCCAACGCTTTGTTGCCAGTGTTTCCTAGTTCAGCTTGCTCCCGTCATCGTCAGGGCCACCTACGCCTCTGGGCTTCATCGGCGCCCTTCGCATCTTGATCTCGAAACCATTCACGTTTGTCAAGAATGGCATCGGTTCAATTCACCGCTCTCATCCGGCTCCCGTTTGTCCGAGGCAGCTTTGAAGATCCGCCTCAGGTATGGCGCTTCCTTCCGTGCATTGAAGCGCTGATTGACCCTCTCAGGCGCAATGGTGTGCTGAAAAAGACAAACAACTCTGGAAGGTTATCTCCAAGTCATCCAAAACAAGTGATCTGGATTGTAAGCGTTGATGGGCCATGGCGTTCTTGATGAAGGCTAACACAAGATAGGGGTTGAGCTGTGCGTAATAACCTCCCACAATGGTCTCGCTGCCTGGCTGACGTTGCTGCAGAGCGACCAGGTTTCAAGTTCCACCTACATTTCTTCTTCAACAGGCAGCATGGCTGTATGAGCGCCATCTTGACCATGTGCGAAATCAGATGAAGAAGGTCAGCATATCGAATATGATGCCTTCGCCGTCGCTCACTGGTGGGAGCACACTTACCGTGGATGGTGGTGCTGCGATGCGAAGGGCTGGCAGTGCTGGTTCCACTGGTTCGTTTTCTTTGATATGCATATTCGATGGCTGCTAACAAGATCTAGCCGGAAGGACAGCATCCGTACTATCTGCGCGGCTGAAGGATAGTCCGAGTCTTCGAGGCGGTGAAATCATAGCTGGTGAGCCTTTCGTACCGTCCTCCGTGAAAGTGGCGCCTCTAACCCGTCCTAGCTCCTTCACTTTCCAGAACTCCGTCGACAACAACCATCACGCAATCCAAGACGCAGTATCAAGGACTGGTTCGGACTCAATCCACACGTTCGACGCATCGTCCGAGTTTGATCAGCCGAAGATCAGAAGATCAACCGTCCGCCTCTGCTCTTCCCCACCACCATGGAAAAGACAGAACCGATTCTCCCGATGTTTTTGATTCATGCTCGTCAAGCTCGTCTTCCTTGTCCGATGCTGACCATCCTGCCCATCGAAGCCAGTTGTTCAAACGACCCCCGCGGTTCAAGCAACAACGGCCACGCAACCTGGACACGTTCGAAGAAGGCGACGACACTCTTGAAAACGAAAACTCGGGATCCCAGGGATCACCGACCCTGCCTTTTGCATCGGTAGCCAGGCATCCACCTGTTGGCAACAAGTACGCACAAGACCCCTTGTTCCAAACGAGCAGCAAACCCGAACCCAAGGCTCTCAACCGCAATCTCGGGACTCGCATTCCTCCCATGAGATCCAAATCTAGTGATGGCCATTCGCAGGCCACCTTGGAAACGGCATCGTCAATGACGAGCTCCGGCGGGCTACATTCGAGAGCAAGGAGCCCAATGAGCCCCCCCGACCACCATCGCGCTGAGCTGGCTCGGTTGGGTAGTCCGAGGCAGAAAAGCCTGCGGTCGAGAAAAGAGGGCAGTGAGGGTACGCCGAGCATGGGCAGCAGCTTTAGTGATATTGGTACGTGCCAGGTGCAGTGTCCAGTGTGGGGGATGTGTGTACTAACATGAAGCAGATGACGCGGGGATCAGTCAGTCGGCGTTGGAGGAGGCCTTGCTCAGTAATATGCAGCACGGGAGAATGAGTACGCTCAGCCGTATGTCGCGTTTCATCTGAGACATATTGCAGCCAGGATGCCATGGGGCTATGCGGTTGACTGTCATGTCACATGATGGATCGCTGGATCAGGAAGCGTGGGCAATCGGCATGCAGAGTCACCTTCACCGGTATTTGGAATATCACAACATTTTCTTGGCATGGTAGGGCCGCTGTTGATCAACAGCCACCTCTTTCTTGCTTCACTCCACACAGTCTCTCATCATCCATGCACAATGGCTAGCCCTGTCCTCCACGCCTCCGATACGACGGCAGACGCTTCCTATCCCATAACCACAACCTACACCAACGACACCACCACAATCTCCTTCTCCACCACCTACCCGCTGCTCAAACGGCTGCTCGCACACCCACCGTGCCTCCACAACACCGACGACGAATGGCCCTGCCCCTCCTGCGAATCCAGCTTCACAACGCCCTTCTGGACTGCCGCCGCCACCCTCCTCGACTACTTCGCCGACTTCTTCGCAGCCGACACACCCACCATGCAAAGCCTCTGGTTCCACCTCGTGGACGTCTGGCAATCCGCCTCGCTCCACCTCGACACCAACACCAACACCCGCCTCACCAGCCATCACCTCCAACGCGCCACGCAGTTCCACACCGACTATCACCAAACCCTCACCCTCTTGCACACCGTCATCTTCGGCTCCCGCCGCCGCTCCCCCATCTCGCCCCCGAACCTCCTCCACAGCGCAACCACCCGCGTCGAGCACACAACCGGGCAGCACTACGACACCGGGCCGTGGATCTCAGGACTGCCGCCCTGGGCGCAGTGGTTGAGCGAGGGCAGCCCCGGCGCTGCTGGCTGCGGTAGTGGTCTTCGTCTTCGTACTCGTACTCGCACGCCTCCTTCCCCTCCTTCTCCTTCTTCTTCCTCCACCTCTCCTCCATGCCCCACCCCCGCGCCACGCACCCGCCACGTCCCCCTCCCCGCCATCGCGATTGTGCAAAAGCACGCTCGCCGCGCTACCCGCCGCGCCACAGCGCTGTTCGCCGCCGCAGACAACGACGACGATGCTGCCGCGTCGCTCGCGGCGTTTACCGCGCGCAGCCTCGTGTTCCCAGCGGCGGGCGCACAGGCAACGTACACGGCGCTGGATGGGCGCGCGGTGCGATATGCGCTGTATAATGGGGCGCCGCCGGTGATGCGGCCGGCGGGGCTGTTGGATGAGGAGATGGAGGGGGCGGAGCCGGGCTTGGGGCTGCTGGATGAGTGTGTGGGGATTTGCAAAGGGGAAGGCGGGTATGTGGCTGTGAGTGGGGCTGGTGGGGAGGAGGATGAGGAGGAGCAGGGGGAGGAACAGGACGAGGAAGAGCAGGACGAGGACGAGGGACAGGACGAGGACGGAGAGGAGGTGTGGTTTGATATGTGGGCTGTGCGTGAAGAGGGGGAGATGGGCGGGGAGAGGAGTGAGTTGACGGAAGGGTTTTGGGACATGTTTGATGGGTGGGCGCTGATGGAGGAGTAGGGAGGGGTTTGCGAAGGCTGTGTGGCAAATTGGTGGGGAAAAACAGTTCATTGCTTGCTACGGGCTCGGTGATTTGAAGAATAAATATATATACAAGGCTTCATTACTATCGCTCACTCGCGCTTACTCGCAATAAGGAGGCTGATTGTACGGGGTAGATTGGAGTAACTTTGTGCATATCGTCGCGTAAATGGCAGTTTCTGGCGTCACACCCCTTCATGTCCATCAAGTACTTCTCTGTCGCATACCTTATCAGGCATAGTCTTCTTTGACGCGGCGCTGTGAGTCCGTGTCCATGAAGCTGGCGCGGCTGCGGGTCGACTTGGTGGAGCGGCTGCGGTGCATACCAGAGGTGTGGTCGCTGCCAAGCTTGCCACCAAGACAGAACATGACGGTGGCCAGGAAGAAGGCGGCCGTGGAGGCCCAGGCAAAGCCCATGAGGTACTTGCCAACGTGGGCTTCCTGGCCGGCGGAGCGGAAGGCATTGCGTCCCTTGACGACCCATGCGCTGGTGATGGTTAGCCAAGGGTGCTTTGGTTAGGGAAGTATGCCGCTGGCTAGGGACGTATTCCATGGCAGTGCAACGTACGTCATGAGGGCGGCAGCCAGTGCCTGGAAGAAGAGGGCCACCAACGTGGTCATGGCAGAGAGGTAGCCGCCGAGTCGGCTGCAGAGGGCCAGAGCACCAGTGGCCAGGGCAACGGCGGCGAAGAAGAGCGCCATGAGGAAGAAGGCAAACATGAAGCGCGAGAGGTAGTAGTAGGTGTGGGTGCCGATGAACTGCTCAGGAATGCCATCGGTGGAGCCAAAGTTCCGGGGCGGGTCGAAGGGCAGAGCAGGCACCACAGCGCCGCAGTTGGCGTTGTGGCCGGTGGAGGGGTCGACGCCGCAGATGGAGAAGAAGGTCCATCGCGAGGGGTTGCGGGCGTCGGCGATGCCGTTGGTGGAGGCCTCGAGGAAGTAGAAAAGGTCGATGGGCGCGCTGCTGACGGCGCCGCTCAGGATGAGGAAGAACTGGAGGACGATGCCACCGGCCAGCAGGGTGAGCGAGACGAAGGCAAGGAGGGGGCCTGGTGTTGGGTGAGCGGGTGAGCGGGTGGTGGAGCATGCCACAGGGGAGAGGAGACGTACGGGCAGGGCCGGCCATGGTGGAGGACGGGAAGGCCTAGCAGTCGACGTCTCTGTTATGATTCGGTCGTCGGCAGAGGCAGGATGGCGGTTGCAATGAGAAGCGGCATGCTCCAGCTGGGATGCTGCGCAAGGGAGACGCGGTTTATGAGGCGGCCAAGCGGTGACGTAGGCGGGTTCACGGTGGGCGGCGTGCCATGGCCTCGGTGGGTTAGTGCGTCGTCACGGCGTTGCATCATCCCAGGCCGTGATTCCTGCTTGCGATGGTCGTGGTCTGGGTCTCGTCATGGCCTGGATCGGGTCGTGGTCTGGATCGGGTTCGGTGTGTGCGGGATGCTGGTGTGCTGGGGGCATGAGTTGCTCATATTGGAGGATCGGCGGCGACGAGTGGGTCTCTCTTTCTCTCTCTCCTTCCACCCATCGACGCAACCACTACACAGAACCGTACTTCCTCAACCACCACCACCACACCCTCCGCCTCCGCCTCCGCCGCCCGCCATGTCCTCGGCCGTGTGGCCGCCCGTGGACCACGCCGACCTCGTCCGTGAGCAGGCCGCGTCGCAAGCCCGCGAACTCGCATGGCTGCTGCGCCAGCTGGCCGACACCCTGCAGTCGCTCAAGGCCGGCCTGGAATCGTGCGCCGCCCTGCTCGCGCCCTCGGAGCCGGGCTCGACGCTGGTGCTGTCTTCGGTCCGCTCCGAGAGCCTCAAAGGCCTCGTCACGCGCATCGGCACGCGCATCACCAAGGGCGTAGGCACCCACGGCTCCTAGCCCGTCCATCATCCCATGCCGGTGTTGACGGCCCCCCAGAACATCAAGCTGCGCCTCGCCAGCCTCGCCCCGCCCAAAGGCGCCCTATCGCACGACCTCGCCATCTCGACCGCTCCCCAGGCGCCCACGCTCGTCGTGTCCCAGCTCACCGCCGTCCGCACCGCCATCAACACCTGCCTCGATGTCATCGACGTGGCCACGTGGGGCGGCGACGCCTCCAGTGCCAGCTTCGTCGCCGGCCAGCTGCAACTGCTGCACGAGCATCTTCTCGAAGCCCGCTCCTCTCTGAAAGGCGGCCCAGACGTCCAGCCGGCGTGGTGGGAGCACCCCGTCGACGCAAAGGTAGCCCCTGCAGCACACGGCAACGCCCCGCCACACAGCCGCCGAATGCCTAACCCGGTGACAGACGTTTGATCCGCCGCTGCCCTCCAGCCTCGCCTTCCACCTCTTTGTCTGCGATGCTGCCCTCGTCGTCGAGATTCGCACGCTCGAGCCACACCACGCCGGCGCCCAGTCGTCGCTCACCGGCTTCCGTCTGCGCGACAGCCTGGCCTCCGCCCTCGGCGGCCATCGTCCCCCCACGCACGACGAAGCCGACCACACCTTCCTCTTCAACGGCCACGACGTGCGTGTCAGGGAAAAGATACGCGTCGAGACGCAAGATCCTGCCCTCATCTCCGCCTCAGCCAAACTCAACGCCCTTGAGCACACCGTCATGCTGAGCCGCAAGGCCCTCGACATCGTCATGGGCCGGGACGACCAGCTCGACTAGGTCAACGCTGCGCATCCAGATACTCGCCCGTGGCCATGCGCCCCATTGGCCACCGCGCACGACGCCATGGTCACCTTGCCATTAGCTTCTCCGCGGGAATCCCTACCGGGCTTAGCGCCTAATCGCGCCATGCTCGGCTGGTCGCCATCGGAGCAAGAAATGCCAACGTGCACTATTGTCGCCGCCGCTGCGGGGATTACCTCGAATTAATAGGCAGTGCTTCTGCTGCTTCTATTGTCACTCCCTCTCTCCACACTCCAACCCCACCCCCCCATCATGGCGCCTGCTCTTCTGACTGCCGTCGATGCAACATCCCACATTCATCTCATCCTTGGATCCAACCCACTCGCCGCTGCTCGCTGCTCACGGTCAATCGAGGCCGGCGCAACGCCCATCTTGCTTGCACCCGACGACGCCACGCTGCACTACGGATTAGCGAAGCGGGTTGACGCTGGCCAAGTCAAGTGGCTTCAGCGAGCTTTCAGCGACGAGGACTTAACAACACTTGGCCGTACGGAGGTGGATGGTGTTGTTGATGCTGTCTTCATAACGGCAGGCAGCAAGCATGGCTTTTGTTAGTACTTGAGCACCTTCAAGCAAGTGTATCCACTGACTCGGCTCAGCTACGCACATCTCAAGCCTTTGTCAACGACTGCGCATCCCAGTCAACGTGGCTGATGCCCCAAACCTGTGCTCCTTTACCCTCCTTTCCACGCACTCGGACGGCCCTCTGCAGGTGGGTATTACAACCTCGGGAAAAGGCTGCAAACTCTCCGCAAGGATCCGACGAGAAATTGCTTCTTCGCTTCCACCCAACCTAGGTCAAGCGGTTGAGAGGCTGGGTGCGCTGCGGAGGCGGATATGGGAGGAAGATCATGCTGCTGAACTGGCACAAGATCTGGAGGCGGAGGACGACGAGGGGGGTCAGCCAGCAACGTTCAACAAACTCATCCTCGAGGAGAGCAAAGAGGCCGCGCGAGGGAGGCGCATGCGATGGCTGTCCCAGATCTGCGAGTATTGGCCCTTACGACGTCTCGCTGCCATTACCGACAGCGACGTTGACATACTATTCCGCGAATTCGCCAGCAGCAGCCCCGCGAAGATGGGACCTACAGCAATAATACCCGGCACACGAGCAGGCCGTATTATCCTCGCTGGCTCCGGCCCCGGCAATCCTGATCTCCTCACCCGTGCAGCTCACAAAGCCATTCTCTCCGCCGACCTCATCCTCGCCGACAAGCTTGTTCCCTCGGAAATTCTCGACCTCGTTCCCCGCCGCGCCACCGTCCATATTGCGCGAAAATTCCCGGGAAACGCTGACAAAGCCCAAGAAGAGCTCCTCGAGCTCGGTCTGGCAGGCCTCAAGGCTGGCAAAATCGTGGTTCGGATCAAGCAAGGCGACCCTTACATCTACGGTCGCGGTGGCGAGGAGTACGACTTCTTTCGCGCCCACGGACACACTCCCAGTGTCCTCCCTGGCATCACAAGCGCACTCAGCGCCCCGCTCTTCGCTGCCATCCCCCCGACGCACCGCGGTATCGCCGACCAAGTGCTCATCTGCACCGGCACCGGCCGCAAAGGCGCGCCCCTTGAACCCCCCGAATTCCTTGCTTCGCGCACCCTCGTGCTCCTCATGTCGCTGCACCGCCTTTCGGCCCTCGTCGACAGTCTGCTCGCCAAGGGCTACCCCGCGGACTTGTCCGTCGCGGTGCTCGAGCGCGCGAGCTGCCCGGATCAGCGGGTCCTCCGCACGAGTCTGCAGCATGTTTGTGCGGCCGTTGAAGAGGAGGGGAGTCGACCGCCCGGTTTGCTGGTCGTGGGCCATGCGTGCAAGGTGCTGATCCAGTACGAGCAGAAGTGGGTGGTGGAGGAGGGGTTCCATGGGCTGGATGATTTGGGGGGCGAGGGCGAGTTGGGAAGGATGCTGGGGACTGTGTAAGGGGAGAGTGAGGTACTCCACTCGAAGCGTCCATGCATCACCATGAATAAAACAGACTTGCTCATGCATCATGTCATCCATTCATTTCCCATCTAGATTCACTATCCAGCCCATATGACTACTACCCACACAAGCCCTCATCTCTCTCGTCACTTCTCCTATGCACAAAACCCTTCCTCTACCCATCCATCCATATACATCATTCTCAGCCTCCCCCGCCATCAACCCTTCATTGCCAACTTTTCTTTTCACCGAAAGAAGAAAAAAGGACTCTTCCAAAACAACACGACGCCCACGCTCGAAGAGAAAAAAACACACTGCTCTATGCATGTTGCACATGGTAACAATCAACAAGCGCCAACGTCGCAGGATCTATGCTACGTACCACGTACGTTGCATTACGCACGGTAAACAAATCATAAGCAGGGGGAAAGAATGCCGACAGGGGCGATGATTACACGTTGCAGGAAGTAAGAACGCACCAAAAAACGACGCCAGAGGGAAAAAAAAAAAGGGCAGAATCGCTCGGTCATGATAGATCGTGTGGAATCATTGCGTGCATGCGGAAGGATTTTTGTTTCTTGAAATCGTTGCCACAGGCAGGATGGAGTGGGAAAGCATGGGGATCGGGATAGGGTTAGAGATTCAGACTTGGTCCGACCAGCTCTTGCGCGTGTTATTCCGTTGCTGCTCATAAATGACGAGTTCGCGGGCGGTGCGGTCGCCGCCGCGGCGCAGGCGGTCAATGCCGAGGTGCTCGAGGCCGTCGCGGCCGACGTGGATGCCGAAGCCGTAGCGGATGGAGCCAGGGTGGGGAGGGGTGTCGGTGTTTTGGCTTTGTATAGCTGTGGGCTTGTCGGGATGGGCGGAGGAAGTGTCGCGGAGGTTGTTTCGCGAAGGACGGACGAGCGAGGCGACGGAGCGGGTCCAGGTGTTTTCAAGGTAGGTGGAGCCCATGAGTCGAGCGACGAGTTCGGGCTTGGTTTGGGGGCGGGCGAAGGCCCGGTCGGTGAGGATGGGCGACTGGTAGACCCAGCTGATAATTTCTGCTACCGTGTTGCTGCGGTGGGGCAGGGCGGCGCGGCGACGGCCTGGGATGAGGGCGAAGAGGCTGACGGTGTAGAGGGCGAGGAAGAAGCACAGAGCATAGTAGGCTGGAAGATGTGCTGCAACGCGAACCGTGTCCTCGGTTTCGTAGTACTGCGTCCAGAAGCATCCACCTGCGATGATGGGCAAGGCGACAGAGAGGAGTGACACCAGAGACAAGACTGCAGTTTGCATATGCTTGTTCTCAATGGCCGAGATCGTCGCGGAAATGGGGAGACGGCAAGCATAGTCAACCAAGAGAGACTGCTCGGCTGTCGCACCACCCTTCGAAGCAAGCGCCATGTATGGCTGAAGTGTTCGCAGGGAGTAGTCGAGCGAGAGCAAAGCCAGGAAGAGAAAGGTGCCGAGTAACGCAGGGACAAACGAGTACAGGAAGTTGGAGGCCGAGAATCCACCCTCGTTCGCACGTGCGAAGACTTGGGGCAGAAATCCGAGGCGGACAGCGCTGTGGATAAAGCTGACAACAAAGAAGGCAACGAGCAAGGTGATGGCAATGACAATCCAGGCGATGACCGATGTGTCTCGGAGGTACCATGGTAGATAGCGTAGTCGTACACCGGGGCTACGAATGTCCATTCGGATAGAGAAGTCGGTGCCCTGAGCTGATGTGCGATCGGCCTTTTCTCTGATCTGACCCTCTGCTACAGAGTAGCATCTAGTCTCACCACCTTCCTCGCCGATGCCATAAAAGGTATCTGTTGGCTGTCTCGTCGTGGTCCAGTAGCCAATGCGATCTCCACGGTTGCTGACCTGATGCCAGTCGCCCTTGTCGAATGTCTCAGAGTTGGTGTAGTCGGCAAGATTGTTGGCTCGTTCCAGAAACGAAAGGATGTCGGCGAGCGATCGGGGATCCCATCGTAAGCCACTTGGGTTGCGGATGAGGAACACCATCAGCACAAGCAAAGTGATAATCAAAAGAATGTACAGAACAACGACGGTCCAAATGACGCCCTGCACCGCAACCCATCGCCATACACTGCGGTCCTGATTGTATCGCACATTGAAAGCAGATGCAAGCAGAGGGACCGTCCATGTGAAGAGCCAGAAAACCAGGTAGCAGAAACCAACGCGGCGATGGCCTGCACGAAAGTGCTCGGTGTTGGGTAGTAGCCACTGCATAGGGTACAGCCGTAGAAAAACAGCCTCAGAACGTCGGTAGAATGAATCGGAAGCCATAGAGAGGAAGGGCACAACTCGTTGAAGTGCTGTCTGAATCTGGATGAGCCACAGCAGCATGAAGGCTCCGACCAAGGTTGGCAGATACTGGAAAATAAAATACCGGCCATCGCCGAACCGGCCGTAGTCCCACAGCCCAAGCCCCTCACTTCGGTTCGAGTAGAGGGCTGCAAAGAGGAGTGCACCCAGCACGATGAGGCAAAGGGAGATGAAGAATGCCAACCACACGGGGCGAAGGATAGCGGGAAGGAAGTGGAGCTGAGCGTGTGATGAGTTGCTCGCTACAAAAACGTCTTTCTGCACTCGGGGGGACGTAGGCCGGGGTTGTGATTCCTGACGTTGGTGCAGAGGTGTGTTGTAGAACTGCTGGTGGGGTGGCGAAGGGCCGCGGCTGGATGGGGAGGGCGATTGAGCTGCTTTGGGAATGTGCACGAGCTGGGCACGCCCTGCCGAGCGTGTCCGGGCATGCTGCAGGCTCTGGTGGGACATGCGCTGCTGGGTGCGCTGCTCCTGGGCCATGTAGCCCAGACCGTGGTCTGGCACGATTCGCTCGACGGGGTAGTCATCGTCATCGCGGTCAGGTGGCGGCGGGCGGGCGTCGGGGTAGACGCGAGAGCCGCGCACCTCCTCATCCCTTGTGAGCTGGTCGATGGCAAAGCGAATGTAGGGGGTCGTGTCCTGGCCGGGCGTGGTGGGCAGCGAGTCGGCGTCCATGTCGCGCGTGTCCTGGGTACGCGGCCGCTCCTCGGCAATGGTCGAGACGGCGGGCGATTGGGGGCGGCTGTGGGCGTGCGTGAGCTGCTGGCGGGGGAGGCCCACGCCGCGGAGCGAGGCTATCGGAGCAGCGGCGGGGGCGGGTGGCAGCAGTTGCTCATGGCTATGAGCGGGCGTGCGGTGCTGCGACGGCGGGGTGTGGAAGAGCGGGCGCCGGTCGTCGCCGGAGCTGGCGGTGTGGTTGGAGGCACTGTAGTAGCCCTCGGAAGCAGCGACGCTCTGCAGCGAGTCTTGGTGCGAGAGCTGCGGCTGGGAAACTGCGTGGCGGGTCAGCAAGAGCGGTGGCAGGCACGTGACCGGGACCCGTTGACGTACCGTTGGTTTGCCTGAGGTGAAACTCGGGCGCCCGACGCATGTCTTTGCAAATGGCGTGTCGTTACGGGAAGGCGGGGCGGGAATGCAGTCGTGCAGAAATCATGGCATCGTGCGCCCGTTGCTGGCTGCGAGCCACTTTTCTACGTGGCCATGGCTGGGGCATCGGCGAGGCTGGAGGCTGGGGAGGTTGGGCCGGGGCCGTCTCATCACAGCAGCCGCCGGTCGCATGGGTGCCGCGTGCGACAGGTTGGCACGCATCCCGTCCCGGCTTGCCGGAAAGCAGGATCAGGGCGGACGCGGATGGCTCGTTCGATTCGCTGGCCTGGTGGAGAGAAGCCCGTTGGGTTGTGTTGCGTTGCGTTGCCTTGCGTTGGCACGGATTGGTGATGGCAGATGCAGGTGCCCGGCCTGCGCTATTCCCCATCTGGACTAGCTGCTGACAACTCCAGACCACACATCATGAGCCAACATCCCATCACATCGCCTCCGTCACATCCCTCGTTCGTCACATCTGATGAGCCTACCACAGCACCAGTATCCAAACCACGTCCATTTCTTGGCAAGGCGACGTCTGCACGGCGTCACCTGCTCTTCTTCTTTGTATGCATCGTGTACACCAACTGGAACCAAGCACATCT
>Ga0182211_1000531_pt1 | contig 11937 bp, 8 predicted proteins | sample G5R1MG_20_FD_129660 | JGI IMG/M metagenome (GOLD analysis project Ga0182211, IMG submission 129660) | Switchgrass phyllosphere microbial communities from Michigan, USA - G5R2_MAIN_03OCT2016_LD1 MG | ecosystem: Host-associated > Plants > Phyllosphere > Phylloplane/Leaf | place: USA: Michigan... | reverse complement strand
AACGCACCCCCTTGCCCCCCTCCTCCGACCTCGTGCAGTGCGACGACGCCGCGTGCGAGGCAATCTTCCAGCACGTAGCCTCGATATCCGCGCCGCTGCGGAACGGCCGCGTGATAGCGCGGCAGGCGTGTTACTTGCCGAACGTGGATGTGAGGTCAGGAGGGGGAGGGCCGTTGGTAGGCCCGACGCGGGTGAGGGGGCTATTCATGGCGGCGGGGCATACCTGCTGGGGGATCCAGAATGCGCCGGCGACGGGCAAGATACTGGCCGAGTTTGTGTACGACGGTGAGGCCAAGAGCGCGCGGGTGGGGGGGCTGGATCCGCGTAAATATGGCGTGTGAAAGGGTAGGATATATATATATATATATATGCGTGTGAAAGGGTAGGATGTATATATATATATATATAAATGCTATACAGCGTCCAATTTTGGGGAAAAAAGTACGCCGACCAAAAGAAAAGCGACCAAGAAGAGCTTTTATAGGTAGGGTAGGTTAAGAATAATCCGGGGCTTCCTTTTTCTGCCCCTCTCCCCCTTCTACAGGTGATGCTTCAAGACTGCAATGCAACTGTTCAAGCCCATAATCCATGAATGCCGAAACAATTTTTCCTTAATCAAAACAAGTCCTTTCCTCGCGATGCCCGATACCAATACCAATACCAACAAAGCTCCAAGGAAACGCTCAAATGTCGTCCAGGTCCTCCTCCACTGTCTTCTTGCCATCTCCGTTCAACCGGTCCATTTGCACATGCTCGTGCCGCCTTGTCTCATTGGCTCCGCTGCTCATGGCCATGGCCTGTCTGCCGGCATCGGAGCTCTCGAGGAAAGCACGTAGTCTTTCCTTGCCAACCTCGAGACCTTGCGCAGAGGCAGCATTCGCCATGCGTGCCATGGGGCCCCAAAGGTTGAGTGTGAAGGTGACGTAGGCTCCGATGCCAAGGAAGATCAAGAAGATGAAATACACTGGGTTGCGTAGAACTGTCTTCTGTTAGACATCAAATGTCAAATAGTGGGGACGAGACAGGAAAACGTACCGGCTACTATCTCATTCCATCCCAATGCCAATAGCAGACCGTAAAAGTATAGTGGGACTTGGGTGATGCCGCCAATCGCGCTACGTTTGGCCTCAACATAGACGCCATCTGCCGTCTTCTTGAAGCGGATGAGGAGATCGGCCTGCTTGGCATCCGAGAGAACAGTCATCTCCTCTTCCAAGCTCTTGCCTTCGTCATCGTCGACGCCTCCAATCGGCGTCAAGTCATCTTCATCTGCGGGTGAGATGGAGGCGGGTGCATCGCCAATCCATGCATCAAGCGGTGGTGGCGCAGATGTCCTCGCGAGCTTGAAGCGTGCGAGGAGCGGGATGACGGTAATGGTTGATTCGCGGGCCTTTGTATAGATACCCTCAATGTCGTCCGTGGGCCGCCATATCCGCGGGACACCGTGCTCGTCATATCGGAACTTGTCCTCGAAGTTCTCCCTAAGTTTGAGTAGGATGTTGCCTTCCATGACCTCCTCATCAATCTTGGCGCGTAGGACGGCCCAGGACTTGCGGCGTAGTCTCCACAAACCAACATCAACTTCCTCGGCACTAGCATCGAAGCTTTGAGCACGGTCTGTGAAGCGTTTCTCGGCACCGGAGACGGTGTCGGTGAAGATGGTCCAGACACGGTCCCAAAGGTCCTTCTCCGCAGGTGGCCGCTCGCCATGTTCAGGCGCACCAGAACCACCTCGGCCGGAGCCAAGCTTGTTGAATTCAAGGCCAATCGACTCGTCCAAGCGTGATCGAACCCATCGCTCGATCCTTGTGGCCAGGCGTCTCATCTCTTCCTTGCGAAGGCGACCGGAGACATCATCTAGCTCTTTCTTGTAGATGTTGAGCTCGTGGAGGTGACTGCTCCATTCGACGCCCTCAATGGCCATGGCCTTTGCGTCGGCCTCGAATTTGGCCAGGGCTTTGGCCTTCTCCGAGGCCACAATCTGGGCAAAGTCGTAGGACGCGCCCTTCTTTTGGCCGCTCTTTACGGTGGCACTAACAGCATCGGTGAATACCTGGACGCCAGCTTTATGTGCGGCAGCGAGCTGCTTCTGGAAGAGGGCCTTGAGCCGCACATCGACCTTGGCCTCGAGCTCGGCCTGCTTCCGCTTGTAGACGCCCTTGTGGTAGCGGCTCGCATGAGTCTCAAAGTCGGCAAAGACCTGGGCGCGGGCTGCGTTCATGGTGGGACCCAAGTCGGCGAGTATGGGCAGCTGGCCGGCGCGGGCACCGTGAGCCTGCTCGTCCTCGAGGGGCGTGATGTGCTCGTCGAAGGCGACGAGGACGTCGCGGGAGATTTCGTCGCAGCGGAACTGGGCGAGCAACTCCTGCTGGGTAGGCAGGTCAAGGTCCTTGTTGCTGACAATCTGGTCCCAGACACCTTCGGCGTAGCGGGGGAAGCCATCGGCGGGAATACGGCGGTGGTACTGAGGTAGCAAGACGGGGGCGTCGGGGGTGTCGGCGAGGGCGGGGGCGCGGGGATCGGCGTAGCCTTCACAAAAGCGACGGGCGAGAGCAGCGACGGCAGCATCGAATTGCTGGGGCTGTAGGATCTTGTGAGGCAAGGCGACAAAGGCGAAGTCGAAGTAGTCATCGATGCGCGAGGCGGCGAGGGCAGGGGGCTTGGCAATCGAAGCCCACAGCTTGGCCAGGTCCTGGCGCAGGGTGGCCTGCAGGTTGGGTAGTGGCGTGGTGCCGAGGTGGTCGCGGATGACGAAGAAGAGCAGCGAGCGCGGCAGGGTGGCCTGGGCATCGGCGACGAAGAGCTGCAGGTTGACCTCGAAGACGGTCTTGAGCAGGCCCATGTTGGCGCCCTGGTACAGCCCGACCTGGTGCTCCCATACATTGACAATCAGCACCTCGCTTGTTGCCAGCGCGAACAGGGCACTTTTGCGCTCAAAGTCCTGGTCCTCGCCGCGCTCGCGGCCGTCGGTGCCCTCGACGTCCATGACGAGCAGGTTGGCAGCCGTGGCGTCGGACGGCGCCTTGCTGCGGCTCATCCAGATGCCCTTGGTCGTCTGCCGCCGCTCGTGCTCGGCCATGACGCCGAAGCAGGTGCCGAACAGGGCGTTGAGCAGCGTCGACTTGCCCGTCGACTGCGAGCCAAACACGGCGATGACATGGTAGTTGAAACCGGCTGCCGTCACACGCTCGAGCCCGAGGTAGCGCCCCACGTGCGGGCTGAACGCCTTGTCCTCGTCGATGACCTGGATCCCGTGGGCGTAGGCCTCGGGCGCGGCGTCGTCGCCCGCCCGCGGCAGGTGGGCGTTGGTCAGCAGCGCCGGGCTGGACCGTTGCTGGACCGTGCCGGGCCTCACCTGGAGGTGGTCGTCGGCCATGGCGGAGGGAAGAATGCGGTGTACTGTGGCTGCGAGACTTGGTGCAACAGGGAGATGGGCGTCGACTCGGCCGACACTCGTTCGCTAAGGGCAAGGTGTTCGTTGCGTCATGCCGCCCGCGATTCGCTCGCTTAGGTGACACACCACCCCTGTCGCCCGGTCGCGCCTTTTGCCGTCGACGTCTGGCAGGCGACATGTGACGTGCCCTTTCACTGCGCTTGCCGCCATCCATACTCGTCACGCTGACTCCAAAGCAAAGCAACGTAATGCAGACCAAACATGCGGTATAAAGGGGTTCGGCAGATAGGTAATTCACACGTGGAGATGAATGGCCAAGACTACTCCCTGTTCTCCTTCTCCTTCGTCTCTTTCTCCCTCTCCCGCTCCCTCTCCTTTTCCGCGCGCTGTCTAGCCCGTTGAGCCTCCTTGCGCTCCTTCTGCCGCTGCTCTTCCGCCTCGACCATTTCTGCAGAATTCCAATCAGCTCTCTATCCTCCCCCAGCAGATGGGAATGAACGGTGGGGAGCTAGCTGGGCGAAATCAATCAAAAACCACATACCTCTCCATTGATCCTCCCCCGCATACCGTTCGTGGTGAATCTTCTTCTCGATGATATTCTTATGCTCCGGATCATTCGGATCAATAATTCTGATCGTCTCCCACCGGCCCTTGCCCTTGGCCGCGTCATTCCCCTCAATCGCAAAGCTCGCCAACAGCGCCGCCAGCGTCCCACCCTGTGCGTACATGCGTGCCTGCACCAGTTTCTGACTGCCGCTGAGGTACGGGTTGCGATTGACATAGTGCCACGACCCGGCCATGGATGCGACCCAGAAGCCAAAGAGCAGCGGGTAGCGATTCTCTGACGCCCAGATTTTGGAGCGCTGTAGGAGAGTCTTGTTGGTGTCGAAGAGGGCTTCGCGTTCGCGCTCGCGCTCTAGTTGGCGCTTCTTTTCGGGCGTGTGCTCTGTGTCGTAGGCGGCGGAGGCACGATCGGCGGCGATAACGGCTGCGACCATGGCGGCTGCATTAGCATTTGTGTGTTTGGTGGATTTTCCCCAAAAGCATCATGGAGGAGCTGCGGAGAGAGAGAGGCGTACCAGTAAATGTTCCAGACGAAGCAACGAGGAACGCCCGGAAAGGAACTGTAAGGGCGCGGAACGAATGGTATCGCCTGCTTGCGGCTATGACAGCTACGGCGCCGACACCTGTGCCGATGAGCCCGCCAAAGGCGCCACCCTTGATGGTAGCACTGTGCTGCTCGTCACCAACTACCTCATTTGTGATACTCGCACATTGCGTTGGGGCTCACTAGTAATGCGCCTCCTCCTCTTCTTTCGTTAGAATTTTCATACCGGTTTTACTCCCTCACAATAGAATCCGCGCAGATGTCGTCCAGTAAGTGTGGGAGACTTCTTTGGAAGAAAAAAACCCCCCCCCGTAAAACGCGTCGAACGGAGATAGGTTAAGCTTGTCAAGGGGACCAATCGTAGGGCGTAAGTTACTACAACTATGGATCGTTGAAGTGGTTGAGTTTTTTTCCTGTGCAGGTGCACAAGGGCAATAAGTAGCAGACTCGGAGAGAAATCCAACATGATTAGTGACGTCGCCGACATGCCGGCGTCACCAGCTAACCTTTACGGGGGGATTAGGTAAGACGCTCAACAGGTCCTGTGCCCGGTCACGCTATCTGGGGTCGCTTCAACACCACTCCGCCAAAGAACGACTATGCATGCATTTCCTTCTTTTCCGTGATCAATTCCGGCACTTACTACATGAAGTCATGCTGTAAAAACATGCTGCAACGTCAATTCAACTGCTGCTTAGTCCAATTTTCAGCCCAGCAGGCAGACAGGCACTCAGTGACGATGGAGTAAGAGATGCTGCTTCGTCATCTTGGATGATCCCATTCCGCTGGGCCCTGGTGGCGATCCTACCTACGCTTGTCGAGTAAAATAATTACAGCTCCGGCCTCGACCAGTATCGGTATTAATCCGGAGGATCCTTCCAATCCTTGCCCATGTACTCCCAAAAGCCGAGATATTTCCAGTTATTTCCCGACCCCTACCGAGGATCAGCACTAGGTAAATAAGTAAGCATACAGTCCGAACAACACCACCAGTACCAGTAGGGGATTTTCACATTTCTTCACCTGTCACCCTGCACAGTAAATGGAATTTAAAACATAACAGCATGTATTAGACTTTCAGCGAAAGATACCATCACCTCACTAACATGACTTTTGCTAGTCATATGTTCCATTTGATCACTCTACTTTTGGTAAGAAGGATAAGTATGCCATTTTAATCCAGGCCCATCAGTCTCGCATTGCTACCGGCTGGCAGCAAAATGAGTCGTCCTGCCAAACAATTAGAGGTTAATGGACATGTGTTGATAAACAAAAGAGGACATGTTGAGAGAATCTTGTCCAGAGAGCGATGTTTTCCAATCGACAGGAGGAACTACATGCATTTTGCGTTAAGCCAATCGAGTGGACACGTTTGTCGACATGGATCTTATCTTGGGTATATCCATGATACCTTCTTCGAGATTGTAGGCGAGTGAATTGCTTCACTAGCTGATCATACCCAACAATGTGTATGTGTTCGACATCGAATATCTCCCAAGGGGCTTCAATGAAAGGCACCAAAATTGGCGCGAGGCGTGGCGTTACTGTAGCGAGGAACCAGACCAACAGGAGGTCCAGGCCGTGTAGCAAGAGCCGGGTTGCAGCAAAGCATCGCGACGCGGGAACCATACTTGGAGCCTCGAAGCGAGACCATATGCTTCCGAATATGGCTTCCAACTGCCTCGCGGTGTTGAGCGCCCGCGCTGGTCAAGATGTACTGGATAAGATAGTTGCCAAACTGATCACCAGCAACTACATCTAGGTTAGCATGGTGGAACAAAGGCATGGAATAAATGGTACCTACTGTCAATGAGAGGCATGCGGGGGCGATCGGGGCGCGCCTCACAGACACGCTCTAGGTAGCGGTCGAGAAATTCACCACCACCTATCTTGAGACACTTCTCAATGACTTTGGAGGCATACTGATCCATGCTGTATTCCGTCGCGAAACGGAGAATGTGATCAATAGCACGACCACGATCGGCAGGAGCGCCATGCTCACAAATGTGCTGAATGCACCAGTTGCCGAACTGCCCATGCGCGATTACGTCGATGCTAGCCAGAACTTCATTGATGCATGGGCGCTATAGATTGTTAGTAAGATTTATGGTAAACTCATTCCCAGGCAAGTACCTTATCTTCCTCGAGACAATTCTCAAAGATGTTCTGAACAACAAGACTGCCAGTCTCACCCAATGCAACCTCGTGCCACATGCCTCGTAAGGCTTCGTTCACGTATCGCATAATCTGGGGCGGGGAATCGCTCCAGCGAAGCTCGAACAGCTTCTGCCACACATGACAAGCATATCGATGGATGACGGTCTCTGGAATGCGACGGAGCAGCTCATGAACCATTGTCGCCTTGTATTCTTCGGGAACACAGTCAAATGCCTTCTGAATAACATGGCAACCAAATGCATCCATGCTAAGTGCCAAGGTGTTGCCGCGGATGGCCTGAGCAATGGCAATGATCTGCTCTTGGGTGCCGTGCTCAAAGCAGCGTTGAACGAGAAAGTTGCCAAAACGATTGACCATGAGGGCATAGGCTTGAGAAATTATGGCCTCAACTATCTCATACTTCTGCTCGGGTGTGCCAACTTTGAGTTTCTGCTGGAGAAATATGGACGCTTGCTGATCATTGTTGCAGATGATCTTGTCAACAATGTACTTCCAGTTGCAGCTCATGTTGCGGTCGAGCAGGCGGCGATAGTTCATGGGTTCAACTGGTGGCACGTAACGTGTAGCGCCCGAGTCACTGGGAGCCTGGATCCTGGTCAGTGTTGAGACATGATTTGGATTGCGTGAGCAAGCTGACCTGAGAGTTCCATGGAGATGGACCCATATTGCTAGCCACATTGAATTCGTTCGCATCGGGGGAAAGCCCACTTGCCATACTACCGCCCGGTGCAGGGTGGCCAATTGGGTACATCTGCGGGATACTGTACGAATTGTAGAGTGGATCAAAGGCAGAACCAGGGCGGCTGGGAGGCTGGCTCATACCACTACCCACACCACTACCAAAGTTGCTGGTAAAGCCGCCGTTTAAGTTGGTCATGCCGCTACTACGGAAGCTCTGATCAAGGGGGAAGTGCGTGGGCTCATTTAGAAAGCCGTTGCGGCGGAAGCCAGTTTGTGCTGGTTGTGGCCGTGCCTGTACCGGTGCCTGTACTGGCGCCTGGTACGGGGACCCGAAGTTGGTGCTGCTAGCATACGAAGGGCGTGAAGGTTCATTACCCCATCCGTATTGTGTTCGAGTTGAAGCGTTGAACTTGTTTTGGAGCTGGGCGAGCGTCTGCTCGGTGACATCGCCTTGGTAACTGTAATCTGCTTCAGATGACTGACTGAGATGTTCCATGGTAGACCTGGCCACGTGCTGACTGTGCATCTCCTGGTTCATGCGATCGACTTCGTTGCGCGCGTCTTGTAGCTCGAGCTTCAGCTTCTGCAACTCGGAGGCCTCGACAAGCAGGAGCGAAGCATCCATCTCTGTCGAGGGCGTAGATGCAAACTCATCCGTGGCTGGCGTAATAGGAACAGAGCCGCTCGAAGAGTTGTATGCATCCGGAGGGGAGGATCGGCCGTTGAGGTGGTGCAGCAGGTGGTCCATGACAGCTGATTCCTTGTGGGCATCGAACTTGGGCTTCTGCAAGGGTCAGCTTGTCGCTTGGTGAGTAGCCGGGGGATATGGAATCAGGGAAATTCGATTGGACGATTGAGCTATGTGACAGAACAGCAACACGCAGGGGAATGAGCTGATGTGACTGACCTTGGAGCCATCCATAGAGTTCTGTGGTGGCAGCGGAGGCTGGTTGCTTAGAGCTGAAGCACCAAGAGGACGCCTCATACCCTGCATATCAGAGGTCAACGAAGGGCCGAAAGCGCTATAAAGAGAGTACGGGTAGTGATTATGGCGTTTGGGGGCTACCGCCTGGCCTAGTACCTCTGGTGAAGTGTCGATCTTGAGGTCGCCGGCCATGGAGAAACGACCAGGGCCCTTGCGAGGGGTAGGGGAACCATCGGATGTTATATTGAAGCTCATTTTTGCACGTTCCGGCGCGTAAATGGAAAAGATCCGAGAGATGGGTTGCGTCTTGCGTGGCTGGGGTCGGCAAAAGCGTAGATAATATGCGACCCTGGAAGACACGGCAGCTTGGGGATGCTCGTTCGGCGATGTATATGGCCAAAGGTAGATGCAGAAAGGAAGAAACGAACCCAGATGAGAGATAAATCAGGAGCGCCCAGGCAAGCTTCGATGGCTTGGAAAGGGCGACGGTGGTGGGTGGGAGGGGGCGCAATGGCGAGAGGCGTCGAGGTTGGGGGGTAAGAAGAGGTGGAGGCGAGCGAGGAAGACAGAAGAAGGCGGGGGCGACGACAACAGAAGCTGCCGGTCGAAAACAGGCAAACGCGTTGTGAGGCGCTCCTGCCGAAAGTGACCTTCACCTTGGAATCTAGCAAACGGCAAGCACGGGCACGGACTGCCATGTTCCTCTTCGCCCTCGCCCTACGCAGGAAAGCGGCATGGCTGATGATGCACTGAGAAAGTCCTCGACTCCCATGCCGCCGTTTGACGACGGGCCGGATGTGCCGTCACATCGCGACGAAGCTGGACGCCGTCACTCTCCACATCGAGTCGAAGAAGCCCATGGCAAGTACTCCTTCGACTCCTCGCCACCTTGCGCTCTCCCCAAAGATGGCAAAGTCTGGCTGTCCAACACCGCTCAGCATCGGGACGAGCCTCGCAGCTTGGCGCAGGCCGTCGTCGTCTGCTCCCCAAAGCAACAGCTCGAGCCGGTTGCTATCCAGTGGACGCAGGAAGGCCGCCCCTCGGGCTTCTTCGCCATAGCTCTTGTCACGGCCTGTCTGGTCTCTGATTGTGACACCGGACTCGCCTACGCGGATTGCATGACCGTCCAGACCTCCAGGGTCAGGCCCAACGGCGAGGGCAATGACATTGCCGGTGTTGTTGCCTGCCATCGGATAGGGGGTAGCAGATTCAATGACAGCATCCGCCTGGAAATATTGATGCAGATTTCGCGCGATCTGCAGGGCCAGGTGAGATGTGGTTGCGGAACCTGGGTGTTGAATAATGAAGGGGCCCTGGCTACGAAGTACGGCTGTCATCGAGCCTAGCTGTCGTTCGTGTCTGTGACTTTGGCTCGGAGTCGCTTTGGATCCCGGCAAGGCAGTGGCCCAAGTAGTATCTGCTTTAAAGATAGGAGCCAGACCGGTCTCTCCAGGCCGCAACCTCACCATCTGCCCATCCAGTCTCAATGGCCCGCTCCACACGGCCGTGTCAAACTCCAGGCCGTGGACATTGGTCGTCCGGACTGTGGGGCCGCTCACGTCGACTCTTCCGTATTGCCCGGGATCCACAAGATGCAACACTCTGATGCCGTTCTTGCTCCCCATGTCGCCAGGATCGCCAACAGTAATACTAAAATGGTCCAATCTCCTCGGAAGTACTTCCTGATTGGCAGCTTGCTGATAGTAAAACCTCACCAGCTCTGGTGTGGTCATGACGGTATCCCACCAATGACTATTTGACCACTATCAATTCCGGTACCAATCGTTACACGGGGGAATAGGCTACTCACTTCCTGTTCTTCACTTCATTGTAGCTCGAATTGACGCCTGCTAGGTACAGCTGTTGAGCAAGGAATCGAGAATTATACGCCGGCACATTGTCATCCACCTCACCGTGCTGTTGCTGGATCGGAATGCCTTGCATGTTTGCCACGAGCATCTCATGGCGATAGCTATTCAACGATGCACTCACTACTGCTGTACGCCTTGGATCTGCGGGTTGCCAAAGTTCATAAGAGACGTATTTCTGGATTGAGGCGTAGCCGGAGATGGGCACTGCGGCCAGCACCTTGTCTGGCCGGTGTGACAGAGCATACCAAGTCCCCTGTCCGCCATTAGAGTGACCCGATACGATCCATCGATTGATGTCGACGCCTTGTCCTTTCCAGTCCAAGGTTTTGATCCATACTGGAATGGCTTCAATGGCAGCTTCGACATCCGCGAAGCCCCAGTTGTGCCAGTCGTCGCTAGACCATGGCGTGACACCTGTAGGGAAAAGCACCCAGGCGCAAAGATCAACGATGGAATTCAGGCTTCCAGTGACCATGGGATTGTCAGCTTCTAGGCCAGCCCCATGAAGTACTAGGAGAACAGGCAATATTGTGGAATTTGGCGGACAAGTTGCGTTCTGGGCTGGGGGTCGGAGCATCGCATAGGATGCTATACCACTCGGATGGAGAAATGTTATTTTATGTGGCTTGTGAGTAGCGACGTGGTTCAAGTCCTGCGAGACTCGCAATGCAGAACAATTGGTGGCACCCACAGTTCTGTAGGTGATGGTATACACAAGAGACGAGCTATTGTAGCTGGGTAGAGACACATTGAAGGCGACAGGCCGCGTCTGGCCTGCACGAATGACGAGCCTGGACAAGGATTGCTGACAGGACGAAGTATAGCTAGCCTGTGGGAAAAGAAATTGTTAGCAGCCCGGGCGCATGGACGCAAATCTAGGGGTTCGTATGAAAGAAGGCGGGCTCACGTTGGCGGGCTGTATTTCAATGATCTCGACGTCCGCGATACCACTATTTCTCAGGTAGACTGATGCTATCGACGATGCCAACGTCCCATCCACGACGTCTGACACAAGCATGCCAGGCTTTGAGAGTTCGATCGAACCGGCTACCCGCTGCACGTCGAGCGTGACATTGATGGTAGGCTCCAAGACACCCCCAAAGGCTCTGACATCCCTGACCAGACGGAGGTCTATTCTATGAGGACCGGGTGCGAGGTGGAGAACAGGCGGCGCGCGGTGGAAGGCGTAGAAGTCTCCCCCAAAGTAGTGGACATGGTCGACCCAGAATTCCAAGATTGCGTCAGTGTGAATGATGACATGCTGGGTTTCGTTGCCATGGATGGTGAACTCTCCCCGCGCCCACGCCTGGTATTGGACGGCCGCCCAGCCGTAGACGACCTTGAGGAAGTTCCAGTCGACATTGGTGTATGTCAGGCTGAGACTGGCGCTGGCTGCGTCAATGCGACGGGCCATCTGCGTGGTCTGGGTCATGTTCCATGTTGCCGTCCGATTGGCAGGCAGTGCGCTGGGAAAGACGGCGTCTGCGTCGTAGGACAGGCTCCTGAAGCCACCGATAAGCTCGAGCGGGTCTGCGCCCCATGAGGCTTCTGCGAAGACAATCAGCAGGCTCAGAGAGAGCCGACGGCGCCGCACCTCGCGTTCCCGTCTGGAACGGCCCCAGCGTGTGCCAGGTGCTGTTGAAGGTGAGCCATGGGCGGCTGTCTTCCCGGGCGTCAAGCGTCGTCATGAGGGGATCATAGTAGGACGCCGACGAGGCTTGCACGCACAGCAGTGCGCAGGCCCAGCGAGTCCCCACGAACCTGCACATGGCGCGCCTTT
>Ga0182211_1000530_pt1 | contig 11946 bp, 9 predicted proteins | sample G5R1MG_20_FD_129660 | JGI IMG/M metagenome (GOLD analysis project Ga0182211, IMG submission 129660) | Switchgrass phyllosphere microbial communities from Michigan, USA - G5R2_MAIN_03OCT2016_LD1 MG | ecosystem: Host-associated > Plants > Phyllosphere > Phylloplane/Leaf | place: USA: Michigan... | reverse complement strand
TGTGCCCGTTGACAAGGTGGTCGATCAGGAAGTTGCCGACTGGGTCAAGGGCGCCATCGAGAAGAAAAGGAGAGGTCAGATGAAGAATGCAGAGAAGCCTGCGTTACACGCTGCTCCCTTGGACGCCGTCCAAAGCCCATCACAAGACGTCGATGATCCAGAAACAGCAGTGCCAGGAGACACACCAGCATAGTGCATAGGGGCTCTTCCTCGAGTTGATCAAATACCAATACTTGGCTCTGTGAAGCGAAAGGTCGATACAACAATAGCTGCCAATGCAAGACCTGTGGATACACCTTCCGCTGTGTTGAATCGATCTTGGGTAGGTGGTCTCATGTTTGGACCATGGCTCCAGGTCATGCGGGCCCCTTGTTCGAATAATTGGAACTCGGCACGGGAGCAAGGCTACTGCTCACGTCATAAGCGGTTTCAGCAGCAGCGTGAGAATGTTTTGGCGGCGCACTTGATGGGCTCGCTACATCCTGGCTTTGGGCCCTTGCATAGTGAGCGAGGTTAATATTCGTACCTAGGTGGATAACTAGTATACACATTGATGGAAGTAAACAGCAGGCTTCCTGCTATCGTTTTCCCTATGACCATTTAGTGCATTTGCAGCCTGCACTTGATTATATCGACTTTTGCACTGGGTTACCGTTGTGGTTGTATTACGGCGATGAATAAAGAGATGTAAGAAGGCAATCGTGGCCAAGTCAAGGGATGACTGACCTCCCGAGTCGTGGATGGTGGGTAGTTGAGTTTAGGTGTCGCGCGGACACGTGATGGGACGCCAAGCATGCACTAGCCACTCATTTGCGACCAACGCTCGCAGGCCGACCGGGAAAGAACACTGTGGTCGGAACGATTCTTGTCCACCCACGCCTTTCCCGACGCCAACACCGCCAGCCCACGCCTCCATACCCTTAATGATGCCACAGACTTGAGCCTCACACCCAGCTACATCATTTTTCGCTGTGGGACCGCGAATCTAACACTCTCCCCACTATCGTTGCATCGCCTCGTCATAGGGACGCACTTGCACCATGTCTGGAACCGATTACAATTACGATGAACAGGGCCAGTTCTTCCCCTACTTTATCCTCACAATTACAACGCTAGTCACTGTACCAACGACCATCTCGTTCCTCCGACCGAGTAAAGGTGCGCGCACCCCGCCACTGTGGCCGACCGCCAACCGTCTGCTAATCGTCGCGTAGAGCTCGAGAACACGGGAACGCGCATAGACTCTGACTTCACACCCGAACATGCCGACCTCATCCAAGGACAGCGCAAGAAGCAAAAACGAGCCGAACGTCGGATCAAGCGGGGAATTTTGATGCTGCTAGGATGGGCGATGAATGCGATGATGGTATATCTCATCATTGTCACTGCGCGCACAGTACCGAAGATCTGGGATCCCTATGAGGTTTTGGGGATTTCTAGAGTGCGTATGCTCTTGCGAGAGTCGCTGCTAGGTTATCTGCTGACCGAGCATGCAGTCGGCAGACGAGAAGGCAATTAAACGCCACTATCGGAAGCTCTCTCTCCAACTACATCCTGACAAGGCCCGAGAGGACACTGCAAAGAATATTACAATACAGTCCATCAACGACCATTGGGTTGACGTCACCAAAGCGTTCAAGGCTCTGACTGACGAGGAAATCCGCAACAACTACGTGCAGTACGGTCACCCGGATGGCAAGCAGAGCTTCAGCATTGGCATCGCGCTGCCCAAGTGGGTCGTGACCGAGGGCGCTGGCAAATACGTCTTGCTCATCTACGCACTAGCACTCGGCGTCATCCTACCCTACACAGTCGGAAAGTGGTGGTACGGCACCCAGCGATTAACAAAGGAGAAAGTGCTTGTTGCCAGCGCCGGTAAGATCTTTTGTGAGTACGACAGCGAACAGGGTGATGCTGGGGTCATTGGTGCACTGAGTGCCGGAGAAGAATTCCACGAGGTACTCGCTGGGAACAAGGCCGAGCATGGGCTTTCGAACTTGGAGCAGAAGGTTTTGTCTGATGCCTCAAGCATCATCTCCCAAACGCTTACCAAGAAAGACCGGCAAAAGCTTGACGACCTGGAAGACAGCCGAAGGCGCAAAGTCATGACGCTGTTATGGGCATACCTTGGCAGAATTGAGCTTGGGGACGAAATCCTGAACGACGAAAAGTTCGAAGTTGCTCCCATCGCATTTCGATTGAACGAGGCTTACACCGCAATCGCTCTCGCTTATGGAAGTACTCAGGGTGTCCTGTCCGCCTACCACACCTCGCAGAACTTGATCCAAGCGTTACGGCCTGATGCATCGCCTCTGGAACAACTTCCGCATTTTACCGCATCCGTCGCCAAGGCAGCTGAGGCAGAGCGGTCAAGGCTGCATCTTAGCATCCAGGAATTCTTGCGCATTCCCGACGCACAGCGTAAAGCACGTCTCGTTTCCACGGGCATGCTCACAAAGGAGCAGTATAGTACAGCGATGTCTGTGGCTTCGCGTATCCCTGTTTTGCAGATTGAGAAGGCATTCTTCAAAGTCGTAGGAGAGCGTTTTGTCACGCCAAGCAGCTTGGTACAATTCGTGCTCAAAGGTCGCTTTGTACCCTTGGCAGCAACCGATGTTCCTGAAATCAATCCCAAAGACCTGCTTGATATCGATCCGGAGGAAGGCGACGTTGCGGCAATCACAGGGCGCAACAACGATCGCTCAGGTGAGAAGCCGATACAGCCGCCTCTGGCCCACGCTCCCTACTTCGCTCGAGATCATGCGCCTAGGTGGCACATATTCCTTGCCGACAGCAAACAAGGTCGCATTGCAGTACCACCCTTCACCTTTACCACGTTCGACAAGCCAATTCTTGATGAGAGTGGTAACCCAACGTTTAACGTTCAAACTTTGAAGATGCAATTCGGAGCACCACCTCAAGCCGGAAGCTACACATTTGTCATGCACATGATTTGCGACAGCTACATCGGCATGGATACTAAAATGGAGGTCACCCTAGTCGTTGAAGATGCTAGCAAGGCGGAGGAAGTCGATGAAGAGGAGGAGATCAGTGAGCCAGACGAAGGTATGTCGAGACAAGCGCAGCACAAAGACCCTCATCCACTAACCGTTACTTCTGTAGAATCACTTGCAGGCCAAATGCGCTCTTTGAAGACTGGTGCTGCTCCCAAGAAGCGGAAACCGGCGAACGATGACTCAAGTGATGGGAGTGACACAGAAGGTGATGTTGAGTCTGAAAGCGAAACGGATACCGATACAGACTCAGACGAGGAATAAGTCGGTATTCTTTCAACGGTTCACGTCTTGGTTTGAACCAGGCTATTTGTACATTTGACTCCTTGGCAGCGAACATCTGTCAACAGCGTGATGGCATTTTCAGGCGTTCCGGCGGTGGCATGCGCAACATGGAGCAATATCTCATCTAGGGAGGAGTGTGGAAACGGGACGTGCGAAATGTGTCGATTGCATTCATATACTCGATGCTCTCTCATCAGGAATATGGAAAACTCGACATGGGCTGTTATGTATCGCACAGTCAAAACGTACTCTTGTTTATTGGCCACCAGCGCCAGAAATGTACACGATATCGTGGGGAGATACCGCATGTTCTTCATGTATATCTAGTAACATCCTTCGGTTCTTCTATTCGCTTGTCAAGTAGGTACCTATAGTAGTACTATACATGTGTGTTGCGTCAACCCTGAAACGCCCCCGTTTCAGTAACGTCTCGCGCGTTTGACAATGGGTACCTGGCGGACTTAAGGTCGGGGGTCAGATATATATGTACATGATGATTGAAAATACCGTAGAAAATTTGAGCATATCTGAAAACTACGGCAGAAACAATAGAGAAATGTTACTATACTGTGCGACGTCACAACCCCGATTCATCTTCCTTTCAGAAAACCCGGTGGTGGCTTGACACTCGGGCCTAGCAACGTGAAGAGGGTCTACGTAGGAGCCTCAGGATATGTGGGTGGGATAGTATTAGAGGGTAAACTACGGTGGAAGTTAAGGGGAATAGGGTCTTAGAGCCATATATAAGTACTTATACTTAACCTGCTTAGATGCACAAGCGATCAAGTATGGAGTGACCGCTAGTGTAATTTTCCTTGAGACTTGTTTAGGACTTCAGAATGGAGAGACCATGGAGTGGTGACCAATTCAACAGAGGGATGTGCATTCTATATCCGCTCCATGCGCATACAAGCCATAATAACTAATCTAGTTTGCGGCTCTGATCATTTCAAACACACACCCTGGTTATAGGGGTGCTTTTGGACTTCTAAGGAATAACTTGGATCGCATCCGGAGCCTCTGATATAACCATTCCGCTATCCTAAGACTATGAATCACGCCTTAGATACTAGGATGCAAGATCAAGCGCCTCCTAACGGAAATTTGTCCAGACATATCTTTGCCGTTTACCTTGGCATCTAAGGGTGCCTCGTCGCCGGTGGGAATGAGAACCAAGCAAATCTCTCGTCTAGCAGTGCCAAATAGCATACAGATTCAAGTACCAAAGCAGTTGCTGGTGTGCAGTATGAATTCTATCCATAACTCACTCCCTCACTACACGACACACATACTCTTCCCTCCCCTCTATTATTTAGTGCCGGTTTGACCCTTTTAGCGGCTTTAATCGTCTGCACCATATACTCTTTATAGTTTTGAACACGTGTATAACGTGTAATTTATCACTCATAATCCTATCATATTCCAGTCCCCACCCGACACGTTGCTATTTATAATCTGAACATATATCTCAGAATCATTGCCACCCTTACTCTCGCTGCTGACCTTGCTACCTCAAATCCTATATGCGTACCCGAGCCCCTCTCCGCTTACGGGAAGCCCCCAGCCCAGTAACCTTGGTCTTGACCCGCTACTTAGTAGCAACCGCGGCGATAAATTCAACTTTATCGACGGCCTTAATGACGTCACTCAACAACAGAACGTTTTCCAAATTCAGAAGCAAAACCTGCGGATTGCCGTCGACGACGACGGGCGCCAATAACAGATTGTGAAGCAAGTCGAGGAAGTCCTTGTAGTTGACCAAGTCTACAACGGCGTGAGCAACAAACTCACCAACACAGGAGCAGAATGGAAGCGAGGGGCGAAAGAAAAAGGATGAAGAGCAGGAAAAAAGGTAAGGAGAAAAAGAAGAGTGGGAGAAGAAAAAGCCCCAGTGATCATTAGCCTACATTGAAGTATTCATGTCATCTTTATGTTTCCCTCGCCCAGTTCTCTCAATTATCCAACTCGAAACCTATACTTATCCGGCTTACCCTCCACTCTCTCTGCGTTGCTATACTACTACTTCTATTCCTATACCTACTAATGTTTCCTATACCCCAAATACCCCCACCCTTCATGCCCTAGCCACATGCACGTATGCTATACTATATGCATTATAAGAGTAATAATTGCAAGCAGCAGAGGGTATAACATTACTACTAGGTAGAAACGTAGAACAGGGGAGAGCTTAGGGATTTAGCGACGAGGATTGGGAATGCCAAGTATAGAGGAGAAGAAAGGAGAGCTCTAATGTAAAGTACATGGTAATGATAGTATGGTGGTCGCTAATACCAATACAGCTGTGGGCTTAGGCCGCTCAGACTCAGGCTGCATTGATCCTTGAGCATAGAAGTGGAAATATAGTAGGTGTTGAGTCCATGGAAAGACAGCCATATCTATACATAGTCGGCAGGTAGGGATGATAAGTAATGCCTATAGAAAGGAGGGGTGGACGGGCTGCCATCTCAGATGCGCTAACCGCTTCTGATTTAGATAGAGGTGATGTCATTGGCGGGGACCTAGCCCGATAAAGCTGGAAGTGACTGGAGGATTCCATGCTGGCAGATCGCACCACCACCTTCGAGACTTGACACGAAGTTGCCCGAGGCAACTCGTTTGCTCCTGATACTTCCTGAAGTACAAGCTTCATCATATATTAGGTCTTAGAGCTCCTTTCTAGCTGCACACACCCACAAACATCAAGATACCACACGACACAAGCACACGCAAGTACCCGTAATAAAAAATTACACCAAGTTGAAAAACACACCACACCACGATTTCAGAGACACATCATACAGCGGCCTCAGTCATAGCCCAAAATGACTTCATTTGACGCCTACACTGACCGGGCTGCCAAAGCTTTGGCTGACAGCTTCGACCTGGCCAAGAGCTATGCACATTCACAACTCACACCTGTCCACCTCGCTGTCTCTTTGATAGACCCACCAAAGGACCTCGCAAACCAAGTTGACATCCCGCCGCCTCCGCTATTCAGACAAGTCCTTGAGCGCGCCAATGGAGATGCGCAGCTCTTTGATCGAAACCTCAAGAAGGCCTTGGTCCGGCTGCCCAGTCAAGATCCACCGCCTGAGCGGACTTCACCCTCGCCGCCTATGGCAAAGGTGCTTCGCTCTGCTGAGGAATTGAGTAAGACACAGAAGGATAGCTACATTGCGGTTGACCATCTTATCTCGGCTCTCTGCCAGGATGCATCGATACAACGCGCCCTCGCTGAGTCAAACGTACCGAACACGAAACAAATCGACAATGCTATACAAGCATTGAGAGGAACAAAGAGGGTCGACTCCAAGACGGCGGATGCAGAAGAAGAGAATGAAAATCTCAAAAAGTTCACCATCGACATGACAGCCATGGCACGAGAAGGCAAAATCGATCCAGTTATTGGCCGCGAGGAGGAGACACGAAGAGTCATCCGCATCCTGACTCGACGGACTAAAAATAATCCTGTTCTTATCGGAGAGCCAGGTGTTGGTAAGACTACAGTGGTTGAAGGTCTTGCCCGCCGGATTGTTGATGCGGATGTCCCTGCCAATCTTGCTGCCTGCAAATTGCTCTCCCTAGATGTCGGTGCACTAGTCGCTGGTAGCAAGTATCGTGGAGAGTTCGAAGATCGAATGAAGGGTGTCCTGAAGGAGATTGAAGAGTCTAAAGAAATGATAGTATTGTTTGTGGACGAAATCCATCTACTTATGGGCGCTGGTTCTTCAGGTGAGGGTGGCATGGATGCTGCCAACCTGTTGAAGCCTATGCTAGCCCGTGGACAGCTTCATTGCATTGGTGCAACGACCCTAGGCGAATACAGGAAGTACATTGAAAAGGATGCTGCATTCGAGAGACGCTTCCAACAAGTTCTGGTGAAGGAGCCATCCATTCCCGAGACTATCTCGATCCTTCGTGGTCTCAAGGAACGTTACGAGACGCATCATGGTGTTACAATCATGGACGGCGCGATTGTTTCTGCTGCTACCCTTGCAGCTCGCTACCTCACCCAGCGCCGACTGCCAGATTCTGCGGTAGATCTGATCGATGAGGCGGCAGCAGCTGTTAGAGTCACCCGAGAGTCACAGCCTGAAGCACTTGACAACCTCGAACGAAGACATAGACAATTGCAGATTGAGATTCATGCCCTCGCTCGTGAGAAGGACGAAGCATCACAAGTCCGCCTCAAGGAAGCGCGTGCAGAAGCTGCTAACATTGAGGAAGAGCTTAAGCCTTTGCGCGAGATGTATGAGCGTGAAAAGGGACGCAGCAAGGAGATCCAAGAGCAGAAACTCAAGCTCGAAGGTCTCAAAACTAAGCTTGCAGAGGCTGAACGTATGCGCGACATTCAGACCGCTTCTGATCTCAAGTACTACGCCATTCCCGACGTTGAGCAACGCATTATCGAGCTTGAGCGCGACAAGGCACGTGCAGACCAAGAGATGTGGTCGCACCAAGCGAGTGGAGGAGGTGAAGCACTTATGAGTGACGCTGTTGGACCAGATCAAATCAACGAGATTGTAGCGCGTTGGACTGGTATCCCTGTCACTCGACTGAAGACAACCGAAAAGGACAAGCTTCTCAACATGGAACGACATCTTAGCAACATTGTTGTTGGCCAACGAGAAGCTGTAGTTTCCGTATCAAACGCCATTCGACTCCAGCGCTCTGGTCTCGCCAACCCCAACCAGCCGCCTAGTTTTCTTTTCTGTGGACCATCGGGTACGGGCAAAACTTTACTCACCAAGGCTCTTGCTGAGTTCCTCTTCGATGATGCTAAGGCCATGATCCGATTCGATATGTCCGAGTATCAAGAGCGTCACTCTCTCAGCAGGATGATCGGTGCGCCACCGGGCTACGTCGGCCATGACGCTGGAGGCCAACTTACAGAAGCTCTCCGCCGCAAGCCCTTCTCCATCCTCCTGTTCGACGAGGTTGAGAAGGCTGCCAAAGAAGTCCTGACCGTACTGCTGGCACTCATGGACGATGGTCGTGTCACCGACGGCCAAGGCAGAGTCGTTGACGCAAAGAACTGTATCGTTGTCATGACCTCCAATTTGGGTGCTGAATACCTGTCTCGTCCCCAAGGACCTGATGGGAAGATTGACCCCACAACGAAGGAAATGGTCATGGGCGCACTGCGGAACTGGTTCCTCCCTGAGTTCCTCAATCGTATTTCCTCCATCGTCATCTTCAATCGCCTCACCAAACGTGAGATTCGCAAGATTGTGGATGTGCGCCTTATGGAGATTCAAAAGCGACTGAACTCCAACGGTCGAAACGTGCGCATCGAGATGACAAACGGAGTCCGCGATTACCTTGGCTCAGCAGGTTACTCGCCGGCATATGGCGCTCGCCCTCTTGCGCGTCTTATCGAGAAGGAAGTGCTTAACCGCCTGGCTGTGCTCATCCTTCGTGGCGCCATCAAGGATGGCGAGGCCGCTCGAGTTGTGCTTGAAGATGGCCATATCCTGGTCTTGCCAAACCACACAGACAGTGAAGATGACTCGGAGATGTACGATGAGTCTGACGCTGTTGCTGAGCTGGACGACGACGAAGCTGGTATGGATCTTTACGATTGAAAGATTTGTGGGGAGATTGTTTATTGATGATACATGGAATAGAGTCTTTGGTGACGGAAAGAGAAAAGCCATCAAGTAGGAGTTTTGGTGTCGACTTGGGATCATAGATGCTAGATGCATCATCATCTCCTATGACGAGTTATGATTAATGAACGACAACGAAAAGCATAGGTGTTTTGGGTTGTCCTAGTTGTATGTAAATAACCAAAAGCCTTATTACATCAAGCCTCGGAGTGTATAGGCATTACCATTCAGTCCACTCAGTCCACTCAGTCAGTCTCAATAGAAAGCAATGTGTTTTCCCACAAATCAGCTCGCATGATTGCATTTGCCATCGTTTACACAGCACATGTTTCTTCTCCATGATTTCTCTCTCAAAACAAACGAAAAAAACACCAATGCTTAAACAGAGGAACAGTCTTTCCACTCAAGAGACCCTATTTTGACACAGACTCCATCTCTAATCTCTCCTTCCTCCTCTGCCTGCTCGCCACCTTGTCCGCCAACCATGTCACAACCGTAACGCCCAAACCAGCACACAGCAACAAGAACACGGTCAACGTACCCCAGAGCGCAAACTTGCTCTCATGGCACAAGCGGCGAAAGTTGCCGTTGCCCATGCCGCTCGGAATCGCCGTGTTGTGCGGCAGTGACTTGGCGGCTTGGTACTTACATGTCCAGGTCTGGATGGTATCGGTATCCGGCACGTGTTTGTTGAGGAGGTGGGCGTAGATTGTTGCGGCGAGGGTGAGGAGGAGGGAAGGGAAGAGCGTAGCAAGCGAGAGGAGGGCGCGGAGGGTGTGCTTTTGGCGGAGGACCAGCTATTGGAGTGGGGAATGCGGGTTAGTATTGCTGGTGTTGTGGTATTGCGTGGATGGGCTTTCTATTTACCTGGGGGACGAATAAGGCGGTAAAAAAGGCGCCGCAGAGGACTAGGGTGATGGCTGAGGAGGCGATGAGCGCTTTTGTGCCGTGGGTGTTGTAGTGTTGGGGCCAGAGAGGCATCCACCATGGGTTGGAGGTTTGTTGCTTAGTGAAGACATTGAGGGTGTGGGCGGAGGTGCCTAGGATGGCGATGCTGAGGATGATGGCGAGTCCGGTTATGATGTTCTGGGCTAAGTGGAAAGGCGTAGGGTTGATCTTGATCATTTTGAATATGCTCACTTCTGGAATCGAATTGCGGGGAGTAGGAAGTATTATAGTCCCTAAGAGGTAAGGAAAAAGGCAAAGTCTCCAAAAGCTATGTGTAGATTCGATAGGCCCCAGCCAGCAGCACCTTATCTCTCTTATTCTCTGAAATGAAGGAGCAAAATTAAGGCCGTATAGGTCAATAGGTCGGAGTTATCAGGCAGGAACGCTTGGGGGAGTACCACGCCTTTAAAACTCTCGGGTTGCAGTGTGCGTTTCGGCGTGCTACCCCAGCCTGACACCACCCTACGTTGAACTCACAATCCCATGTCTTGAACCAGCCACACAACCCAATTGGTCGCCTGCGTTGCCGCTGTGATGCAGTCTGATTTGGTAGTAGTGCCACTTGACATGCAGCACTGGATTGGCTCCAAGGTAATCTGCCCTCGGGGCCTAGCTAATGAGATAGCAGAGCAGGTCAATTACAGGGGCAATCACTCAATGCAGGGCGGGCGCTTGGATGATCGGTTGTGTTTCGGCGCTTATAGACTTATCGCGACATGGTGATGCCGTATGGTGATTGGCCGGGTGCCGTGAATCCAATGAGTTGTGAAAACCTCATGTGAATACGATAACCTTGCAGCAAGAAGGAACGCTGTCAGATCAAGATTTTTCATGGCTAAATTGCCCAAAAAAAGATACAAGCTTTGTATGCGAGTGATGCGAGGATCATCAAGGCGGACCGTTGTATCTGAATAAGTCAAACATGCCGGAATGCCTCCCAAATCAACCATGTTATTTGGCGCTCACTGCGAAGCTTGGAATTACACCAAGCCACGTACCACCTGTGCCGTATTGCCGATCCAAGAGCGCCAACGCGTATACGCAAATACTACGGTACAACACTACTTGACTACCAGGCCTGGCCTGTGAGCCCTCCAAAAGCCCCCTTTCGTCTTCCCGCGTTTAATGATGCTTTCGCCTTTCCTTTCTTCGCGGACTCGAGGGGGTGTTCTTTCTCCCATTGTTCGTCCGCTTTGTATGAGGATATGGCTTGCTCCAAATCGTATTCTGCTTGTTCAAGGTACAGAACAGCGATATCGTATCTGCGTGTCCGTTAGAAATACCCAGTCATCATAAATCTCGCAAATAGTGCTCACTCGGCGACCTTGCATCTAATCATGAATTTTCTAAGCTTCATTTTCTTAATCTCTTCCTCTTCTCCTTCCAACGGTCTCGGGCTCAGACTCACGCCGCCTTTGTAAAAATCTCCTGGTATGAGGACTGTTCTGCGCGCCGCTAATAAATGGTCTGCGTAAAGGTTATTGGTACGGCGTAGGGCGCCCGCGGGCACGCCATATCGCAACGACAACGAAGAGACAGAGTCATTGTTCTGGTCGACAAAGTGAAGAACGTCGGGTGCACTATCGAGTGTTGCTTTCGACTTCTCTGAAGAAGGCTGTAGGCCGTTGTGTGTAGAGTACGGCGGGAGTTCGTCGCCAACTGGATGCTCATCTAGTGGCGAATATGTGGGAGGCTCGCGAAGACCTTGCGGCGGCAGTGCAGAGGGGCCAGTAGCAATCTGGCAGAAAGGACAATAGTCTTGGAATCTAGGGTTCTCTGTCAAACATCGGGCGCAGATAGCACGGCCGCAGCAGTCGAGACGGCGCTCGAACTGCGAGGACTTTTCGGTCTTCTCATCGTAGGCTGGCGGGATTGCGGAAAGCAGGATAGCACAGGTACAGCAGGCTTCAGACATATTGCAGGCGAGCAAGCGGACTGTGGTGACAATGAGAGACGAAGCAGGAGACACTACGTCATGACTAGGAGGGCCAGTGGCTGCGGAAGCACGCGAGGACGCGACATTGCGTCAGGCACATTTTGTACCGGACTCAGTTGCTGCTGCGAGATGAGAGACATCTAGTACCGGGGCC
>Ga0182211_1000529_pt1 | contig 11954 bp, 9 predicted proteins | sample G5R1MG_20_FD_129660 | JGI IMG/M metagenome (GOLD analysis project Ga0182211, IMG submission 129660) | Switchgrass phyllosphere microbial communities from Michigan, USA - G5R2_MAIN_03OCT2016_LD1 MG | ecosystem: Host-associated > Plants > Phyllosphere > Phylloplane/Leaf | place: USA: Michigan... | reverse complement strand
GATGGGTAACGCCACCGTCGCTGCCACCCTCTCCGTCAACGCGATCCGCGAAAACCGTACAAATTACAACGTTATTGCTGAGACAAAACAAGGGGATCACGGCAATATACTCATGCTCGGAGGCCATACCGACTCTGTCTTTGCCGGCCCTGGTATCAACGACGATGGTTCCGGCACAATCGGCACACTCGTCACCGCGCTCGCACTCACCAAGTACAAAGTTAAAAACGCCATACGCCTTGGTTTTTGGGGCGCCGAAGAGTATGGGAAACTAGGCTCCTTCTATTACATGAAGTCCATCAACGGTAGCCTCGGCGGCAGCGCCACCGAAGCTTCCAAAATCCGCGCATACCTCAACTTTGACATGATCGCATCGCCCAATTATGTCCTGGGTATCTACGATGGGAATGGCGACGCCTTCAACTTTTCCGGGCCCACTGGTTCAGATAAAATTGAACGCGACTTTGAAATCTTCTACGAGCAGCGCGGGCTCCCCCATGTCCCATCTCTTTTCTCGCTCCGCTCCGACTACGCCGCCTTCCTCGAAAACGGAATTCCCTCTGGCGGCCTTTTCACCGGTGCCGAAGTACTCAAGACACCGGAGGAGGCGCAGCTATTCGGGGGTGAAGCAGGACAACCACTCGATGCGTGCTACCACCAAAAGTGCGATACTATTGATAACCTTGCTCATGACGCTTACCTGCTAAACACGCAGAGTATCGCAAACAGCGTGGCCACGTACGCTATCAGCTTCGAGGGAATCCCAAGAGCAAATGCGACACTGAGAAGAAGGAATGCAGAAAGCAGTCGTATGCTTGCGAGGTTTGATGATGGTGGACACTCACATCATGGACAACCTTGTGGGTCGGGAAAGAACCTGGTTTAGATGAAGAAGCCAGGCGAGATGACACCACTCATGCTATAGAACCTAGAAAATTCTCTGATAAAACTCGGGTCTTTCGTGTTAGCTATGTGATTTTTCCATAGGACGTTAAGCCAATATCAATCAATCAATCAATCTATGTGATTTTTCTGGGTGTGGTAACCGGTAGAGCAGCGGCCCCTGTCCACAGCCCACAGGCATACACTTCTATGGCTATGGGGCGGAAATCTTGGTCGAGCTTAGTTGGGAGTGACTACTCAGATCGGAAGAAACGTGTATCGACTGCATGAAATAGACTGTGGCAAAAGAAGAGAATAACAAGGTGAGTCTGTATAACATGCCTCACAAAGGAACTCATTGATAACTCCCAGGTTAAGCTCGCATGTAACAAGGTGTAGCTCGCTGGACGAGCAGAAGGATGGAGGATTAATATCCCGAAACCTGATTGATCCTTCACCTGTAAGGAACATGCGGAAACGGCACGCATGTGGTTAGCGCCGTGCATCATCATGTCGACGTCATTCTGAACACAGTTCTACACCAAGCTCCTCCATCAAGTGAGTTTTCCAATACATCATCGCTCATTCACCCTCAATCGGTTTCCAGCCATCGATTGAACCATTTACAGCCATACCAGGCCAAGATGTTTTCAAGACAAGCAATTCGGAACGCACGCTTCGCGACTCGTGCAGGGCGACCTACTACACGCATAGCAAATCCCAGATTCCGAACACAACAACTTCGCTTCCAGTCAACAGGCCCCGGCGCTACTGGAAACGCTGGCACTGGGACGCATGCATTAGTAGGTGCCGCTTCTGGTGCTGCCGCTGCCGTTCTGGTTGTCTACATTGCCTACAGGCAATCTGGTGTCCACGATGTCGTCGCAGCCGCCCAGACTACTAAGAGCTATGTCAACACGGCCACTCAGAAGATCAAGAAGCAGACTCCAGAGCCCAACGAGGCCCTCGCATGGCTCCGCAATGCCGCTCAGAGCTACGCTGCCTTCATCCCCGGCGCAAAAGGCTACGTCGACTCTGCCTTTGACGACCTCGATGCTATCCGCGAGAAGCATGGTGATGAGGTTGACAAGATTGTCCGCGATGCTTACGATGAGATGCGCCAGATCCTAAACAACGGCGACGTAAGCTTGGTCACCGCACATAAAACCTGGGATGTCATCGCCAAGCACATGAGCCGCATCGGGCAGCTGGCGGGTGATGCCTCGCAGCAAATCATGAATAATCACCCTCAACTGAAGGAGAAGGTTGGCGGCAACATTGACAAGCTGAAGGAATATGGTGACAAGTATGGCCCTGAGGCCAAGAAGGAGGTCGACAGAACTTGGCAGCAGATCAGCGACGTCGTCAAGACCGGCGTCAGTGCATCCAACATCGAGAAGATCAAATCCATTGTGCAAGAGAAGGTTGATAAGCTCAAGAAGCTCGGAGATGAGGCATGGGACAAGGGTATGGAGCAAGCGAAACCCTACCTTGACAAGAATCCCCAAGTCAAGAAGCTTGTCGAGGAAAATGCCGATGCATTGAAGGATGGTGACGTACAGCAACTGTACCAGCGCGTCAAGTCTGCCGTCGAGAAGGGTGACAGTGGCGATCTTGAGTCATATATCAAGAGCGCTACCAACAAAGTGAAGGAGGCTGGTCTCGGTGACTACGAGCAGTACATCAAGCAGATTCCCGGTGCTGACCAGATCTTGCCCAAGTTGAGCCAGCTTCAAGAGGCTGCACAGAAGCATGGTGATGAGGCCCAGAATATTTTCAAGAGTGCTATGTCAGAAATCACCGAGGTGCTGAAAAAAAGGGGCAATGAGGCGGCCAAACTTGCTGAGAAGGCGAAGGAGGATTCAAAGAAATAGATTCATGGATTTTGTATGCGAATATCACGAGTAATTCCTTGTAGCATGCTGCATGACTGGTGTTGAATACACGAAAATGAGGAGCAATGGGAGCGGAGTTGTGCAAGCTGCGACTCCAAGTATTTTATTCGGCCTTCCAAAACTTTACGGAGCCCCACTGCAGATATGATGTAAGCATGTTATAATGCGAATCGTTTGCATGTCCAACATGGTGCCTCTCCGTCGCATTTGACCTTGCGCCGACGACAACGCTCGCACGCATTGGGCACGGATTACCGTCGGGGGTGCCAGTCCTAGACAGCGGTAGGAGAGAAAATACCTAGCAGGACCTTCGCCAGCGGGTACATGATGACGCTTGGCCGCTGTCAGCGACGGTAAAGCACTCTTTTAACTGGTCGCGCAGACGTACTGAAGGGGCACATGGCGAAGCTTATTTTTATAGGTAGCTTCGCTCGTTCAGCCTTCGTGCATGGGTTATGCGAGTTCTCTGTATCCATTCTATATTTTGCCCATGGGTACTCTGGGTGCGATACACCCAGGTGCCGAGCCGGAACTCATTATAGGTGAGGTTCACAAGGGTGCGTACATGGTTGAGCACAGCGAATACAAAGAGTCGCAAGCAGATCATGAAAAATTGGTTGATTGATTGATAATGGTTTAATGTCCTATCTAATTATGCAAATTCACGTCGACGAAAGAAATGATAAACGCAAGCCGACTGCTAAACGCCATGTGGCGACCTTGAAAGTTGCGTGAGCAGAGTAAATTGTGGACGTGGGAGTATTCTCCATTTTACGCAGACTGGACTAGAGCGTGGTGGGGGAAATCAGCCAATGAAATCCTATGCGCCTTCAATGGTGCCGAAAATCGCGGGCTCGTTTTGCAAAAAAAAAGGGTGGGGGGAAGGAATTAATCAAACACCTCTTCCCACATTCGCACATGCCAGTTATTGGACCAGGTTAAATATTGTAAATTTACCCCTCGATGTATCAAATCCTCTTCGGTGAGATGGCCGAGTTGGTTATGGCGCCAGGTTAAGGTTACTCTTAACGATTATTCCTGGTCACGAAAGTGGCGCGGGTTCGAGTCCCGTTCTCATCATCATTCGTCTGGCATAGTCAGATATCCCAGGACTGCTTTTTTGCATTTTTTTTGTCGATTTTTGGGGGGATCACGTGACCGCTCAACCTCACCGCGAACTAGGCCCGGTCCCTAGGCGGTGAGAAAACTTGGCGCATTCACTGGATCAAGTACGTTGAAGCCTCCAAACATCGTTTCCACCCGTCCTTCAACGATCGCTTTCACTTCGCCGCCACAAACACCTGTCAACGATGGGCAACATCAGGCCGCATAAGTGGATCGCGACTGTGCTGAACGGACCCCTGAAGTTGCGGTGGCCAAAATTTATACCTCACGCCTCCGCAGCCGAAGAGTCCTGTCGCGGCAGAGTACGACCGACGATGGGCGCCGTCTACGCATCTATCTGCGCATCAAGGCTGGCCAGGTTTGTGGACGCCACCCCAATCACGCACTCGAATGGACGAGGGGCCAGCCGCGCAAGGCCAGAAGAAGGCTCGCAACGCCCTCCAGCGGCAGGGTCTAGTCTCACTCATTTCCCACGGCTTTCCTCTTGAAACGCTTCTCAAAATTGAGTTTCCTGGGAGAGAGCCCAGGGTGGCGATGGACCTCGATTGCGCATCACCACGCCCGGATTGCGGTGCTGCCTCGTTCCAATCGCCATGTGAACTGCACCGTCATATCGGAGTCAGGCACCATTTCCCCAGAATTCCCAAGCAGTCTGGTCGGGTGACGCTCCCTGCGGAGAGTGCAGCGTGCCGGGACCCCCTACCGGACCGAATGCACTTGTCAAACAACTGCAGGGCTGAAGCCAACGTTACTTAACCTTCCCTCTCGGTCGCGGCATCGGACTCTTTCGGTCCAGCGAGCCATTTTCCTGTGTAGATGGCCAGACAGGGAAGATTTTCGAATCGTCCAGACTGCTCGGGCGCCTGTGCCTCGCCCAACGGCGGCACCGCGAGAGGAACGGCCTCCGACACGCGTATGATTGGCCAACAGCAAGCAGGGAATGATGGACCGAAGAGCAACCGCACCTCCACCCTTTAGGATCTACCTAGCTATCTCACTTCAGCCGCATCGTCTATACAACGCTTTGCTCTGGGTACTTAAGTCGGCACTAACAGGACTGCTTCGGCCGTCCAGCTCCTTCGACAGCCAGCCTTTCCAGGAGCATTGGATACAATGGGAATGAATGTGCCAGCCGCTTAGCTCATGGTCTCCAAAATGAGCAAGACTTCGCGAAAGGGTACACGACGCGCATGCGACCCATGTTCTGTGCGCAAAGTGCGTTGTGATGGCAATCAGCCTTGCTCACGATGCGAAGCCGCAAGTTGGGAGTGCACCTACCTCAAGACTCATGGAAAGTCTGGACCCAAAGGCCCCCGACGAACGACAGAGGCTGCCATCCGACGGCTTCAGGAGCGGAGCAAGAGCACCCATGGAGAGGCGAGGAGCCATAGCGACGCCAGTCTCGACGCCGCAAGTCCGTTGACCGCCGAATTCCCTTACATGGACCCCTTCCTGCCGGCGGAAAATATAAAGGCGTGGACAAACGGAAAGAATCCACACTTTTCTACCACACCCATTAGGCTTCGCAGACTATCCGTATCGTGTATCTCGCAATACCTGGAAATCTACCAGGCTCGAGGATACGGTATATGGCCCGTCGTCGATGCTGAGGCACTTACCGCTCGCCTGTTGACCCATCCCGACGACTTGGAGGCCTATTCACTAGCAACTGCCATTTGCGCTGCCATCGTGAGCCAATTCTCCTTTGATGCCGAGCCTGGAAGTCCCGTAGAAGGTCACTATCGAGTATCGGCACGTGTATTCGATAACGAGGCTAAGAAGGCGCGCAGGGAGTCAGACCACATGGAGAATGTCTCCATTTTCTCACTACTCGGGAGCTTCTTCCTCCACGTCTACTCAGCTAACGTTGGCCGCATGAATGTGTCCACCATTTTGCTGAGCGAAGCCATCACGAAAGCGCACATTGTTGGCCTGCACAAGATAACTTACTACCAAGGAATGACCCCGGAGCAAACACAGCATGCTCTACGGATATATTGGCTTCTATTTATCACAGAGAGAGCGCACTCTCTGCAGCATGACGTGCCCACAACCTTGAAGCGATCTCCAGATCTGCCACCACTGGAGAATCTCAACGATGGAACCGTCACACCGGCTTACGTGCAGCTTTGCCGTCTCTTCAGCATCCTTGATGTAACGATTACGGTACAACCAGGTACAGCTCGTAATGCCCTTGCCCTTGCCCAACAACAGTTGAGTTGCGACGAGGCTTCCCTCAGTCTTGAAGATGAGCTTCAGCGAGCCGACATCATCATGACTCAGCAATGGATGAGAATATTCCTGTGGCAACACGCGCTGAACGTTACAAAAATGAGCAGCGAGCACCAGAACGAAGAGTTCTCTTTTGCCTTCCCCGCCAAAGTGGCTCAAACTGTTTTGAGTAACCTCAGTAGCCTCTCTCGACAAAGCATAGAGGCGCACGGTCCTGGAATGGTAGGAAATTTTCGCTAGATGGAGTCATTAGATACTAATCGATTGACAGGAATCGAAGCTCTTTGATGTTGCCAACTCGCTTGCAGATGTTATGATGATTATGCCTTCCATGAACCAAGAATCTCACTTTACTATCGGGCCTAGAGATCTGCTTCACTCGCTGTCCCAGGTGCTTGCGGGATTCCGAGGCGGCAATCCGGCCGTCATCGGAATTCTGCAGCAAAAGCTGGAAACACTCGGTCTTTCCCAGGGATCACCGCAAAGACTGTTGGAAATTTCCTCGCCTGAAGAAGAGCAAGAAGAATGGCACACAACAAGGGTCGTATCTACGCCGTCTAGTTTCCCGAGATTCTCTGCTCGGGGGCCCCAGTCACCGACATTTCCGACATGTATGAGCATGGATGGGAACTACTGAAAATTTCGGGTACATAGCCATGCGTTTGGGGCAGCTGGTTTTGATCATATACACGTTGGGGGTATGGCCACCCCGTTGGACGGCGATTTCTTGGGATAGGCGTTAGATTTGAAAATCAATTCGGTAGAGTGCCTGTATAATAAAAAAGGCAGGCTTAACAGGATCGGGTACATGTCTGAAATAACTTTCTAGCCTCTCTATACGACTTATTTGAGGCCATCGGTAGCTTGGACGCGTAGCGCTCCATTGCATTGCGACTCTTTCTTCCTGGACCGCATACCAAAATTAGTTCCGTAGGAAGCAATATTTGAGGTCTTGGTTTTGGTGTAATTCAGGTCCTCGTCGCCGAATTAATGCGCAAAGTGGTGAGTGCAAGCCATTATTTCCTACAACATCTCGGGAACTATGTTAACCCATGCGCATAGTTTACTAACACCCCATACTCCTACGATGATGGGGTATGAGTGGGAGGAGGCTAGTAAATTCCAAGAGCATCGTGGATGTGTAGCGAGCCTATATACGTGCTGTAGAAGATATCAACCAGATACATGCCATGTGGTCCCCTTATCTCATTCCTGTGACTGCGGATCCGCCTAGGATAATTCATCGTATTGAAGATACAAGTATGCTCTCTGGAAGACAAATTCGAAGAGACCTATGTGAAAGAACTCTGGTGGCATTAAAGAGCAGGGTCATTCGCTGTTGTTCCGCTGAAGTTGCTTCCTCGAGCTCTGAAACCATATCTACACTTCTACGAGGGCTTCCAAAGTTGATGTTTTTACTCTAGCGTGTCGCTGTCCTATTGCAATGACGCGTATCAATACCAAAGTGATTGACGGGGTCATCTCCCCCGGCAATACAAACGCCCCCCACAGAAAAATATATTGGTCCAACCAGCCTCTTACTAATCTTTGGTCAAGTCTGATTGTTGGGAAACGAATATTTGACGTCAAATTCCCCAGGCAACGGTTGTCGGTCACCTTCACCTGGTAAACCATTTGTCTTCACTGCCGCTAAAAACGCGCAGAGACTTTCTGCATGAAGCGATTATCCTCGAAACTACCTCCATAATATTTGTAAGCTCTTGTGACGAACTTGCACACCCTCCCATCAGCAGCACGCAATGGAAATCTCTCCGCCGCCCACTATCAACGGCTTGCGCGAGTTCTTTGCGCGCAACGACAAAGATAAATTCCCACCTGATCTCAGGCGTGCTCTCACCCTTCTACAGCTTGAGGACCTCGAAGCTCTTGAGGACCGCTTCCTCGCCACCGAAGCGTTCCTCAAGCCATGGGCCATCTTCCGCGACTCTGTCTTGCTGTTGTGGCCCGACGCAATGCCACGCGCGACCTTAATCAAGACTGAAGGTTCTGGCATTGGAATTGCACGAGCGGATCTGCTCTGGTTCTACACGCAATTTGACGAAGGTTCAAAGCGCTACGACGCGCGCGCAGACCAGTACAGCGGCCAATACACCCCCGATAGCAGCGTATATGGCGTGATAGACAAACGCGAATGGGACATCGAGGCTTACGAAAAACACATGTATGCATGGCTGTCGCAGGAGTTTATGGTGGGAAAGGTGCGCAATCCGTGGGGATTCGACTTCTTCCAGCTCCAGAGTGTTTGCGCGGCCTGGGAGGCAGTCTTTGTGCCAATCATCAACGCGGTGCGCGCTTCGTACGATGCTAAAGGCCGACGCTACTATGGGCGTCTGGCGTTGTTTGTCGAAAGCATATGTCCCTCTCGTCTCGCTTTTCCCGAGGACAATGTCGGCGTCACAAAGAGCGAGCTGTTGTCGCCAACGCCATTCCGAATCGTGTCGCTACCAAAGAAGATGGTTGTAAGCGATGGAGCGACACTCGCAAAGCCATCAAATCCTCCAGGGATGCTCACAAAGAAGCACTACGACGAGACAGAGAGGGAATTGCGCGATGTATACCCACAGTATGGTGGTCTGGTTGAACGCCCAAAGTTCAAGCAGAAGATGGAGGAATGGCTAGCGGAGCAACGAGTACGAGCCAACGCTAGAAAGGCTTTGGAGAGACTTGGGGAAGTTCCGAGATTCCAGCCTCTGATCGTCCAGCGTGGCGGTGATTACAACCAGACCAACATGGGTAGGTCGATCGAGAAGTCTCAGTGGGCATTGCCACCTAACGATGGCGCGAGCCCTATCAAGCGGACATTTGACAGCATTCGTCGCACAATTTCGAGGAACATACCAAAGCGGGCTTCAAAGGAGCTACCAAAGGGTCCATTGCATGGCGTTACACGCCAGCTTCACTTCTCGGAAGAAGATCTTTCTGATCCCCCACATTCTATGCAACAGCCTCCTTCTGGTCTGAGACGTGAGCGACCTGCCTCTCAGGACTCTTCTGACACTGTGCTTGTCACGCCTTGGCCGTGTTCTGAAGTAAACCGCAGGGCCTCAGAGCAGAGTGTGTATACCTCCATCCGCAACTCGAACCCCTTCACCAAGGACTCTCCACAGGCTCTACGTGTCGCGCGGTCGCTTTCGCCCGAAGTAAGCCCTGAGTCAAACTCGACGAGTCCACCAGGAACGATCCGTCGTCTACTGCGCGATGAAGATGAACATGCCCAGCCTTCTGCAATGAGATTCGAGTCACTCCCATCCGTACGCCCACAGAAGTCGCTTGCTGACGTGCGTCTACCGAGTTATGAGGGTACTGGATACGCCGACGAGATTTCGCTCACAAAGCTCCACGCTGGACGTAAGCAGACTGTCACACCCAGGCCCAAGAGTTCCACAAAACGTCAAACAAGGCTGCCAGTCCCGATCAGACCTACAGCTTACACTGGACCTCTGCGCATCGCTCATAAGCAGCCAGCGGCCGATTTGCCGCCAAAGATGGTCCCTTGGCCGGGGTTGGAAGATGGAGACGGGGTCGCGCCTCCGGTGCCTGAAAAGAATCCAGAGCGCGGATACCGTGTGTATAGCGAGGCCAGCGAGCCTCAGTCCGAACAGGTCGTAGGTGGTGAGCACCGAAGCATTACACGCATTGTGTCCAAGGCAAATATACGGGCGGCGATTGGAGGGGATTCGCGCGAAAGCTCGAATGAGGACCTGGTGCCACCTATGCCATTTCCGTGCACTGATGGGCAGGCGAGGACCATGAGCCCGGGCGGAACAAAGCTGCATACGTACAACTCGCACCTTTTCCCTCGGAAGACTGAGCGTAAAGACAATTCATTAGGGGCAGGGGCCGCTGAACGTGGAAAGCGACTTGAATCTGGCGGTTCATACGAGATGGAGGTGCTGCAGGGAGAACTCACTGGTCCGGAGGCAGGAAATCTCTAAGACCACCGAAAGGAGTGGTCGGTTTCAGAATACGTACGGCGCCATGTTTGAGAGTGTGGCCATGACGATGACGACGGTGGATACTTTGGCTACAACCTTGGATTTGGTGATAACAGTCAGTACTGGAGTCGACATGGGCCTTCATAGAATTGTGATATAGAAAATGGATTCCAAACTGGTCTCAAGGACTGCTACGGCACCGTAAAGCAAGTTTGCATCTTGCTCTTGCACATGCATACGGGCTCCAGACATGTTTGAAAGCGGCATAGAAACTTTCCAAGCAGGACAAGTCTCACATGTAATTTGTACAGCTCACGTGTTTATGTCTCTTTAGTAGTGACTAATCAACCATTATGGGGCAGCTACTGCAGCCACGAATGATTTCCAGCTCATTGCCCATTTACTGTAGAATTCAACTGTCTCGCTTGTCACGAAGAGATATTCTACCCGCTCTCGCAACGATTTGGTAAGGTCTTTGACTAGCTCTTCGGGCACAGAGTGCACCATATAGCACGACCGAGATCGATCATAGGGCGACGTCTTTAGCCATGCCTGATATTCCTTGGTCACGAACTCCGCATAGGAGGTTTCAACTACGACAGTAACATCTGGTCCTGGAGCTGCAAGCCCCGCATTTACGGCCGTACCTGGGTTGTGGATCATCTGGTATAGAATCAGTGCGTGCCAGAATTCGACACTAAGCGATTAGAGCGTACCATTCTGTTTCCGCCAATACCGTCCATGCCACGGACCCTAGCGTCGATATTGTCGAGATAATGCTTTTTTTCTTTGGTGTACAGGTTTACAGTTTCATCGACGAAGATGCCTTGCACACCAAGTCCGACAGAAGCATCCCCAGTTGATCTAGCAGCATATGTCTCAATGTCATCTATGACATCACTCAACTGCCTCCTGCAATACGTTGCCCGCACGTAACCTAGCAGCGTGACATTGGAATAGGCATTAAGCCGAGGGATTTCCTGGGTATAATCCTCGTTTGGCCACCACGGAGCAATGCCAGGGCCACTGTGAGGATTGATTATGACGATGAATTTGAGGCTTGGGTACTTGGAAAGGCTGGATGATATTAGATACGGGATGTGAAGTGTCCAAAGGGCGATACATTGCGTAAAGAGGGTCCCATGCACCAGGGAGTGGGTAAATGTATAAAGGAAGGAGTATCTTGGTATTAGGCATCATATAATGTGGTAGAGAAGGGACTGAGAGGCAAGGGCTGAACTATGTAATCAGGCGACTATGCTGACTAATGCACTGCAACGATACATGCATACCTTGTACGTCCTCAAACAACGCTTACTCAATAGAATCCACTAACACCACTTTCAGGCGCGATCCCTGGCTATCTCAAAGAATAGAGAACCATCATACACGCCGCGGATATCCTCTTTCCGCAACCGCCCATCTTGCGGCCAGAGCAAGATGTACATTGCAATCCCCGCCGCGAGTAAACAACGTCTAAATAGCAACCAAGATCAAGGTATAGCAAAGCTTACATTCCAAGCCTCCAGCGAACCAGCCGAAAAAGTAGTTCGCACAGCACTGGCCACGCCACCAATTGTACATAGTCTGCCACGTAAGATAATCTTTACCCGCCCACAAGCACAGAGCGAGGTGAAATTCGAGTTTTTGGGAATATATGCCAGGTGTCCGTATATTATACTAGATAGAAGCTTTATATAGATGACACTCTGTGTGCGGTCATGTGACCCTGTGTAGACTAAACATTATTGAATGGAGTAATAAGAAAGCAAAAAGTTAATTGTATTGTAGAGGTATTTTCCGTCAGGCACAGTTAGCTTCAGCAGCTGCCCGATGAGCCTCCGGCTCGTCGGGTTATCATTGT
>Ga0182211_1000528_pt1 | contig 11954 bp, 11 predicted proteins | sample G5R1MG_20_FD_129660 | JGI IMG/M metagenome (GOLD analysis project Ga0182211, IMG submission 129660) | Switchgrass phyllosphere microbial communities from Michigan, USA - G5R2_MAIN_03OCT2016_LD1 MG | ecosystem: Host-associated > Plants > Phyllosphere > Phylloplane/Leaf | place: USA: Michigan... | reverse complement strand
TACGCCTACGCTTCTCGGCATGATTCCCTACGCTGGCGCCTCCTTCCTCGCCCATGACTCCATGAGCGACGTCATGCGCTGGCCCCGCCTCGCCCCATACACCACGCTGCCCAACACGGCCCGCGATGAGTCTCCCACCACACGGCACAAGCCCGCCCAGCTCCGCTCCTGGGCCGAGCTCGCCACCGGCGGCATTGCCGGCTTCGTCTCGCAGACCGTCTCTTATCCCCTCGAGGTCATGCGCCGCCGCATGCAGGTTGGCGCCGTCGTCGGTGACGGCCACCGTCTAGCCATGGCCGAGGTCATGAAGCGCATCTACCGGGAGCGAGGCTACAAGGGCTTCTTCGTTGGCCTGACCATTGGCTATGTCAAGGTCGTGCCTATGGTCGCCGTCAGCTTTTACGCCTATGAGCGGGCCAAGTATTGTCTGGGCATCTGAGTAGCCATTTCTATTTTTCTATTTTTCCGCCGTCCGGCCCATAATAGAGATACCATCTTCAGAACAATATACCACATGTTATCGCCAAAACACGATACCACCATTCATTGCACTAGACTACTTCATCGTCTGTACCAGCTCCCGATAAATCTTCTTCAGATCCTTGACGTCCCCCTCCAATTCCTCCACCCGCTCCGTCTTCTCCCCCAACATCTCAAGCGTCGTCTGATATCGCCCGTCCATGTCCACTAGCCTCTTCTCCAACTCATTCACTCTTGCCTCTTGGTCACGTTTCGCCTCCACCTCGCGGAGCAGCGCCACCACTTCCTCGCGCGCTTCATCTCGTTGCGCTGCCAGCCGATTCAATTCTTCCTTGGAACTCGCCTTTTCCGACTCGAGCCGACGCACAGCCGCACTCATGCGCTCGACAAGTTGAACCGAAGGCCCAGCCCCAACCGTCGACACGGAGATCATGTCGTTGATGGTGCGGTGTGGACTGGACATGTCGTCAAAGGAGTCGTCGTGATCCATGGCGTGGATCGAAGGCGTGTCCACAGGACCGCCCGACCCATTCATGTACGACATGCCCGACGCAACCGAATTCTGCCGCTGCGGTGTTCCCATGTCGGGCGTGTGCACCTTGGCACCAAACTTCTTCCATGAGCTCGTGGGCCGCCGACTTGCTTCCTCAAACATGCGGTCCGTGGGCATGAGCGGCAGTTCTGAAGAGCGAGACAAACTTGTTCTATTGTAGATGCCCAGCGCATCCGGCGAGTGCTTGCGCTGAGACGCCGTATGGGATTCGGCACGCAAGTAGTTGGGTTCCCCACGGAGCGACGGCGTTTGCACCTCATGCTTCCACCTGATCCTCTCCTCCTCGAGTCGCTGCTGCAACTCCGTCTCCCACACCTTCCTTTCGCGCTCCAGCTCATCGCGTGCGTCTTGCGCCGCCGTTTCTGCTTGGCTCAGCCTGGTCTGCAATTTTTTTGCCGCAGCACTCTGCTCCCCAAGACTGTGCTCGAATGCTCGCGCCCGCTCATTGATCGTTTCGAGTTCATCTTCCAGCCGGCGCGCCTTGGAATTGACCTCTCTTGCTTTGCGTCGTACATCCGACTCGCGCTTAGCTATTTCGTCGCGGTCCTTTTCAAGCGCTGCGACACGCGATGTCAGGCTCGTCTCAATTCCCTGCCAGTTCTCCGAAGCAAGCGAATATTGTGTTTGTAGCGTTTCGATCTGGCGGAGCAGTTTGGCTTGGGAGTCGCCAGTAGCCGACGAAGTGGCCTCTTCAGTACGGCTGCGCAGAAGCTCGAGTTTGGATTCAAGATTCTACCCGTCATGTTAGCATACGAGCTAGATAGTATCATGGGAAGAGCACGCACAGCAATCTCGCCGCGCAACTCAAGTTCAACAATCTTTGCTTTTTCCTGTTGATCCTTGGCCTCGTCCCGAGCTGCTTGCGTTTCTCGTCTGGAGCGATCTTCTACGAGCTTCTTCTCGATCCGCAGCTGCTCGATATCCTCTTTTAGTGACGCTGTCACTCTCTTTTCTGTATCCAAGGCTCCAGCCTGTACCCTTTTCTCGCCTTCCTCTGCGCGTGACATGGCTTCATCTAGTTGCTTGCGAAGCTCGGAGATGGTCAGGCCAGCCTCTTCCCGCTCTGCTCTTATCAGTTCAATGTCCTTCTCAATCTTGCCCACGATTTTCAGCTTGTCTTGGGCAGCCTTCTCGGCAGCTTCAGCGCGCCTGGCTCTCCCCGATTGTTCTGTGATACTCTTCTCGGCCTTGGTCAAGCGCTGTTTCAGCAATACAATCTCTTTGTCCTGCTCCTGCGCTTTGGCGCGCATCTTCTTCATTGTCGCCAGATGCTTCATCTCGGTCTTGGAGAGCTTCTGGCCCTCGTCCATGAGTGCAGCAATCTGGGCATCCCTTTCTGCCAGCTTTCGGTCCTCTGGCGTCCTCTCGGAATCCGTTGCCGCCGCGTTCGCGGAAGCAGCGAGTTGTTGGGAGAGATAGGTGAGTTTAGCCTGCAGAGCATCAATACGTTCCAAATGGCTGTTCATTTCGTCTCGATCCTCGCGCAGGGTCTGCTCGTATGTGCTCTGCAGCAGGGCCAGTTCGGCCGCGACTTCTTCCGGCTCTCGCGCCAACGGTGCTGGCAGGAGATCATCGACCGAGGGCCGCGACTGACTGCTCTCGAGCGACAGACGCGGGAAGGCTGATTCAGGGACCGCAAGGGCTGGTAGCGGCATGGACAGGATCGGCGTCGAGGCAGGCTGGTCGGCCACAACCGGTGTGACTGGCGTAGCTGGTGTGGTTGGCGGAGACAAGATCAGTGGAGAGGTTCCTGGCGCCACCCCAGCTGTGGCAGCTCGCTCTGCTGCTCCTGTGCTTTCCTCGGCCAGGGCAGATGGCATTCTGTCCCCGGCTGGGTCCGCAGCATTAACGTCGGAGCTCGCCCGGGGCGTGTCGCCCGCTGCAGCCACAGCCGGGCTGTCGGCACCCTTTTGCACGGCCTTGGCGAGACGGTCCTGTAGGCGCGAGCTGGGCCGACTTCGCGACGCACTCTCTGCTGTCCGCCTGTCCGTCGCGGTATCCTTGGCCGCGGCTTCGGCAGCGCGGGCCTTGGCACTGGCCTGGTCATCTTCGGCGAGGATGGTGTCGAGGCGCGACTCGAGGCCCGAAATGGCGCTGTTCCACCAGCCTTTGCCGCTCATTGTATCTGGTGCAGATGTGGCCGTGGACTCGAGGCTGCGTGGTGTTGGCTCATGGCGCCATAGCAGACCCGGTGTGCAACCAGTGGCGTCGGGCAGTTCCAGTGATTTCACGGGTGCAGGAGAGTGCAGAATGTCCAGGTGGGCTGTCTGCTGCGTACTCTAGTACATGGCATACATAGGATGCAGATAAGCACAAAGTGGGCGTCGTGGCCTGGAGCATCTACGCGCCAGACGCCATGGCCCAAGCGCCTGACGCAACGGGCTCAGGACCATAATCCATTCGGGCCTACCGGCCAATCCTGGCCGTTTCCATCAGCGCCTTTGCCTTGGGAATAGCGCTCTATGGTAGAGAGTGATAATATGTATGCTACTCGACTAGGTACTACCGAGTCGAGACATTCCTCAAGAGCACCTGCACCGCTGAAGAGCCACCCAGAATGCCTTTGGCAGTAAGTATAGCACTTTCTATATAGCAGATGCCATTCCCTCACTGACTCGTACCTACCTACTACCCAGGCAGTCGGCCAACTCCGCTCCACAGCCTCCATAGCCCATAATCTGTCCCAGGCTCAGATTCTCATTCGCAAAGCTCACCAAGCCGGCGCAGCAGCACTGTTCCTCCCAGAAGCAGCCGACTATCTCACTACCGACAACTCATCTGGTCTTTGCAAGCCCGTCCACGAATCCGACTTCGTTCTTGGCCTCCAAAAAGACGCCAAAAAGTATGCCTTACCCATAAGTGTCGGCATACACGAGCCCGCCGATGGCGACAAGGTAAAAAACACACTCCTCTGGATCGATTCCAATGGCGAAATCACCCAACGCTACCAGAAGCTCCACATGTTCGACGTCGAAATCAACGACGGGCCACAACTCCAGGAGTCGAACAGTGTTGAGCGTGGCACTTCGATCCTGGACCCGTTTAGCACACCAATTGGCAAACTGGGCCTCCAAATCTGCTTCGACATGCGTTTCCCCGAGCCTGGCCTTGCCCTTCGCAACCGTGGCGCTCAGGTGCTTGCCTACCCCTCGGCCTTCACAACGCCCACTGGCAAAGCAGGGCACTGGGACTTGTTGCTCCGTGGCCGAGCAATTGAGACACAGAGCTACATCATTGCCGCTGCGCAGGTCGGGGTGCACGATGTGCATGGCAAGCGAAGGAGTTATGGCCACAGTATGATCGTTGATCCCTGGGGCAAGGTGGTTGCCGAATTGGGAGGGGATGATGCGGAGCAAGGCGGGCAATGGAAGGATGAAGCTGAGATTGCGACGGCTGAGATTGATTTGGATTACGTGGACAAAGTGAGGAAGCAAATTCCGTTGAAGCGTAGAACGGATGTGTATGCCGAGCTTTTGTGACATTAGTATCTAGTTTATCTAACAGAGGCCTGAGAATGAGGAGGCCGGCCGCTTCGTAGGAAAAAAGGTGCTACCCCCTCTCGCCATCCCCATCGTCCACATTTCGCCCCCGCATCAAACGGGCCTTTCCTTCAAGGTCAAGATACGCCAGTGGGTGGTTGGGATCATCAGTACTTGTCTCAACTCTCGATCGGACCTCCGCCAACGAACACCCAATCTCCTTTGCCAATCTCTCCAAAAGTGTGCTAAACAAACTCGGGCTCTTTTGCCCCATATCCCTTTCGGGACCATGCGTTCTCGGCGGCTCAAATTCTCCCGGGCCGCTTCCCCAGCACGGCCAGTCCCAGTCGCGGGTTCCGTGGTCATGATATACATTCAAGAGGGCTGTCTCGGCATCCGATGTGTCGTGGTGAAGTAGCATGTTGGAGATGAATTCAGGGCCGTGATAGAGTGCAGCTTCAGCAAAGCAGAATTCCATTTCATTCCGGAGCGATAATTGGTTGGCGTCCATGAATCGGCCATAGGTTCGCTGATGAATCCAGCCGGAGCCGTGGTAGCGCGCTGAGAGCGTGGCGTGATGAAGGGCGAGATAGATTGCCGTGAGTGCATCCTGCGGGAGACTCATTATGTGTGCAACCTTGGCGGCGTGGTCGTCTGTGTGGATGTGAGTATTGTGTCTGAATGCAGAGATAGCCTTCCTGCCATGACTGACCGAAAGATACAAGACGATAGGACAGCAACACCCCCGCGTTAACTAGCGAGAGGTTGTGCCGTGCCACGGCGAAGCAATTCCGCTCCGAGAACAATGCATCCATGATATCGTCGACAATATCATACCTCTTTACACACTCCACCAACCAACGTAGATTCGGTGCTTCTTTTTCACATGGAAAGTCTGTTTGCGCGTGGCGAAGCTCTCTCCTCATAAACGACCCTGTGATAGACCGCTCGTATGTCTTGAATATGTCCCAGAGACGCGGGTGGGCGCAGCGAAGAGTTGATATCGTTTTACCATCTTCAAAGGGGAGATATTGTATTGTCTTGAGAACTAGCTCTGGGGGAATTCGAGGCGAGACGAGGAACTGACTGTAAAGGGTTGGATCCACGGTAGCCATTGTATGATGACACTTGGATTATATTCCTTGGTCAATGCGAGTATTGGGTTGACATCCAAGCCAGATATGAACAAGGGGGAAGGGATATGCGGGGAGGAACGACAAGGTGGATATAGGGTAGATAAATGACGATGCCACGTCGACAAGAGCGTTTCTTTAACTCTATAAATGGTTCGCGTGATGACGATGTTGTCGCGTCAAGTAGTCATGCCCCAATGCGTGAAGACCATGATGGATGACACTTAGCACCATGATGGCTGACGCCATAACTCCTACGGGCAGTCGAGTGAACAGTAAAAGTCACGACTGCAGTCGCATTGATCAGCTCAGTGGCAACTACTGTATGGCTAATCCAGTAGGTAAGTAGTATACAATGTTCGTGAAGAGTCGGTGGGCAGAGGCGAAGCATGCAATGAACGCAGAACCATTGGTTGTAGACTATTACCGCATTCGGATAACCGCAGTGATCTATCTGACAAGAAATTCGTATCGGCAAGGTGTAGCATCGAAAGAGGACCGCAAAACCCGCAGGCCTTGATAACTATCGTTTATACAATCTATGGCTAGATATAGGGGGGGGGTATCATGCAGACTCCACAAATGCAACATGTCTCCTTAAAATCGTGGGTGCCGCTCCCCTACTCGAGATCGATGCCTTCTCTCTCGGCCGCTTGCACGATGAACTTGCGTGTCTTTGCGTCTGGCGCCAGATCTAGCGGTATGTGATCGTCCTTGTCTTTCTTGGAGAAGTCTGCACCCCGGGTCAAGAGTAACAGCGCTGCGTCCCCATGACCCTCACTCATGGCGTGATGTAACGCCGTCATACCGTCCAGGTCTGTTGCATCCAGAGGGCTCTTCGCATCGAGCAAAGCTTTCATCATGGGCACGCTTCCTACTGCTGCAGCCCGATGCAGCGGGAGCTGTCCGCGTCTATCCTTGATTCGTGCCGAGGCAGGTGGATTCTGGGCCAAGAGGATGCGGGCGATGTCAAGGTTAATTTTGGAGGCACAGAAGTGCAGTGCCGTTTGCCCGTTATTGTTCTTTGCATTCACATCAGCGTCTTTTGAAAGCAACAGGTCGACAATCTGCTCTGCGTCTTTTCGTGAACAAGCCATCATTAACGGCGTCCAGCCGGAGCCATCTGTTGCATCCGGATCGAACGACTTCATCTGAACAAGCGTCTGTACGATGGAAAGACTATTGTATGAGACGGCCCAGTGGAGTGGAAGGCGGTCGTCAGGATCGCGCAGATTCGCCAGCTTGGGATTCGCAGCAAGGAGAGCGTCGACTCTTGCCGCTTAGCGCGCATCAGTTCCATGTTCAACCTTGGAAAATTGGACGTACCTTGACCTTCGCGACAGGCCTCATGAATGGCGTACTTGACCTTGTACTCCTCCATGAACGGCGTCTTTGCGACGGGGTGGATATTTTTTCATGGAAACAGTAGACTTCAAGTGCATTGGAGGCGCGCTAGAAGCGTTCGATCGATTAGTCATCCAATGACGTCGCCCGCTGCCCCTCACTATCCTACCATAGTATGCAGTTATAATAGTTATCAGTATATATCATGAGATCCACCATGGTAGGTAGCAATTTGCAACAGTTCCTCCGTTTGCCTCTCGCCATCCCACATCTACTCGTCACTTTGCAATGCAGCTCGGGATTCTTGACCCGGAGTGATGCCCTGGGGAAACATCGGATGCTGTGCTTGGTCAATCATCGCCAATTCCCCACATTACATCATCCAGTAGTAGCCTTTCTCGTCCAGGATGACTCCCTCTGCAAGGTCCCTTTCAATATGCCAAGTCAGAGTGCGGGGAATGATTGAGAATCACGGACGCCGGGAATGGGGCTCGTGACGAGGTACACTGATGGCGGTGGAGACGACGACAGTCGGGTTCCTTTTACAGGACAACCCTCCATATATTAAGAAGCGATTGATTACTCCTCCTAAGATAGCTCCCTCAAGAATCCACCCCGATACCGGAAAACATGAAGTACTTTTCAAGTTTTGTGGCCATCTTGGCTACCGTCGCTCCAAGCCCTGCGTTCTCCCAAGGGTATACGAATGAATCAGAAATTCCACTATACGGCCAAAGTCCACCTATATATCCAAGCCGTATGGGAATTCCATGTCTCTTTCTACAAGTAGTTGCACTACTAATCCGCCATAGCAAGCGGCATTGGCTCGACATCTCCTTCATGGGCGGCCGCCTACGCTCGCGCAAAGGCACTCGTAGCCCGAATGACCTTGGAGGAAAAGTCCAACCTCACACGCGGAGTACCAGGACCTTGTGTCGGACAGACCGGCGCTGTCCCACGTCTAGGAATTCCAGAGTTGTGCTTTGCAGATGCGCCAGCTGGTGTGCGGGGCCAAGAGTTCGTATCCTCATTCCCAGCAGGCATTCATCTCGGAGCGACGTTTGATCGCTACCTGATGCTAAGATATGGTCAAGCCCTCGGGAGAGAGTATCGTGGAAAGGGTATCCATGTCGCTCTTGGGCCCTTCATTGGACCAATTGGGCGAGTGGCAAGAGGAGGACGCAATTGGGAAGGATTGGGATCAGATCCATATATAAATGGTGTTGGGGGTGGATTGCTGGCCAAAGGAATCCAGGAGGCAGGCGTCATCTGTACCCCGAAGGTAAGTTTGTATAGTATGAAGTTGTTCGATTACTTGCTGACTCTTTATTAGCATTGGGTATTTCAAGAGCAGGAATACAGAAGGCGGCCGGGAGTTGAGGGCGAGGCAATCTCGTCGAATGTTGACGATCGCACAACGCACGAACTATATACATGGCCGTTTATGGATGCACTCCGAGAAGGTGCTGGGTCTTTGATGTGCTCATATCAACGAGCCAATAATTCCTATGGATGCCAGAATTCGAAATTACTCAACGGCATCTTGAAGACTGAATTGGGATTTGAAGGATTTGTAGTACGTGGCCAATATAGGTTAACCCAAGTGCATCAATCGTACTAATGAACTAGGTGTCCGATTGGGATGCACAGCATGCTGGTGTTGCTTCCACCAACGCAGGCCTCGACGTCGTCATGCCCACGGCAAAGTTCTGGGGCGATAATCTCATCGAAGCTGTCAACAACGGCTCAGTTTCCATCCAAAGGCTGAACGACATGAACACCAGATTAATCGCAGCATACTACTTCCTCAACCAAGATAGGAACTTTCCCGAAAACAGTGTATATCCGTACAACGTGGAACACGCTATTACAGACGTGCGCGAGGATCACTCTGCTCTAATTAGGGAGATTGGAGCAGCTGGAACGGTGCTAGTCAAGAATGTCAATGGTACTTTGCCACTGAAGCACCCACGGTTTCTTAACATATATGGCTACGATGCTGAAGTTAAAGTCACGCCTTGGAACAACCCAAGCCGCTTTGGCGGCGGGTACGAGGAAAACTGGGGCTGGAACACATTGAACGGGACCCTTGTTACCGCGGGTAGGGACAGGAAGTTATGCAGGAAACAGTTTCGCTAACATATCCGGCAGGCGGATCTGGCTCCAGTACACCTCCATATGTAATCAGTCCCTTCAAGGCAATTCAAGATCGTATCATTACCGACCGAGGAACCCTTCGCTGGTACGTACAGTCCCACGCAGCCTCTGCTCACCTAGACTGATACCCAGGCCCAGGGACTTCGATGGTGTGAACCCAACAGTATACGCCAACGCTGATGCTTCTATCGTTTTCATCAACTCTTACGCGTCAGAGTCCTTTGACCGAACTTCGCTTACGGACGCTTACAGCGACCAGCTAATCGACAACATAGCAAGCAACAGCTCTAATACCATTGTAGTTATCCACAACGCCGGTATCCGCACAGTAGACGCCTGGATAGACCATCCTAACATCACCGCTGTCATTTTTGCGGGCGTACCCGGCCAGGAGAGCGGCAATGCCATCGCGGACGTGCTGTACGGTGATGTGAGCCCTAGTGGTCGTCTCCCCTTTACCATTGCACGCAAAGAGGAAGACTATGGCGCACTGCTCAATTCGACCGTCGATAATGCAAACCGCGCATTCCCCCAGTCTGACTTTACTGAGGGCTTGTACATTGATTACCGCTTTTTCGACGCACACAACATCACGCCACGCTTCGAGTTCGGCTACGGATTATCGTACACTACATTCTCCTACTCTGACATCGCAATCCATCTCTTACCCGATGCAAACACCTCACCCTTCCCGTCCCGCACCGTTTCCATCGTCCAAGGCGGTCACCCAGAGCTCTGGCATGAGCTCTACCGCGTGCACGTAAATATTACCAATACGGGCTCCGTCCCAGGCCGCGAAGTCGCACAGTTATACGTTGGTATACCGAATTCGCCGCTCAAGCAGCTGCGTGGATTCGAGCGTACAGATGTGCTAGAGGTCGGAGAGAGTATGGCCGTGGAGTTTGCGCTACAGCGAAGGGATTTGAGTATTTGGAATGTAGAAGTGCAGGAGTGGGAGTTGCAGAGGGGGAGATTTGGAGTTTGGATTGGAGCAAGTAGCAGGGATGTCAGATTGAGCGGGGAGCTTGTCGTGGGGTAGATGTGTGAGGATCGTTTGGGTACATAGGCCATTGCCATCTGCGTCAAGCTATTTTATCCAACTAAGTGGAAAGGAATAAATCCAGGTGAAATGACTAAATGTCATATCCTGATGTCATACCCTGAGGCACGGCAATCGCAAATCCAAACATGACTGGATAAAATGAGACGTAGGAGGATGCTGCAAAGACCACGCTCAATGCCCCAAATTTGATGCGCCAGACTTATCCGTCGTGCACGGTCATAAGAGCACTGGATTGACAGTACTGACAACCTGCCTGTCTGGATTGGATTGACTTGATAGTTTGCTGACTTGTTCCGACGTAGGCACAGCCAGTGTCAGAGCATTCGCATTGCCATTTTGATTCGGAGCCTGAAGTCCCTGTCGAACCTTAAGGACGCTGTCCACGATGACAGCGTCGATACCCTCGTCGCGTTGCAACTACAGACCGTTAGTGGGGAAATTTTGTATAGACGTGTCAAAGATACATACATTGACGTTGTCCGGGTCATTATTCAGCGTTCCATAGCTAACGCAAACAAGACCACTCTCTTTCACTACCTTGACTAATCTCGGACACATGACAAGCGGTGTTGCAGCACTCACTACGCCAAGTAGGTTCCAGCGACTTGCAAAGCGGATAGCCTCTTGTAGACTTGCTGCACGTACATCACCCACAGGCGATGTACCAGCATCGGTGAGGAATAGTACGGGGACCGACGGCTGTTTAAAAGACAACATAAGGCAAATATCCGGATTAAATGACGAGAAAATGACGTTACGTGCGCCCATCTTATCGTACACCGTCTGGAGAATCGTATCGACAAACGAGTTCAGCTCAACAGCGTACTGGTCCATTTCTTCTTCTTCCGACTCGTGCAACATGGGATACTTCATTTCGATATTGAAGCCGACCTTTTCGGGTAAAACATGAAACATTTGCTCAAGGGTAGCAAATTCTCCTTGAATAGATGAGCCGCGGTTATTGCCTTTGAAGCCTTTCTTCTTGAAATCACGAGTGTGTTTCATTCGCTCTGTGAGATCATTTTGACGATCAGTATGGATGTTGCGCTGTTTGGAATTATCTACCGAGTATGATCGTAACCTCCGTGAATTTGGGCGGTCGCTTGTGCTATCCATGTCATGTAAAACAGGTACAGTCTCGGGCGAACCACTGCGAGAATAACGCGGCTTCTGGCCTTCGCCAAGATGGAGGAACTGGTCTGCTGTGAGTGTATGGACTGGGGCATCTATACCTGTTTCGCTGACCAGGAAGTCATGATAGATAACAGGTACAAGATCTTTCGTCAACTGGACATCAAATTCCACATATTCCGCCCCTAGATTGGCCGCCGAGATGAAAGACTGAAGAGTGTTCTCCCCCAGTTGTAATGAGGTACGCGACGCTGTGTTCTTACCGAGGCCGCGATGTCCAATCACCATGGTTGATGTTGTTGCCATCTTCTTCCAGTACGTATGCTGCTCGGTGACAGACATATTCGGATGCTGGAACGGCGTTATGACCAAGAAATTGAAATTGACGGCACCGATAACTTCCAATGTCGAGGCTGCGACGATAGGGATTTTCATGTCGCCCTGAAGAGAGATGCGCTTGGAACCTATGCTGGTCTTGATGGTAGATAGTAGAGCAACGCCCCTTCCTACAACCCGTTCGTGCGATCCGGCATACGTTGGGACGATGTCAAAGAGAAGTTTCACCTTACTGATGTCAGTAGTGGTGAACGTGATAGGCTCCGTAGCGATGTTAT
>Ga0182211_1000527_pt1 | contig 11956 bp, 8 predicted proteins | sample G5R1MG_20_FD_129660 | JGI IMG/M metagenome (GOLD analysis project Ga0182211, IMG submission 129660) | Switchgrass phyllosphere microbial communities from Michigan, USA - G5R2_MAIN_03OCT2016_LD1 MG | ecosystem: Host-associated > Plants > Phyllosphere > Phylloplane/Leaf | place: USA: Michigan... | reverse complement strand
GTCCATCATGGCCTCACCCTGGGCCTGCAGCGCCGACTCGACGGGCGCGGCCAGTGGCGTGCGCACCCAGCTGGGGTGGACGGACGTGGTGAGGATATTGGGCGCGTGGTGATGGAGCTTGAGTTCTTGGGCGAGTGCTGTTTGTGAGACACGACGTGTTAGTTTGCCATTGTTTCGGTTGGAGTACTACTGTTGTCTCCAGGGCGGGGGGATTGTCTTTACCTTCGTGGAACGAGAGGATCGCGGCTTTGCTGGCGGTGTAGTCGGCGAGGCTGGCTATTCCCACGTAGCTTGCTAAGCTGGCGACGGTGACGATGTGCCCCTTGTTACGGGCCACCATGGCGGGCAGAAACGCCTTCACCGTGTACCAGTTGCTGAGAACGTTGACGGCGAAGAGGTTCTTGAGGAAGTCGTCCGGGGTGTCGAGAATGGTGTGGGGGGCCATGATGCCCGCATTGTTGATGAGGATACTGGGGTCGCCCAGCTGCTCTCGGATCCTGTCTGCCGTGGCGTAGACCTCTGTCGGGTTGGTGATGTCGCAGGCGAAGAACTTGATGTTTGCGTCTGGTGGAGGAGCTTGGTCAGCTGTTGGCCCGGCCGTGTTTGGTACGGTAACTCACAGCCCCGCAGGCTTTCCGGCAACTCCTGAACATCCACCACCGCAACCCGCACCCCTTGATCCACCAGCCGCCTAACCACCAACGCCCCGATTCCTCCACTGCCCCCTGTAATCACAGCGACCTCGGATTTCCAATCCCATCTCGCCTTCTCGCTGCGCAGCCGGCCTGCGTTCATCGCCACATGGTTCAACTGCCTGTTCAGCACGCCGGCCGCCCCGAGCGCAAGGCACCACTTCAGCGCCCGAGTCACCTTGGCAAAGCACGCTGGGTCGCGCAGCGCGGCAATCCGGGCCTGGAGCTGGCGGCGCACTGAGAGCGGCGCTTGGGTGAGTAGCCATAGGAGCGCAGCGGTGACAACGGGGTTCAGCGCAATGTGCCCGACGGATCGGGTGAGGAGGTTTACAGCGCGTTGTAGAGCGGCAGACATGGTTGGTTTGGGCGGGGGAGATGCTGCCGGCGGGGGAACGAGTGGATAAGGGAGGGTCAAGATGATCCGGTGGTCCGGTGTGCTTTAGTAGTCCATAATCTACAAACCATCCATGCACCTGTATCGCCTTGGGCCATGGGCATGGCTAGTCAGTCTCTTGTCGCCGGACTTGCTCCTCTGTACCAGATAGACACAGAGCAGACACTGTACAGTCCGCGGGCGTGGCGGGTCGGGTCGCATCGGCTACTGCAATTGGAATCCGGGGTGAGATCAACGTGCGCTTACTATGCTGGGGAATGGCCAACTACCTCCTGAGCTTGATGTACCTAGCGGAGACCGCATTTCGGAGGCGGGGAAAGCAGAGAGCGGATCTTCCTGGCCTTGAATACAATACAACACAATACTGGGTAGCGACGAGGACGGACTGGTGTGCAGAGTACACGTTGCGTGGTGCGGCGGTGCTGCCTCGTCTGCTGTTGACACGGCCGCCAACAAAGCACCGACACGCGCGATGAGGTGTCAGACGCGAGCCCTGGCGAGGACAACTGTCAACTGTCAACGGTGTCGGCCATGGAGAGCGAGATGGAGAGAGGCAGTCGTCCATCATGGTGGGAGCAACGCAATGAATGGGCACCGTGGCAAATCGTGCCAAGCGCTAAGCCGCCGCTAAGTCGCCAACGCGCCCGCCAGTTTCCCCATCTCTAAACAATTCTTCTGCCGTCCACTGATCACGGCGCAACACCGCACGGCTTGTTGTCCATCATCCAGCTGCGCATCGGCTTCGTGCTTCCATTCCACCAGTGTCCTGCCACACCAGCCCCACGCAAACCGTGCAGCTTGCTCACACGCGAGTTCTGGGTTTGAGTAAAGTACGTCAGCTCCGCTTGACGGCGTCGTCCACGGCAGCCTCACGTCGTCTGCCGCCGCCATCGCTGACACACTTCAGATCGATCCCGCTCTTCTTGGCCGGCATGGCCGACTTGCAGGAGCTGTTTGCCCGCCTCAACGGTGGCGCATCCAGCAGCCCGCAGCCGCAGCTGCCACAGCACAGCTACCAACCGCCGTCGGTGTCATCGCCTCTTTTCTCTCCATCGCCCAATCGCCCCAGCCCGCATCACCAGAGCGCTGTCATGTCACCCAACACATCGACGGCCAACACGCCCGCGCCCGAGCAGGGCCAACAGGCGACAAACTTGTTGAACCTCCTTCGCTTCAATGGCGGGCAGGCGCGACGCGTGTCACAAAACGCACCGGCCCTCGACGCCTCACCAGCACAGAGCCGTGCCGTCTCCAACCCAGATCTCGCTGCCCATTTGCCGGGTCGCAGGACGCCTCTGCACCAGACTACCTCGACGACACCTGCTGTGCAGCAAGCGTCTACGCCTGCGTCAGTGCCTGCTACCGCAGCAAACCCCCAGGACCTGCTCTTGCGTCTGCTGAACCACCCCAAGCCCGCCCAGTCTGACGGCCGTTCTTCTCGAGCTTCCGCCGCTGCATTTTCCCCGCCGGTCCCTTCCAACAAACCTGAAACGGTTGTGGACGACCTTGCCCAGGATCTTGCCGATACGGACGCCGGGAAGCTGTCTGCTGCTCCGGTCGATGGTGCCGTAACGGCCGCTGATTCGCCCATTAGAATCTTTGGCTCTGGCGAGCACCGGGCCCCCGACCGATTTCAAGCTGAGGCGGCCACTCTCGCGCCCAAGTTCACCTACGTCAACCCGTTTGATCAGCTTGAGGCTGCCAGTCCTCGCAACCGCACACCGAATCCCGAGCCCTCCAAAGCCCCAGCGCCAAAAGTCGAGATACTGAAGAAACAAAAGCGCGAGCCGTCTGCGTCGGCTGTTCACACACCCAATGAGCCTGACCATACCCATCCACCTGACACGGTGCCTGAGGCTGTGAACGACTTGCGCGGGCAGGTCGGTCAGCAGACTGAAGAAGCGCCCACTCAAGCCGAGGCTGAGGACAGTTCTTCTGTCCGTGTCGCGGAGAAAGCCAGCTTTCCTGTTGCAGAGGCTGCTGAGGTTCAGGATCTCACGGTCGATGTTGCGACAGAGATCAAGCATGAATTTGAAGACTCTGCCGTGGCCAAGGAAGTTGGAGAGGCAGTCCCTAAGCCGCCTGTAACAGCTTTGAAAGAAGCTGCTGCCGACGTTGCCGATGGAGATGTTGTCGACAACTGGGAGACGGCTGAAGCTGCACAAAGCCTCGCACAGGGGGATGATCAGCCGGTCACAGTCTATAGGTTTCCCATGCGCGCCTTTGCCTCGATTGCTGTCGACGAGATCCCTCATCGTGCCCATTTTCGATCGGACCTCTTCATGGACATCGCTAGACTGAAGAAAGACTTCGACCAGATTGACCGTTCTCTCGTCTCCGCCAGCAAAAACTTCATCGTATATGCCCTGGTCAAGAAGGGAGGGTTCCGCATCATTCGCCAGGAAAACGGCTATTATCGACAAGTATTCGAAAACCACCAAGAGCGCATCTTCAACATCGCCTTGTGCACTTCTGGAGAAGACGCCCAACAGCCACTCGAGAGCATCCTTGGTATTGGCATTAACGGCACAGTCTTTTGGACCTCCGTCGAGCCGGCCCGTGAGGATCAGTTTGGCGAGAATCTCGATTCCCAGGGTCTCATGCTGCCCCCGTCACCGTCACAAGACGATAACACGTCTGGTGGCCAGCTCAAGACTCGCGCCAAGCCATCTTCGCGTCATCCCGAGTTTTTTGCCGTTGGCCGAGGCAAGTCGATCCATATCATCTTTCCCAAAGTCGCAGCAGAGTACGCTCGCTCCAAGAGTCGCGTTTGCCACACTGAAAAGTATCTCAAAGAGCGCTCGCTCAAGATACTTACGGGCAAGGCCGGCAAGGACTTTACCTTCAGTGAGGATGACACCATCATAGTATCTCTGGACAAGGCTGGTCGCATGCGCTTTTGGGACATTCGCCCCCTAACGGAGCCTGAACTGGGTAACCCACACAGTGCCCCTCGTCAGGTTGAGGTCTCGGAGACCTTACTTGAATTCCATACAACCACACCAAACGCCAAGTCATGGCCTACATCCGTCTTCTTCTTTGACAAGGACAAGCCATATACTAAGGGTATTGCGCTGCGCTATGTCATGGTCGGCATGAAACAAAACCATGCCTTCCAGCTGTGGGATCTTGGTCTCAACAAAGCAGTTCAGGAGATCCATTTACCCCACGAGAACGAGTCCGATGCTATCTGCAGTGTCGCATTCCATCCCAGGACAGGAATCATGGCGGTTGCCCACCCTACGAGAAACTCCATCTTCTTCGTGCACGTTTCGTGCCCCAGGTACAACTTGCCGGTTATGAGTCAAGCAGCCTACATCTCCCGTCTTGCGAACAAGCATGAGCGCAATAATCCGCTGCCACCAGTTAACGCCACAGCCATTATGACAAGCATCACGGAGTACTCATTCGCCTCGAAGAGTCAGATTCGGAGCTTGCACATGCTGAATGACCCCGCCGGCCCACCTGATGTAGATGATCCAGAAAACGCCGCTCTCTTTGAGCTTTATGTCATGCACTCCAAGGGTGTCTGTGTCCTGCGCATACGCCGAAGCGACCTTGGCTGGAAGAAGGAGGGTGAGCCCATCAACCCCAAGGAGGCAGAAGAGGAAGGCGTCATCACCATCTCACTGCTCAAGCCCCCTGTGGCCGTGACCGATGAGTCTTCAACTACTGGTGATCCACCTGCGCCAAAGTCCATCACCGACCGATCCGTCCGCGAAAGCGTCAGAAAGGATACCAGTAACATGTCGAAGCAGTCATTGACGCCTGAGGCTGCCATGCGCGCCTCAACACTTGCCAAGGTCGAGAGCAAGCAGGATGCGCTTCGTGCAGCCATCATGAATGGCTCCGAGAAAACAGACAAGAAAAAGAAGAAGCGACTGGCGGCCGAGACAGCATCTCAGGTTTCCGCTGCACCGTCCATCGCTGCGTCTACATCGACGGCTCGTGCTCTTCCCTCGTCATATGCCCAAGCTGTCCAAGTCACTCCTCGGATTAAGACACCAACTCCGCCGATAGTTCCTTCTGAGCCGCAGTCATCCCAGACCACCAAGGTCGCCGATGGCGAGGCGCCCGAGTGGGCCAAGCAGCTCATCGGCAAGCACTTTCACCCGTCAGTTGCGTCCTCTTCGCCAGCATTGACACCTGGCCTCGACGTTACGAAGCTCAAGGAGATCATACAGGCCGAAATCGCCGAGGGCTTCTCTCGTGAGCTTGGCGTGATGTACAAGCGTTTCGATGAGGACAAGCGTGTTATGAACGCTGCCAACGGTGCCAAGCAAGAGGCTATCCTTCGCCTCGTTTCCAGCACGCTGACCGACAACGTGGAGAGCGTTATTCGAAGGATGGTTGAAGAAAATATGCGCAGTGTTCTTCTCCCGGAACTTGCCGCCAAGACCTCCTCTACCCTTGAAAAGAGCGTCAGCAGCAATTTGAAGTCGGCATTGGGACCTCAACTATCCAAGGAGATTCCCGATGCTGTATCGCGTTTGCTCAAGAGCCCGCAACTCTTCCAGCCACTTTCCGACCAGGTGGCAAAGAAGCTCTCTGGAACATTTGAGCACATGGTCGTTGCGTCTGTGGGGTCTGTCGTCAAGCCCGCCATGTCCGACTTATCGAACGTGATTGAGCAACAAATCGGAGCGCAGCTGCGCCAGGCGCATGTTCAGCGCCGCGAGGATGCCGCCAAGATTGTTCAGCTTACCGATACTGTTCACACTTGCTTGGAGACGATTCGGGCCATGGTTACCACGCAGGCTGATTTGCAGGCTCAAGTTACAAAACTCCAGCAAGCCTTTTCTCAGTCAACGGTCCAGGCGCCGCGCCAGGCATCGCCACAGGCTATGCCTCCTCCTGTTGAGCAGAAGAGCGCTGAGCGAATCGAGATCGACACTATCTCTGGCCTAATGGCCAACGGCGATTTCGCCAAGGGCACCATGCAATGGCTACAGTCAGACCGTTGTACTGAGCTGTTTGACGAGGTCTTTGTTCGGTGGAATCCGAGCTACCTCTCGCAGATGAGCCCGCTTCTCATTCTGTCGACTGGAGCAATTGTATCAGGCGCTCTGGAACGTAACCTTCCAGAGCGTCTGGACTGGCTCGAAACTGTTCTTCGTAGCATCAACCCTCACGTAAGCACTCTAAAGTACTTTGTATAGTATAAAAGCTAACTGGGTGCCAGGATCCCGAAATCAGAGATATGATTCCCAGGATCATGGATGTTATCAATCAGCGCCTAACTGCTTGCTACATCCAGCTCAACGAGAGTACGCCTGGCAACCCTCTTCTTCGTCGCATCTCTAGCCTCGTTCATATAGGCAACGAGACGGCACGTATTTCCAGGTCCTAGGTTCGTGGGTGAGCATCTGCTTTGTCATAGTCGATAACCCCGCGTGCAGTAAGATGATGGTCTTGCGCTGAAATGCCTTGATATATCTACTGAAATTCCAACCTACCCCTGTCTTTACACGGCAGTCTTTCACTGAATTCTCGACCGATCCTCGCTCTAGCCACAGCCTCGTATGCGACGCTAGCTGCATCTCAAAAACGATCTTGCTTGCGTCGAGGATCCAATTTCTTTCTTCATTTGTCTTCTGACTGCGTTGGTTTCTTGTACACATGGATCCTTCCATTCACCTATCCATTTCATGCTCGACATCAGCCATCGGCGTCGCTACTTGGATCAGTGGTGCTGGAATGCTCACTGTATCTAATCTGGTCATGGTGGACTGTAGTTGACCACATGTATGGGTGTACATGGCAGATTCTTCGCAATCTCGCTGGAAGGATCTCCACTGCAAGTGGCGAAACGCATGGGCTTCTTCTCTCTTCTAGAGTGGTATCCGTGATTGTCGCCGTATGTATATTATATATCCTGGCTTATGACGACCTGGTAAAGATGCTTTACTAAAGCGGCTTTAGAACAGTGCTTCCCTGTTCTTCATGTGCAATTGTGTAGCAATTAATATGCTAATATTGAAGTGGAATGCTCATGACTGAGATGGTCGCGTTGTCTCGCACGACGGAGGCGGAATAGTTACGGGCCAACGCCCCCGCGCTAATTCCATGGCTAATTTCTGCAACTTCTGCTTCGCTGCCACGCAACATAGAGAAGCCTTTGCCCACGGTTCCTATAAGAAAGTCTTCCTACGCGCAACCAGCGCCACCGCAACTTCGACACATGCTTGTGGTGAAAAGAACAGTGCAAGGCTACGACATAGTTTGACTGCCAACTTTCCAATTATAATGGGCATACATGAAGAATTGCTTCGCTGGGCAGTTGAACAGGGCGTTGAACTCAGTGGAATAAAGCCTCAGACCATTCCCAATAGAGGCACTGGAATCATCGCGACACGCGATATTCAGGTACCACATCTGAGTGAGCATGCCGTTGATTTTGTCCCTAATTTTGATAGGCCGGAGAAACCGTGCTCGTAATCCCATCCAAAGTCTTTCGGTCTCTAAAGCATGTCCCAAAAGACATGTCGCGAAGACTGCCCCGACAACTATCGCTCCATGCCCTCCTCGCCGCACATCTTACTCTAGACAAAACAGACTCCTTCGCTGTGCCAAATGAAACGTTGCCGGATTTCAGCGCCTTCGAGGCCAGCATGCCGTTCCTATGGCCGTTGGAGCTTCATGCTTTCCTTCCGAAGCCGGCCCAAGATCTGCTGAAGAAACAGGACGAAAAATTCCAGCGTGATTGGGCCATGGTCTCCAAGGAGTTCTCGCACATGCGTCGCACGCAGTACCTGCATTCATGGATGCTCGTTAACACACGGTCCTTCTACTACACCAGCCCACGCATGGAAAAGCGACCCCACGCCGATCGACTGGCGATTTTGCCCGTAGCCGACCTGTTCAACCATGCCGACGTTGGCTGTGACTCGGCCTTCTCGTCCGACAGCTATCAATTCCTAGCAGACCGTGCCTATTGCGCGGGCGAGGAGGTTCCCATTTGCTACGGGACGCATTCCAACGATTTCCTTCTCGCTGAATACGGGTTTGTGCTGGCAGAAAACCGATGGGACGTGGTGTGCCTCGACGAGGCAATCTTGCCGCGCCTGAGCGAGGACCAGAAGAATGCGCTCAAGGACAGAGGGTTCCTCGGCAAGTACAGCCTGGATCGAGAGACGGGGGGCTGCTTTCGAACTCAGGTGGCGGTGCGGATGCTGTGTTGTACGCGCGAGCAATGGGAGGCGTTTGTGGATTTCGAGGCGGGCGAGGAATTCGCGCATCGGGCGCGGCGTCTTTTGGTCGAGATTTTGGAAACGTTTGTCGAGACGATTCGTCGGACGTTGAAGGACATTGGGGACCTTGACGTGGGCCAGGTGTGCCAACGGGACCTGCTGGTGAAGAGGTGGAGTCAAATAGAAATAACCGTCGTACAGACCATACAACATCTTAATAGCCGTGGTGGGTCGGAGTAACGTAAGCGCCCACTGTAACTACTTGTCCTTGTGTTTTGTTGGTATGTGGTGACGGCGTGCGCTATTTTCTTTGATGCTGATGCTGTGATAGATTGGTAGCTATTTACCACGCAGTACGATGAGCTGGGTAGTTAGGTGCAGGGTCGTTTTAACGATGGTGATGGGCAGGTATGATTGTGGAGTTCGAGGTTGGCATTTGTTGATGCGAGATGGGCGGTTGATTTCAAACTACGGCATACACTCCCGTAGGATTAGGCAAGCGGGATCTAATTGCTCTTGCAATGATGCCATGAATGTCTCCTGTTGCCCAACTCCAAGCTCACAAGCGAGTAACCATATCACCGTGACTGTATGGCATGCAACGTACTCTAAAAAGGATTTATTAGGCTTGAGAAAACAACGATACTTAAATGGCCTGGGGCTATTCGAGAAGCTGACGCAACGATCAGCCAGTGATAACACTCCAATCCACAAGGTGCGTTCCCCCAATCTTGTCACGAGTAGACATCCATCTCTGTCGATTTTTCATCGCAATGAAGTTGGTATCCATTCAATCCAAGCGCGTCTGCTAGTTTGTCCTCGGCGCAATGCCGGAAAAAAACGGGCAACACCCATGATATATCGTAAGTCGACGTGGTGCCATCGCCGAACTGGTATTGGGTACTTTTTGTGAGCTTGTACTTGGGAATTCCCGTCTTCAAACATCGTTTCAAGTTTTTTTCAATGGATTTACCATCCTGGCCATCGTCCCAGCCGCCGACTTTTAGTTCGTAGGGTCTGGTAGTGGGAATTAGATTCCACCCGTCGAGATTTCCAAGTACAGGAATAGATTTTGAGGACGCCGAATCGGCGAAACAGGCAACGTGCAGGTGGGGGAGGTGGACAGATCCGTCGGTGGTAAGTTTTGGGTGGTGCGAGCCCAGGGCATTGAGGTCACGGACGCCCACTTGGTAGAATTCGCCTGGTATAGGTCAGTATATAGTGCATACGCTGATGAATCATGTCCGCTTACCATAATTGGGGCCATTGACCCATGCAGCTTCACTGATCGAGTGTGAGTCCTTTTTCAGCGTCATGCATTGATTGATCATGAGTTCTGTGGCGTCGTAGCAGTTCTGCCCAGATCCCGTAGAGTAGAAGTATGCTTCTCTGCCTACGGACAGCTTGACGGCATATTCACAGCCGTTTTCTCCCAGTCGCTCCGCTGCAACGACATCGTCTGGCACACCGGGTATTTTATCGCAGACTCCCTTGCATACTTGTTCTCGCATGCGGACCCAGAGATCCGTCATGGGCACCTTTTTGTCCGTTAGTTGAACTTCGCGCGGAAAATTCCAGCCAAGTTCTTTGCCGCATCCGGCGCGTTGATCCTTTGGAATAGTCTTTGGTCCTGATGGAGTAGAATTTGGCGTAGCAGACGCCTGGGTGAGAGAGTCCTGGCTGTCTGTATTTGGGCATACTTTTGCATCAATGTGAGTATTCTCTATTCCGGCGGTGTTGTTGCCTTGCCTCCGCGCTCCAGTGACAGACATCTGATATAGCACCTTGCCAGCGATGACGCTATGACCGATTTCCGTGGGGTGAAAGACATGGCCCCAGTGGTCGGGTACAGTTGCCTTGAAAGCCCGCTTCTCATTCGATGTACCAGCCGGGCTGTTTTGTGCGCCTGGGGCATTTGAATCGGCTGCTTCAATAAGCTGTTCGATCTGGCCTTCAAGAGTGTTAGCCGGGTACCCCGTTGAGTCTTTTGATTCACCCGAGGCCTCGGTTTGTCGATTTTGAAGTGTTTCCCGGTCTTCCTGGGTGTCCATCTGCAGCAAGTCAGTCCTGCGATTTGAACATGAGGGCTCTCGCGTCGCTTACTTGATAGAAGAGCGAGTCGGCACGATTTGGGCTTGGCTCGCTGACGCCAGGGAGACAAAAACGTCCCTGTAAACGACCAAAGGTGTTGTCGTAATCTATAAGCACAAAACTATCCCCAGCCCTCCCCACCGCCTCCTTAATCGCTGCGTTCACCATATCTATCAATTCATTGATATCTTTTCTTCGCTCAACAGTGAGATACTGCCAGGTGTTCTTGAGACGCCTGGACCAAAAGTTAAAGGACGCCTTGTCACAGTCTCTGGTCGTGTCGTCAAAGAACCTTGCGTATGCAGTGACATAGGCCATACCACCACGCGCAAGCTTTCCCTTGGCAGCAGCGTATACTTGATCTAATTGCTGAGGAAGCATCGTCTTGATTTTCTTTTTGGAGCTTGCAATGGCGTTTCTGCAGCTTGATTTGGGGAACCAAGCGTAAACGCACTCGTTAAGCAGCCCCACGAGATCAACATCGTTACCACCACTTGAGATGGTGATGGCATCAAGGTTACCGCGGAGACTCAGGATTTGTTTTTGAACTTGTGGACTTTGGGCTCCCTGGAAGCGTATCAGCGCGACACCTTTTGGACCGATTGGAATTTCCATACCGAGCACGCCAAGAACTCAAATTCTTGGTTTTGCGGAAAAAGTTCGTTAGAGCGGATGACACTTGGATAGGCTTGGTCGTAGCGAGAACATTGGCCATTAATTCGTTTTCCCGCCCCAATTCCTGCCTAGAATTCCGTCAGTACCGGAATGGCGAACCGTGCCGCGATGAGGCGTTGGACTTACAGCATAGGAATCTCCTACCGCCGCCCATTTGTGAACCCACGCAAGGTTGTTTTCTAATTGCAGGTTGGCAGTCCTGTTTCCCAGGATGCTTACGGCTGAGAAGCTTGGTGCCAACGGCGATGCAGAGACCAAAGGCAAGGCGGTGGACAAGGAAAACAGGAAAGCGAGGGCATCTACCCCGTTGGATAGCATGACGACAGCTGTCGTCAAACGACAGAGTGGTAAAGGAGAATGCTATGTTAAGAGAGAGAGCCAGTGCTTATTCCTGTGCACGCTACACATGCGGCGTGCCAACCCTCCCACCGACGGGTAAACTATGTACGTTTTCGGAGTCGCAAGTAGTGGGTGGGCCTGAGTACAGTGAGTAGGGATAGACAAAGCGAACGAGTGGAACGTACTACCGTATTGACTGGCATAAGTCGTTCCGGTGCTAGCAGGGATTAAGTTGGCTAGCAAGGGTTTACGCCAATTGTAGGGCTTGAAAAATCTGGAGTGATCTTCGGCTATTTAGCCAGTCAACTTCTGATTTGCGTCGACCTATGCCTGGCCTACTACATCCCTGCTAGCACCGGAACGACTTATACCAGTCAATACGGTATATGTGGCCTAGTCCGCACAGCTCGTATTCTACCAAACACACAGGATACTAGGGCAAATATTATTCGTACTGTCGCCAATAGTTAAACGTACTGTTAGCAAGTATTAGCGAGTACTAGTAAGCGACAGTACGCGCGCTATTGTTACACTAATAAATTAGTACTATATACTATATTTCTAGTACTGTATAG
>Ga0182211_1000526_pt1 | contig 11961 bp, 11 predicted proteins | sample G5R1MG_20_FD_129660 | JGI IMG/M metagenome (GOLD analysis project Ga0182211, IMG submission 129660) | Switchgrass phyllosphere microbial communities from Michigan, USA - G5R2_MAIN_03OCT2016_LD1 MG | ecosystem: Host-associated > Plants > Phyllosphere > Phylloplane/Leaf | place: USA: Michigan... | reverse complement strand
TCGGAGCTGGACCGGTCGGCCGTGGAGTCGCTAAAGTGCTGAAGATAGTCTGTCTCAACATACTCCTCTAAGATTTGGTCCAAGTCGGCCACTCCCATCTCTTTGTCGCTGATCGGCCGCATTGGTAATGGCACGTCGGAAAGTGTGTAGAGTAGCGATGTCATGAAGCGCGACTTTCACGTGTCGGTATGACCAGGTTGCTGGTAGTAGAGGAGTACTTCCAAGAGGCAGGTTTTGGCGATATGAGAAGGACAACCCCAGGCAACGCGGTGGATGTAACGTGTACTTGTGCCTTGCAGGTAAGGACGGGAAGTGATGCGAAGTCTGCAGGAACAACTCTGTGCTGCGCTGGCCATGCAAAGACAAATAGCTATACAAACTCACCTACTCGATATATACTGTTGCGTCCCAAGTGGGCAGAGTTCCTGCCAGCCACGCCCGCGATAGGTACATTCCATCTCTACTGAGCGAATCAGGGTGGAATGTAGGCTGACCTAAGCCACAACCCTTATGTTTCAGGCAATTTTGTGGCGTCTTGCACCTCCAGAAGGGCAATCGTCAGGTCCAAAGCCTGCGGTGGCCGGGGAATCCGCGACGCGGATTGGTGCATGCCGGATGCAGCCACCATTTGCCTGTACAGGTTACATTCCCAGAGGGCAATCGTAGACGTCCGTTACACAACGAGTGGCTTGTCTGTGCTCCTTTGTTGACAGCTCACGGCACTCTGTGCGCACGAGCGGGGTGGTCCTGACGGAAAGAAGGCAAATCCGGCCTCGTGGTGGCTTCGAATCGCGAGAGTTGACCGTCGCCATCGCAATCTTCGGGCCAGTTTTTCGTCGGTGTCGTGGCTAATGATGGTCTCATCGCTAACCTGCCACCCACTTTTACCGAGAGACTGGAATGCAAATGCTATACATGCTGCAAGCAGGTAGAGCGAAGAAATGTAGCAAGGAAACTGACAGGCCTGATAAACGAAAGCTTATGCCTAGGAAAGCGTAGTCGATGGGATGAAATGAGACTAGTGACGGCCCAGCAGTCCAGAACAAAGAAACTTCACGCGGGAGCTTACAGCCGGGGTGGGAGGTGCGCCCACACTGGTAGTCGCTGTGGGGTGTCGTGCCGTAGTGTGAAAGGAAAGGTGGCAACGAGAAGCGCATCTCTCACATGAGATGGGGTGAACTCAGGAAGCTGTGTTCCGGATCTGGGCTTGGCACTGACTAAGACCCACTACGCCCCAAACGCCCTAGGCCAAACGGTAGTTCGATGGCGGGCCGATTACAGCGTCGGGTCTGGCCGTCGACGTCTCTATTACTTTGATTCGCTCGCCATTGCCACCGGACATTGCTCGTAGATTTAATTTAGGCCCCAGACGACAGTTCAGCGCTACTGCCTATCAGTATGGAAGACCGATCTTAGGAGCCGGTCCGGAGGACTAAAGTACCTAGGTACACCCTTGCTAGGCACATGGAGTAGGTAGTAATGTCGCTGCAAATCAGTCATGTAGTCGTCCAGAACGCCAATGTGCATGTCATGAGACACGACTCACCCATGGTATTATCTGGCATGTAGGTAAAGCGCCATGGTTGTCCCTTCGATCCATCTAGCAAAGGCTAAATGCTTTGTGAGTCCCGAACTTTACACGCGATCGTGGTATGGCGTCTATGTTGAACCAGGCAAACAAATGACGTTTCCCTTGGTTGACGTAGGAGTTTTCAATATGAGGCCACAACAGCCAACCGCGAGATGATGTAGTGACAGATTCGATAGTACCTAGTACATGAATGGATCACTCACTGTCCCGTTACTCACCTAGTGTGCGGCAAGGCGGTCTATTTGCTGACTCTAGCCTTGGGTCAGATTGTTTCCGCAAGTCCCTAGCTACCCTTCAGAGGCTTCCTCTAGTACCGTGCCAGAGGCAGGCCAAATCGTGATTGTACCTGCGTTCGCGGCGAAATCTCTATAGGAAATGCGATCTATACCCTATTTATAGTAGGCTACTACTTCATTGTACACCGCAGTTTGCGTATTCTACCAATTCGCCAAGTACTTGTAGATCATGCGGTTATTGTCTGCAACGGAAGGGCGTTCATGGTGCGGTATTAAGGATTGGTCCGGACGATTTGCACGGCGCTAGAGGGGCGTCTTTCGGAATACAGTTCTACTAGCTTCCGCAATTCTGGCACTTAATACCTGGCGGCTCGGCTTTCTGCTCCCAAGGTGCGAAACGATACGGAACTATTCCTCGTGGCATTCTACTGGCGTTTGGATAACGTCATGGTACGCAAAGTTTGGCCTGGTGACGGGTCTGGATATGTGGATCCGATAGTGCTACGTGTATATTATAGGTAGAAAAGGCTGACACACGCTCGCACGGGAGAGATCCCGCATCCCGTCGGCTATTGTTTTTATAGCGAAGCGGCGATGAGAATAATTCTGGTACTGAAGATGGCTAGTTGACAATATCATAGCATACAATCTTGCAAGAGCAACGTGGTGCAAGATGTGAGTTGCCAACCTCTAGAGTCCATGGTTGAAATGACAAATTTGCGCCGAAATTCAAGTATGAATACACATCTTCCGGTAACTGGTATCTGTGGGGCACGGAATCAGATCAGGTCGCGCGTCCAATATTATCAATTGCCGCACACAACGTATGAGGTCGTGGGCCTTTTTCAGCACCATTATGAACCAGAGTATGGCTTTTCCCCACACGTGCGGGACCTATAACGAACCATTCTGTCCGGAATTTTCGTGATGGACATAGGATGATGTAGCTGTTTGTGTTCCCAATCTTCTCGCGAGTACATATTGTTTCTATGTACATAGACAGAAGTGTCCAATAACAGGCAGGCATGGTGCAAGCCCAGTGCAATAAGGCTTTGGTATCAGCTACATCAAGCAATACATTTTCATGGTTTTTGTCTACATGACGCTATATCAGGGAAATCACGAGGCACTAAGGAACTCGAATATGACAAGCATTTTTTATGTAAGGGAATCATCGTCTAGGCTTCAGCTGGCATTTGAAGAAGATGTTTCATGTATTCGGCTCCTTCCACTCGTAGCAGAGTGGCATAGGTGTTTTTAGGACCCAAAGACTAATCTGTAGTACGATGCAGAATTGTGTCAAGTTGTAAAAGTGTTGTAGTTGCCACTTTGTTTAAGAGAAAAGACATGTTGCTTAAAGTCATGTGTTTTCGGACATGCCGAGAAACGATGCAGAACCAGTCCATCCTAACCACTTCGTCAATCATGACTACATGGAGTATGTACAGATATCTGATGATAGGGCACGCAATGCTAATCAGGAAGATCTGGATATTCGCCTCCCAAAAGGGAAAGTATTGTCGCCACTGCGATGCCATTTCCAAAAGGGTAGTAGTGATCTATCGATTGGTGGATTTCCGGGTTCCATTGCTTGAACCCACCTACACTAGGTAGGTAGGACGTTTAACCACGTGATAATCGGGCCGGGCCTGTCTCGTAGACTTTCGTCGCCTGACAAGCACTCCTGTTGGATTTTGAGTATAGGCTCTGGAGAAAAACAGTCTGAGAGAGTTAGTAATCACCCCCTGAGCAGATTTAGTAACCAAACGTAGTTTCACGCCAAGTAATCAAACAAAACAAATTGCTAGATTCGTAACTTGGGGTGAGAAGTCGGCATATCCTGGCAGGCAATCATAATATGAAATGAATCGGGCTAGACAGTCCGATATAAAGCTCGTCGGTACCATCAACACCACTCTGAAACATTCTTGCTGGTCCGGTATAGAGGCTCAGGTCGCACGCACCACATCATGCTGGCTTTGTTCAAGTGTCCTCAGACGCAACATAGAACCTCATCGGTGTATACGCATGTGGACCGTCCCAGCAGAAAGGATACTCTATCGCCTGTTTAGCTCAGGTTTAACGTTACATACTCGTGGACAATCAACATATGCGATGTGTGCCGGAAACGGACTGTCGCAATGCGGTGGACCATCAGACCACGGGTTCCGAACAGCTGGGAACTAAGAGGTGTGGGTAATGATACCCAAGGTGTGTGCGGAGGCGAATGGAATCCGTTCATTCTATGCTGTAACGACGTTTACAGGTAGGTCTCGCGGTGACACTCGGTGGAATCCTCAAAACGGTCTGCTAGGCAGGTAGTTCATGGCCTCAGTGCTCGGTTCGGGCGGCTAGGTTGAATCGACGCTTAACCTTCCAAATACGTGCATTAATGCGAGGCTGCCGATATCTCGTGATGGTGTGATGATGTGATGGTGTTTGGGGTCGATGGACTCGGACCATGTGCCCGTGTTGTTGCGTGTGGGGGGTGGCGGGGGTGGCGGGCCGAATTGGCCAGTCTTGCATGTCTTGGCAAGGAACAGCGTCACGTTCTGGCCCCCCAAGGCGAGCGCACCATGCCACGACGTTCGTGGTGCCAGGTAACGCGTTCAAACAGTTGCTCGACATCCTCATCGGACTTTTGGCAAGAGGCCCGCTCATATTTTTCCCCGCAATGGATCCGGATACACCTATACGTGCTGAGCCCCAGCCTTCGGTACTCCGTTGGATTCTAGGATTCCTCATGGGTCTGTCACATCTAACGATTTGCGTCGGTCGAGTGTCCGACTGACGCTGCGTTCAGTTGGTGCTTGCTGGGGCTTAACAACACCTTTCATGCGGAAAGCTGCAATGTAAGCTCCGCTGAGACTGATAGGACTGATCCCTAGTAGTAATATCGCGATACAGGAACTACACGCCTCCTCCTCGACCCTCCCTTGGCGATCTGAGCAACTCATGGATAAGGAGAAAGGTGCTTGGGATATGGTACGCTGTCATTGGCGTAGTGAGCAGGCCCGCATATGCTATTCCTCTGCTATTGAACGTCACCGGCAGTGTGTGGTTCTTCGTCTTGATAGGCAAGGCGGAGCTAAGCCTCACCGTGCCAATCACAAATTCTCTGGCGTTCCTCTTCACGGTACTTGGAGAATGGTGGGCAGAGAAAAAGGTTATCAGTAGAGGTCAGTCATAAAGGGACGAGTGTGCTACCAAAATTAACGTACGACAGACACTTGGATAGGCATGGCATTTGTGCTGGGAGGAATCGGCCTCTGTGTACAGAGTAAGACGTAGCCGCATTCATTTTGAAATAAAGGTCTATCTCCCCTTCTCCAAGTACCAGGTAGAAGGAGAGGTCCTCTTCATCTGTTACGCGAGGATTTACTATCCCTGGGCGAAACTTCGCCTTCCCTCCCCTTGACGGGACACCGAAGAGGAAAAAAAAAGGATTCATCGTAAGGTACTATTCTGTTACAACAATATCTATGTACCATAATTTCACCAGTCCTTCGCAATTCGGTTACTTGCTTCGGCGCTCTTTATTGTCTTGTCCTGAAACAGTCGCGAGAACCCCTGCGTAGGCGGTTGCAGCCAGTTTTTCTTATCATACTTCTGGTCACCCTCGATAACGTGGAAGGTGTAGATATTCCGACTCTTCCCACTGATGTTTTTCTCGCTCTTATGCAGGATGTTGCCATGGATCAGTACCAACGTGCCTGCCTTGACCTCGCCCATAGTATACACCTCATCCTTCTCCACAACCTCGTAGTCATTCTCTCCATTCGTCGAGCCACCCAACTCAGTTTTGAGACCGGTAGGAAAGCGCTCGCCGTCGTTATCGACGAAACCGGTTCCCTCATTGCCTGCCTCACCTATCCTTACGAACCGCTTCTCTATCGCAGCGCGCCGATGACTTCCAGCCGCAAAGCTCAGACATCCGTTCTCCTGTGTTGCATCCTCCAGCGCATACCAAAATCCTACTGCACTTGGCGGATCTGTATATAGGAACGAGCTATCTTGATGTGGGGGCACTGCGCCACCAATCTCGGGTTGTTTGCAGATGACCATGGACTGAAGCACACGCGGGTCGCGGAAAGAAAGGGACTTGGCAATGGCGGCATTGCGTTCAGAGAGCGAGATGGCGCGGAATGAGGGCGATAACTCGTGAAGATAGTGGCCGATCTTATTGATGGCGCGGTGTTTGGGTTTGGTCAGGTTGCCAGACTTGTCAAAGGCGTCTTGGGTGCATTAGCACAAGTTCAAAGGGAGTTGTCTCTCGCTCCAACATACCTTCTTCAAAAAAGAATCTTATTTTATCGCCCGATTCAAGAAAATACGAGTCGCCTACGTGGTCTGCACCGTCGTCGCCGCCAGTTAAGAACTTCGTCATTGGGTGGTCGTCCAGCGAAAACTTGTTCAGCATTTCATTTGTGTCCTCCAGCAGCTGCTTCACGGTGTCTTGAGACAGCGCATCTGGTATCAGCAGATAGCCGTTCTCGCAGAAGAAGGCAACTTGTTCGGGCGTGAGCCCTTCAACTGTCTGCACTGTCATGGCGACTGATGGGAGTATCGGGGATTGCAATAGTGTGGTGAAAGAGACCCAGAAAGTGACTGGACGCTAGATACATTGGCGTGCTCAGGAGCCGTGTTCAAGAGCCGGCGCGGTCAGTAGGCGTCGGGGATGACCGTAGTCTCGGACAAGGCGATGTCTAGACTCTCTATACTCGGGCCCACTTATCTGAGTGGTGAGCTTTCCTACTGGCGCCATGAAAAAAGGCTGGAACTAGGTAAGCTGGTGGCATTCCTTGGTTACGTCAACTTGCACGTGATTTCTGCGAATCCAGCGGCTGTTGTTGGGCCCAGAAAAACATAACAATCTTGGCAGTCATTGATCGATGGCGTTGACATCAATCAAGTTCTGCGGTATCGCTGTACTGGGATCACGGGATCATGGGCTGTCTCATCGTGAGCTTTCCTCCGGCCTTTTCCGAAGCACTGCCCAGTTAGGGATCCCCTTGTCCACCGACATCTGCAATCGTGAGCGGCACAAGCATTAATACCGAACACAAGCGCCCAGAGTCGACTTCTCCGATGTTTGAGGGCATCGCGCTTTTTCGCTTTGTGTGGGTTACATGTAAAGCCCGGCATTCTCGATTGTTGCACGGTCAGCTACTGCAAAATATGCACAGCTGACCTGACCAAGACGCGCCTTGTTTCTGAAATCACGCTCTACCTCTATACAAGCCCACACCCGGCTCCAGCGTTGCACGTGTGGTAAGAATCAAGCTAATGGTGGAGTACCTACCAATCCTTGGTAACCGTGAATAATGTAGAACACCCAACGTACAGAGGTCTACGAAGTGACAGTGTCTACACTCTTATTCCCGCTTTCCGCAGTGCAACGGCTCGAATTCCTCGGACAGGGACCAGTGTGACATATGCAGCCACCGGTAGGGATACACATATAGTGCCTCCACCAACCTTCGGTCACCGTGTTTAGGCTATGAGTAATATCACTAGCTACGCTCCTCCTGTGGCTGCTTACTCGCTGTAGGTGTCGTGTGAGCTAAGTGGCTCGAATCATCACATACAAACTTGAATAGCTATGTGTAGCTACAATCCAAGCAAGCACCAACCATATCTTACGCTTTACTCCATCTGTAGCGGCATATGCTTTTAGCAAATTCTCAGAAAGCCAGGCCCTTGCTTTGCTGACTACGCCCTATGAGAACCCTTGTTGGCAGGCTATATCAAGAAGTGAAGTGCCTTCTGCAACCCCCACCATAGTATATGCAGGGTAGATGTACGTCGCACTCAATTGTTTTTTGCAGGGATAGATCCTGCTCGGGAAGTATTGGGGACTTGAATGCACAAATAATTCATAGACCATAGTCCTGCTTCGAGGTAAAGCCCGAGTGTATAAATTGCGGATGGGCCTTTATTAAAACGCAACTTTGTACTGGGAAAAAAAAATCTCTTATCGACACTGTTCCGCTCTGTCACCGCAAAGTTTTATCATACAGCCTTTCTGCCCTCCCAGAACCACCTACTTTTCTCATTCAGAGCAGTGTCGTGGCGATTTCAAAGAGCAAGCATGACTAATGACAATAATTCTGCTTCCCCCCGTGAATATAAACATCCATTTACGACAACTCCCGACAATGGAAGTCCAGAACCGATTGCAGTAATTGGTTTCGCACACAAGCTTCCTCAAGATGTGGCATCTGCAGACAGCCTGTGGAAGCTCCTCATGGAACGTCGCACCACTATGACTGAGGTCCCAATGAACCGGTGGAATATCAATGGTTTCTACAGACCGCATGGCAATCGACCCAGCACAGTGCGTGTATCATGTAATGTTTCAAGTTCTGGCTAATCTCTCGGTAGGTTAAGAATAGAGGTGGCCATTTTCTCACCGATGATCCTGGAAGATTCGACGCGTCTTTCTTCTCAATAACACCAGCCGAAGCGGAGTGTATGGATCCTCAGCAAAGATTCCTACTTGAAACGAGCTATCATGCCCTAGAAAACGGTGTGTTATATGCGTATTCAGCCTCATAAGCCAAAAGTGTAACTGATTGTGAGTCAGCGGGAATTTCTATGGATACTGCCATGGGTTCGAGTACATCTGTGCATGTTGGGTGTCTCCTCCAGGAGTACAGTCAGATATCGCAGCGGGATGCAATGCCCGGAACCTATCAGATCATTGGCTCTAGTGGATTAGCCATGCTAGCAAACCGGGTCAGCTGGTTTTACGATCTCAAAGGTCCAAGCATGACGATTGATACAGCCTGCTCCGGCAGTCTTGTAGCGTTGCATCTTGCCTGTCAAGAGCTTCAATCGCGCTCTGTGAGTATGGTAAGTGCATTATCGCGAGAGATTTCACATCAGAGTCTAATCATAGCAGGCGCTGGCATGCGGTAGTAATCTCTGCTTGCTGCCAGACTCGTGCTCACTTCTAAGTCAACTTAATATGATGTCTCCGGATAGTGTCTGTCATAGCTTTGATGAGCGCGCCAACGGATATGCAAAGAGCGAAGGCTTCGGCGTCTTAGTACTCAAGCGACTCTCACAAGCCGTGCAAGACGGCGACACAATTCGTGCAGTCATTCGGGCAACAGGGTGCAACTCAGACGGTCGAACACCAAGCATCACATCACCAAGTCAGAAGGCCCAAGAGAAACTCATACGTGATACCTACCAACGAGGAGGGCTATCTCTTGATGCGACCCGTTTTTTTGAGGCTCACGGCACGGGAACGCCAGTGGGCGATCCCTGCGAAGCCTCTACTATCAGCAACATATTCGCGACTAGAACACCCACGGATCCAATGTATGTTGGCGCACTCAAGTCCAACTTGGGCCATTCAGAGGGGGCCAGTGGCGTAGCCGGGGTGATCAAAACTATCCTTGCGCTTGAAAAGGGTATCATACCACCGAACGTGTACGAGCGCGTCAATTCGACCATCGCATCTGCTTGTCCCAATTTGAATTTCCCTTCGTCTCCAGTCGAATGGCCGACTGATGGCGTCAGAAGAGCTTCTGTGAGTGCATTCGGGTACGGTGGCACAAATGCGCACGTTGTCATCGATGATGCTCTTTCATTTCTCGAATCGCGCGGAATTAGAGGCCGGCACTGCACAAGACGAGTTGGGCCGAGAAAGAGAGCTGACTCTCTAGTTAATGGGGATATCGATAAGAAACCGAGATATAATGTGCCCTCGGGAGATAAATGCAAGTCCTATCCAAGGGAACTAAGCGTACCGGTATCGAAATTGCTGGTACTATCAGCCTTTGACGAAAGTGCGGCTCAAAGGTCGATAGCCGCTCACGCAGGGTGGTTACGAAGTCAACTATCTATTAATCCCTCAGCAGTAGATCTATCTGACGTTGCTCACACTTTATCGCAAAAGAGAACGTCGTTTCCATGGAAGACGTTTTGCGTTGCTGAATCCCAATCCTCTTCCGAATACACATGGTCGACTCCAATACGATCCAAGCAACGAACTCATCTATGTTTTGTGTTTACCGGACAAGGTGCGCAATGGTACGGAATGGGCCGCGAGCTACTACAATATTCGATATTTCGTCGTGCCATGGTAGATGCCGATAAATATTTCCAAGCATTGGGTAGTGGCTGGTCTTTGTTAGGTATGTCGACTTTTCTCACATGATGCAATTCAAAACCGCTAATGTAGTGTAGAAGAGCTATATCAACACTCCGAAATCTCTACACAACTCGATTCGCCCGGCCTCAGCCAGCCGCTATGTACAGCGTTACAGGTGGCACTGGTCGAGCTACTAAAATCGTGGAACGTTAGTCCATCGACCGTCATTGGGCATTCATCTGGCGAGATTGCTGCTGCATACGCTAGCGGTATAGTATCTAGGGAGTCTGCATGGATGATTGCTTATTTCAGAGGGTTGGCTGTAGTAATCACTCGCGAGATTCTGCAGTCCACAGGGGCAATGGTAGCCGTACAAGCCACCCTCGGAGACCTGGAACCAATACTGGAAAATCATAACCATGTTCATCCTACGGATTTGGCAACTATCGCTTGCTACAACAGCCCCTCGAATCTGACCGTCTCGGGATCGCGTGATGCCATCGCTCGACTCGCGCGTACGCTGGCGGAGCAGAGCATCGCCTACAGAATCCTCAAGGTAGACGTGGCCTATCACTCGGAGCATATGAATACGATCGCAACCGTTTACGAAAGGTTACTTCGATCCATTGATCCGGGAGAGCAAGGAGATGATCACACAAGATTTGTCTCCACTGTGACTGGGCAATATCTGAGCAATGTTGCGGTTCTAAGAACACCTGCGTACTGGGTTAAGAATCTTTCATCGCCTGTCCAGTTCTCAAATGCAGTCACGGCAGTTTTGGCTGGTGGGTCCGAAGGGAGACAGACGGCTGACTTGATCGTCGAAGTCGGGCCACACTCCGCACTGCGCTCACCACTTAGAGACATGCTGAGCGCGAGTGGCCGGACCTTAGCTACAGACTACTGTTCGGTCCTATACCGTGGCCGATCCGCAGACCTCACAGCATTGGAATGCGCCGGAAAACTGTATACGACGGGCTTCCCGATTAACATTCTGCAAGTCAATGAAAATACTGTCTCGACCCCAAAGATGCTGACAAACCTTCCCTCATACCCATTCAGTGACAAGACAAAGTATTGGCTCGAAGGAAGAACCAGCAAGCAGTACCGTTTTAGGGAACATCTTAGTCACGAGCTCCTTGGAACGCGGTCCGACGATTGGAACCCCCACGAGGCACGCTGGATTAACCGTATTGTTCTCGATAAATCTTCCTATCTCAACGATCATCAAATTAATGGCGTTGTCCTTTTGCCCGCTGCGGGTATGCTGGTTATGGTCATCGAAGCCGTTCGACAGCTTTTCGCCTCCGATAAACCCGTGCTCGGCTACAAGATGAAAGACGTCCTCTTCTTGAACTCCATCACCATCTCCCCAGAGTCCAATGGCACAGAAGTGCAACTCACGGTTCGTCCTTCAAAATTGCCCGCTCCTGCAAGTAGCCCCGGATCCAAACTCGAACCATCTTGGAGTTACTTTTCTATCTTTGTATATGAGAGCGCTGGTTGGACTATGTGCTGCTCAGGGGCAATTGCGGTCGAGAATCTGCATGACAATGGTACTCCGAAGGCGATGGGATATGACTATCCTTCCGAAGAGGAGACAAGATCCCACAAGCGTGCCATGGAGACCTGCAAGACATGTGTGGACAGCCCTAGCATCTACAATGCCTTTGAAAAGGCCGGGCTTGTATATGGGCCCCGTTTCCGGGCTTTGGAGGATGTACGAGAGACTCGAGGAAGTGAAGCTACTGGTGTGGTCAACCTCCAGCATTGGAAGTTACAAAATGAGAACACCCCCGCCGACCCGCATCTGATCCATCCTGCTGCACTGGATGCGATACTTCAGCTGTCCTTCCCTGCGTACTCCATTTACGCAAAGACCGCATCCGCCACGACGCTGCCGACAGGTTTCCGCAGCCTTTGGATCGCAGAGAGCTTAGCAAGCGCTCAGCCAAATTCAAGAGTAACAGTCCATGCAAAGGTGGCTGGCAGAGGGTTCCGAAACAAGACGTTCGCCATCACAGCGGCAC
>Ga0182211_1000525_pt1 | contig 12004 bp, 13 predicted proteins | sample G5R1MG_20_FD_129660 | JGI IMG/M metagenome (GOLD analysis project Ga0182211, IMG submission 129660) | Switchgrass phyllosphere microbial communities from Michigan, USA - G5R2_MAIN_03OCT2016_LD1 MG | ecosystem: Host-associated > Plants > Phyllosphere > Phylloplane/Leaf | place: USA: Michigan... | reverse complement strand
CTTGTGCCTGTGCTTGTGCCATTGTGGTGGGAATGTGTCGTGGTGGAGGTCCTCCAGAATGAGAGGGCAGAGGGGAGGGGGGAAAGTATATCGAAAGTGCAGTCACCCCACAGACGAGCAAACATCACGTAACCGAGCAGCCTCATCACAAGCAAAATGCTCTATGGACTACATACGAAAACATCACTACACTTCCACAGGATCTGTCACCTCATTTCCTTACATGGCCAACCCTCCTACGAGAAATCCAACCCAACCCCACCCTCATCACAAACAAGATTCAACATGTTCACACACACCTCCATCAACTTAGTACGTCATCCCAAACTCATGCCATTTCATCTTGCAATGAGTAGGAATGCAGTCTGCTGACAGCGTCTGTCGTCGCACCGGGCGAGCAAGCAATCCTCTGGTAGTCCTTCCTGACCCACGGCAGGAGGCGTCTCCTGTGGCTGTGTCCTGTGGTCCTGTCCTTTCCATGGGAGCATCCATCCATCCGGCATGTGGTAATCTCCATGGCCTTTCATCCGCTGGAACGCGGGAATCCTTCCGGGCATAGTGGCAACGCAGAAAAAGCAAACGCGAATATCCATGGAGTAGCTATCGCCAAGACACGGCTGTGTCACAAACCTTTGTAGAGCACTACAACAGACAGAGTCTGGTATATACTATCCATTCATCCTCCGTGACTCTCGCGGTACTGCGCGCCAATGTCGTGCAGTCCAACCACCTCTTTGGTCAGTTGTATGTCGTCACCGAGGTCGCTTGGGTTGGTGAGGCTGCTAAGGATGTCGATAATGTGTTGCTTCTTGGAGAGAAACTCTTTGATGAGCTTCTCACGCTGCTCTTGGCGGAGTTGTTCAGCAGAGATCCTCACTACCTTTTGACGTTTCTCGGTTAAATCCTCAGTGGAGGCCTTGCGCTTGCGGCTCACAGGTTTGCGCTGAGCTTGGCCTTGCAACGGTGGTGATGGCTCAGTGGTGGGGCCGTCGTATTGGTGAACCCGCTTCATATGATCAAACAAATTATAGCGCCGAGGAAAGCCATGGCCGGGCACCGCTCGCTCACAGTCTGTGAAGTGGCATAAATGGGGTCTCGCGCCATGTCCATGCATACCGTGAGCCTCACGTTCGTGCCGCAAGAGACAAGCCGTCGACGAAAACTGGACGCCGACGCAGGTTCTTTTGTTGCAGCGGAAGGGCTTGAGATGCGAGTCGACGTACTTGCTACGTTCCGGTCAGACATTTCTAGCCACACGGAGCATAGGCATCAAACTTACTCGTAATTACACTTGAGAGATGTCGGCTTGTGGCTGCACCCAGCATTACCCTCTTCAGGGCAATGGTACTTCCCGTCCTTGTCGGGCAGCTGCTGATAGAGGGGATGGCTACGGGCGACCTTGGTGCGCTCCTCCTCGAGTTTGGTCTCAGCTGTGTCAGTATGGGAGAGAGCATCTTCATCCTCATCCAGGAATTGGGCAAGCACTGAAGCAGTGTTGATGTCGTCAGTATCGGTCCTATGAGGAGTTAGCTTTTAGCCCAAAGGGGTGCGGCGACGTAGACTACCTTAGACCTAATAGTCGTGACTGATCGTAGTCCACATGGTGCGGAAGTTGCACGCTGGTCGTGCTGGTTGGAGTAGCAACAAATGCACTGAAGTTATCTTGTGCAGAGGCTCGGCGGGATTCATCCTTCAAAGTGAGGGATGAAGTGCGTGTAGCTGAGGGTTGCTCTGTGGCGTCGTAAGACGCACTATTCCACTGTGAAGAGGCAGTGAACAGCATGTCGTTGGAAGTGTGGTTCTCAGGGTATGGTGTGAAGGTAAAGGGATTGCTCTGATACTGGGTGTCAGATACGACAAACTGAGAGGCAACGTTTGTAGCGGTTGACGGTGTGAAGGGTGGCATGGTCGCCGGGGCGTATTGAGAGTAATCCTGCCCAGTAGTGTAATTAGCATAAGCGAGTGAACCGTCCGTGGCCTCCCAGATTCCGGAGGTGGCAGAATGTGGCATTTCACTCAAATCCAGGGTTTGCTCTGGGAATGCGGGGTAGTTGTCAGAGCTCATGGAAGGCGAGTAAATATCGCTTCCTGTAAATGGAGTATTCATGTGCTTCCGATTCTCCTGAAGTTGGGCATCTGGCTTATGGGAATGTCGGCTGGCGCCGCTCTGGCTCTGGTACGCACTGTCCATACTGCACTCCGAGACAGTGTCCTTTGGTTCGAACAAGTCCACTGTGTGCATGTCCTGGAACTCGGTGAAGGGAAACTCCTGTATGGGCACAACAGGCGCTGGAATGTCCTTTCTCCACTCGGTAATGTTTGAAATGAAGAAGGCAGGCTCCGGGGGAGAATCGAAGAAAGAGTCGCTACACACCAAGGGTTAGTATCCAAATAAGCCAAAACTCTGAAAGAGAGACAACGCAGTTTTGAATGAAATGCCATGTTAGTTTAGTCAAATAGTCTGCTACAATCCTAATCACATCAACGTCAGCAGTCAGCTCGGGGCAAGCTCATATGCGGATGAACGCACCTGGAGGCCAACCGTAGGGGAGTGATTACGATGGACGTTAGCCACAAGCCTGGGATCGCGTGTGATTGCAAGTGTCGAGCCTTCGAGGACATGATGAGCGAAGCGTCCAGTCAGTCCATGGTAAGCAAGAAACCCGGGTCAAGTGAACGATTCCAGATGGAATACGAAGAGTGCAGCGCAAATCAACAACTCTCGCACTCCTTCAATACAGACACGTCAAGTTAGTGTCAAGACAAATGCGGTGATCAGGATAGGCATGCTTAGCCTACAATACGTACTTCGCATCCAAATAGCACCAATTTCAAATCCCGCAGGCCGTGGATAGCAGTGACGACGTCCTTGGCATAGTTCTAAAACTCGCTGGGGCCAGTGGACTCGTCTCAATCCTGGGGACATGGCTGGAACCTTAAGTGCAGGGCAGAACGGGTCCTAGCAAATAGCGTGCGAACATTGATACTACCCGAGGCGTTGCTGAGCGTGGTTGAACAACAGTCGATTCGAACGACTAAGCCAGAGATTGTCTACGTTATCCTTGGGGCCATGCAGGATTGCAAAGGCTGTTCTGAAAGTGATGGTGGAGCGGAGATTGCTCATTCGACGAGCCTGGATCGAATCGTGCGTTCAACACTTAATCGCAAGCTCCGTATCAGAGACTTGGACATTGAAGCAGCGAGACGCCGGTCTGTCGTTTCTACAGACACTGCAAGGGCAGTGTGGCCATGATGCCGAATCCCCAGAGGTGGGGTCCGAGAGAGGTCCGGGGGGAGATGCAGCATGCAGGAAACAGAGGAAAGTGGCCTGTATGAGGGGGCATCCTACTCCATGGGGGGTGGGTTTGTCCGGGAGGGTCCTCCATGTGGCTTCCATCATGGCTAGGAATTACTGTATAGGCGGCGAGCATGTTCGAACAGACAAAGGAAAGAAACACATGCCGTCAAGGATGTACAGGACGTCGGAGGGTAAACAAAGGATGCCATGCGCAGAAACAACAAACAAGACAGTTTAGGAGATAACCGTTGGGCAGTAAGTACCTAGTTAGGGCTCCGTCTGGGCTCCGAATTGTCATCCTGAGCAAGGGCTCGTGGCTACGTTGTGCGTGCGTTGGAGAAGTCTAGCAAGTATCGCGAGAATGATTCGACGTCAGAGCGATGTGAAAGCGATGTGAAAGCGATGGCAGCGATGGCAGCAATGGCGATGCTCGTCTGCTGGAATTGTGGTGTCGAGGAGGAAAGGAGGAAAGGAGCGAGGGGAAAGGAGCACCGGCGGGTGGCTCAGAGCCGCTGTGACTGCCAACGCACACCAAAAAGGTGGGGGGGGGTGGCCACAGGGCAATTCCACGAGTAATATCGCGGCCGTTTTCTTCGGCAAGTTGCAAAGCCAGTGGGCCAAAATTTTCACGCCCTTGGGGACCGCCGCGCTCTTATCATCCCAGGGCATGCCTGCTTCCCGGCCGAGCTGCGACGCCTGATTTGCGATTTACCCTGCACACGCGCTGCACGGTCGTGGGACGGCGGTGTGCTCGGCGATAATCATCGTCACTCACGGACGCGGTGCGAATCTACCATAATTGCACGCCAGGATGGTGCCGGGAGGGGCCTGTCGAGAAGAGCTTCCCGCCGCCAACCACCAGCCGCCGTGTCCGGACGACAGACGTGCCGCACCCTGTACCCCTGGCCGCCCCGGTTCCACCACGTTTGGCAGGCAAAAAGGCTGGAGGAAAAAAATGCCAACGACTGGTGGCGGGTTTCGAACGTTCCCACTGGCGAATATCACCACCATTTCCTTCGCCCACGCTCCCTCTGGCGTGACCGCCACGCTTACCAAGCCCGATGGCCTGCACCATGCCAGGTCAAGTCTACTCTGCATTTCATCTTCTCTTCGGTAGGGCGACAACACCACTTTCCAGCGTCGCACGTGGCGGGCACCTACCTGTGTCATCGTAGTACGGTCATACCGAGTTCACCGTTACCACCACCAGCCAGGGCGTACTTGCACGTGGCGTGACCGACGCCTTTGCGTGAGCCAGCACGGCAGTGTTTCCTCCGGGGGCGTCTATACATACGCTAGAACAACGGCATGGTTGCGTTGTACGACTTGATCATCCAAGGACTTGCATCTCACTCTGATTTCTCAGTCAGTTCAGTCAACGCGCTGCAAATCGGCAAAGGACGGACGAAAAGGCCCAGGAGTGGAGTGTGTCAGATAGGAGCGAAAGACAATGCTGATTCGTTCCTCAGTGCCCGAGGGCTAGGATGAACTATGCTTTGAAATTTGTGCTATCATCACGCAACGGCTGCATCGACGTAAAGATCAGGGGGGCGTTGTAGACATACTGGGTCGACGGTGCCGTCAGCCACCAGCAGATGCAGCTGCCTGGCTAGGCCATGATGAAACAGGGGACGATATCTCGTTGCATGTCCGGGTCGTGGGTTCTTGATCGGCGTCCGATGGCTGCCAATCTTTGGTCGGAAGAAGACAGACACGAGTTCGGGTTGCGAAGGAGGAGCGCTCGGCGTGGCGTGGCGGGTGAAGAGGACAGGAAAAGGTTGGGCGAGCGACAAAGTTTTGCGAGTAAGGCCGCTATGCCCCAGCGAGTCTAGCGGTGTCCCTTGGTCATTACGACTCCCTGACGTCATACTCCACGGCCGTAGTACTCCCTCTGCTACTATGTATACATATGTATGTACCATAGTGCCACCTTCACCCGAGAGCTTAGCTGTAAATCCGACTGGTCTGACTGGACAAGCCAACGCCTCTCTGTCGGTGTAAACTCTCTTCTCACAACAACTCCACACTCGTCTAGGAATTGCTAGCGCGATCGAATCTTGCCAGCAGCTACAGATGGCAAGCCAGTAGCATTGATATGCAGGGTGGTTGAATTCGAGTTAAGATCGTGTTATAGCATGCCCATCATCATTGGCCTGGGTCGTAGCTGCTTGCGGACGACTCGTAAGTGCACCCTACCATGTCATAGTACCTAGAGTACCACACAGGGCAATGTACGACTCCGAACCATGCCATTCGCTGAGTACGGGTAATGGCCTTGCAGCAGTGGCAAATAGTACGTCCTTTCCTTTCATGTCATCGTTACAGCTCTACCGGGTCCAGACTACTAGATCCAAATGCGGGCAAAGTTAAGTGTCCAGTAGATTGGTACGATCACGAATGGACTGCGTAACTGTCATAACACGCCATCGTGGGATGAGGGGGAGAGGGGCTCTAAGCTGAAGACGAGTTTATGAGGCCTGCGTTTCCTGCCTGAGACATTTACTATTCCATCCCTGCTCCATTCTCCACCAAGCTTATTTCAAGTTAAGGAGAACCCATACTTGCCCGTCAACCCACTACGCCTCACAACATGCCTTCCCCGTTCCACCAAAAGTACTCCTCCCAAACCCACAAGGTCTTCAACGACAATACTGTGCCAGCCATGCCCGACGGACCTAAGCAAGACGCCGATCGACGTGCATCAGAATCATCTGTCTCGTCACAGACTTACGACAACAGACGTCGAAGAGTATGGCCACACAAATTCCGGCAACTTGTACATCTTTGTTTGTCTTCGCAGTTTCTGACCGCTTGCAGTCGTCAGCCGCACAACGATTTGCCAACCTGGAGGCCCTCAAACGTCCGCAGGACGAACAGAGTATTGCTAGGCGACAGTCGCTCCACGATTCATACGGAAAGGTCGGATTCATCGGTACCATGTGGAACAAGTACATATCATCGCTCTTCAGCAATCCATCTTGCTGACTGAGTTTAGCTTCACTCGTGGGTCCCCTATGACGGCTACGCAGGTGCAGAAGCCTAAGGAGACTCGAGATACAACCACATCCAGAGTATAGCTGCGATTGTGTTCGTCTTGCTCACCTATCAACGAGGCATGACGGACCAATTGCTGGACCGCACAGTATAATGTACAATAGTAAATTAGTCGGCGATGGGGGCCGCTTGCACAACATGCATTGCCTGGTAATCCTTGGAGTACTGGATGTCTGTAGATTAGTCACGACCTACAACGACAGTGAGTGGTAAATTATGAATGCTGTTGAGTTGGGTTTCTTGTTGATCGTGTAACTCGTGGTTGATTTTCGGTGGGAAACCCTGTGATTGGTTAGCGTTATCTAGTGGTGACGTTGGTGTTGTACTAAGGTAGATACTTTGAGTTTGACACAACCCTCACCTACTCACGATCGCGCCGAATAAACATCCACTGTGCTCCTACTGCCCCCAAGATTCCACCTCAGAGCCACCAAACAAATCCAACTACCCCATATGACGACCAGAACGCGTTCTTCAGCAGAGTTCCGCGACTCGACATCTATCAACCTGAGTAGAATATTACTGCGACTAGAGCATGTAGTGCTCGTGGAGCCGTCGCCCCAGCTGCGAAAGTCAAATTACGAACGAGCGCGCGTCAGTGCTGTAAGCCTATCACCATGCCCTTTTCTGTTTGCAAGACGTGCGTGTGCGTATACTCGGCACGCTTTCCGGTGACTGACGCTGGCACAGAACATTGAGCATGCACGCACACTCCTTCTGAACCTCGAGCATTCTGCATCATCGATACCCTCCAAGTCCAAAAAGACTGCATTGCAAAAAGACCTGCAGCAAAAGCGAGAGCTCATCAAACAGCTCAATCATCGAATCTCCGAGCTCAATCAGCTGGATAATGCAGAGTCGGTAGCATCGGCAGACTCAGACGAGGAAAACGAAGACCAATTCCCATCTTACGCGCCAAGGGTGAAGGCAGATGCTGGTAGGGACGTTACGGCATCCGAAGAACAAGGCAGTCAAGCACTTCATAACGCAGCACAGAACCTTGCATCTGAGCTGAGGCGGCGGGGAAAAGCTGACGCTGTCCAAGGAGCACAAGCAGCATCAGGCAACTCATTATTTCCCACAAAATCGCCCACGACAACAAACGATATCTCGCAGGCACAGACAGAAGCGTTGCTCTCGCATGACCGTGGCGAACAGGATACACTCACAACAAGTCTCTTGGAGATGGCGAGGCAGCTTAAGCAGCAATCGATACAATTTGGTAGCACGTTGGAAGGCGACAAAGGCATACTCGATCGCGCACTATTGGGACTAGACAAAAACACGTCGAACATGGACGCGGCTAGCAAGAGGATGGGCGCTCTACGGCGGATGACAGAAGGCAAGGGCTGGTGGGATCGCATAAAGCTCTACGGTATGATCGCAGGCCTGTGGTTGATTGCCTTCCTGATCGTTTTTGTTGGCCCGAAGATTCGTTTCTAGAACACTTTTGATCACGCCAGCTGCATGGAATATCCACCTTAATTCAGAGCGTTTCACAGCTACATCCATCGACAACATGCAACATGAGTCCATGTGCTCCGCACACTTACGCCTTTGCAAGAAACCCTGACTCGTCCCAATTGTATATGGAGCCTCTAGCGCAACCCCGTGTCCATTCGATGCGCGACTTGGCGTTACGGAGGCGGGTTAGCTTGAGCCATCTGGCGTGACAACAAAGAAACAAACTCTTCGCCTGTATATTTCTACTCGCATATTATTTTGCTGCGTCGCGACGGTATGGCTGGCATGGAGATGTTCTCGTTGGGTTCTCGCTGTTCGTCACTCTGACTCCATCCCTCCTAACCTTGGCGCTTTGCCCCTGTACCCCGACCTTCTTACCAAGGAGCGCCCATTGACACTCGACAGCACTCAACCATTCCTCGGCCGACACCGAAGCCGAATACGATCGTCTGCGTGGCCTCGCACGCGCCGAAGCCGGCAAGCGTTCATCATGCTTTGACCGCGCGCACCAAGCTTACTCGTCCGGTGACGGCGCCCGTGCCCACGAACTCTCTGAAGAAGGCAAGCAGCACGCCGCCAAAATGGAGCAATACAATCGCCAAGCGCGCGATTTCATTTTCCGCGAGAACAATGCAGAGGGCCGCGTTGCAGGCGACACGATCGATTTGCATGGCTTGTTCGTCGAGGAAGCCGAGGACGTGCTTGAAGAGCGCATCCGTGCCGCGAGACAAAGGGGAGAAACGCACTTGCACGTTATTGTTGGCAAGGGCAACCACTCAACTGGGCATGTGCAAAAGATCAAGCCGCGCGTGGAACAGGTGTGTCAGGAGCTGGGGTTGCAATATCGCACTGAGGCCAATGAAGGGAGGATGTATGTGAATCTCCAGGGAGGGAGTGTAGACCACATGCCGCCACAGCCACATGCGCCGAGCTATGGTGGGTATCCTGGACAGCATGGCGGTGGAAAACCGCATGGCGGACAGCATGGTGGGCAGCATTCAAATAACAACAACAACAATAACAATCACCAGAACGATGAGCTGGAGCAGTTGGCTAAGAAGGGCCTATCAAGGCTGTTCAAGAAGCTGGGCTGCTGTAATGTCATGTGATGGATTAGGAAAGGATAATGATACCCGTGGGTGGCAGTATACAACAGATGTAGCAATAAGCATATAATTGTTTGTTTAATGCTCGTCTTCAGATAATTTTTCGAGTATAATAATTGTATCAAGTTACCTAGGATACCGGACCATCAAAATGCATAGGTAACACGAAAACAGCAGTCGAAGCGTTACTTATTATCGCCAGGGTCAATACGAGCAATTCAATCATTACTCTAGGCATGGCAACAAGCCATCTGTCCCATACTTTATTCACGCCAATCGACGATGCCTCGGCCACAGGCCATGGTGATTCCAAAATCCCCTAGAGTCCAATTTCCGACCCAAAGCGCTCATCTCCCTTGGTAGAGCCCTGATGCCTTGTTCTTCCATTAGCTCGCCGACCCACTGCGCAAATCGCTGTGTCGTCGCTGAGACTTCCGCACTATCATTCGCTTCCATGGCACTAAAGCTCATGATGAGATCATACCAATCATACACCCTTAGATCGGCGATAATCCACCTTTTGCCTGGCGTAAAGTTGCGATGCGTCGCAGTAATCGCCCGTGCCACGTCTTCCCCGTGGATGAAATGGACCGCCCCTCTCTTTTGAATGTCGTCTTTGCTTTTGCCTAAGCGTGGCAACCATGTGCGTGGTACGCGCGTGCCCCCATATAGCCCGGAGAGGTTGAGCACACACCCGCCTAGTTTGAGAAGCTCGTCTTCAGCGATAGCGCGTGTATTGGTTTTGTCATACGCGGATTCTTCGGTGCTCCAATCGTTCGATATCTGGTTGAAGATCTCTGTTGATCCAAGTTGGATCCAGTTGTTGTTTGCGCCATGCACGAACTGATACCGTCCCACGATCGTTGTAGATTCAGAGTGGCCACGTAGCGGAAAGGTGATGAGCACCGTGCGTGCAGCAGGCAGTTGTTTGTACAATTCCGCGTCATTGGAATCGGGGTCGAATTTGAATGGGATTGTATTGTCCCTCCCCGTAGTCGTCGTTGCTGCGTATGCAATTTGCTCCTTCTCAAGCTGCGGGATCAGGAATGTCGACGTCCAGCCCGCACCCAGAATTAGCAGGTCCACCTCTTTTGTTTGCTCTCGCAGCATATTTGATTGTATCCAAGCAGATTCTCCTCAGACCACCATGGGTTGGATATTGCAAAACTACAAGACGATTGGGGTGTTTGATGCGGTACGCGCTGGGCCGGCAGGTTGAAGTACAGTAGCCCGAGTGACGTTAGTCCCAAGGCGGCAGAGTGCTCCGATGAACCCACACAACCAACTAGTCCACCAACCAGTTCCCCAATCAAGCTCTTCCCACATGATTTTGGGCGAAGTAGGTACTTTATTTAGAACAAGAGAATGCATGGGCCTAGTACACTATGGCAATAGCTAACTCTGTACGCGGCTCGTTAAGCGCGAGGCCACTGAGCTAGTCAAGTACCATAGCTGGCGTGTAGTACAGTGCCGCCGATTCTTCCCTAGATATCTACTTGGACGAACTGTAAAGTGTTCATAATTTTTAGAATGGGGCAAGAGGGTAGGCAGAAATGGCCATGATGAAGTGAGTTGAGGATGTTGGGTGTACGCAAATCAGCATTAGAGTAAGTATACGAATGAACTGAGACCAATGCTTCTTTGGTGTGCGAAGTGATCGAGACTTGAGTCACCATCATCGCGGAATTTGTGGTGAACTAATAAGGCCCTAGGGTATCGCAGCTGAGGAGATGATCGTACACAATCCCTACACGTATCATCGATCATAGATGGCATTTTGTCTACGTAGATTTCAAGTACAATAAGGATCCACATGCTGCATCTAGCAACTAAGGGGTTCATACTAGTGGACATGGTGCATGCACTCGAAGACCATGCAGCCAATATTCGTACGCGTTGAATCGCTCGAAATCAGTTCCAGTGTTACGGATGATCATAAGAACGGGCGGGCATTGGGGATGCGAACCTCCAGTATCCATTTAGCGTTGGACCTCACAGTAGATATCATATTTGTATTGGGATCGAGATTGGTGAACAATGAAATATCCGACCAGATAAACTAACGACCACCTGCGTTTAGACCAAGCCGGTCTTGCGAACGGTGGTACTGGATCTTTGCACCACGATGGCCGTCATATATCCTTATTCTTTTTCTTAAACCATGGATTTTTATTAGTTCTGTATTAAATCTATCCACTTATTGGCTGGAACTCACGATGATCGATACTGAAGTCCAATGACCTACGCAAGTGCATTTCGATGAGTGGGACTGACCCAGACGACGATGCGATCCCTATAAGAGGCCAGCTACAAGGCGCCCAGGTCGCAGACCAGCCACAAATATTTTGAAAGCACCATCCCACAAACACGTCTTTTTCTTCGACCATCCTCAAGTATACTGTATTACCACGACCACTGTACCCAGAAAAGAGATACTGTTAAAGCTCCCAGAGACTTTCCATCATGTCTCTGTGCGGAACCAGCATGCCGGACACCCGCGTGCCTTACAACTCTAGCATTCAGCTCCTGCACGAAAGGCTGATGCGTTCGTGGGCGCATATACTCACTCCTCTTCGCAAGCAACTACATTCTGGGCTGCTACGAGCCCTCGACAAGCAGTATCACCCTCTTTTCTTGCGATCACTGAGCCAGTGTGAGCTCATGATATGGTATCAACCACACGCGGAGGACCAACTCAAGGCCCAGCACGGACGACATGTGCAGCACCTTTGGAAGCAATATGAGCTTCAACTGAGGTTTTGTCTTGCCGCACAAACCATTCCTCAGGTAAACACACGTGACTTGGTCTGCTTGGAGCATACGCTCCGGAGAGTGCAGCGACAAAACCGGGAACAGGATCCTCAAAACAATGGCTACGTCTCTCCTTACCTCGCTCCATCGGCTTCAGACAGTATCTTGTTCGGTCGGAAAACCAATGAGACCCAAAGCCCAGAAGATAGCGGACTCCCAATCGTCGACCATGCCGCTTACTCCGACGATAGCATGACTTCACAGCATGAGACTCATGCTCCTGCAAATGTCGCACCTGGAGAAGCAGCAGCCGAGGCATCTTCTTCAGAGG
>Ga0182211_1000524_pt1 | contig 12007 bp, 17 predicted proteins | sample G5R1MG_20_FD_129660 | JGI IMG/M metagenome (GOLD analysis project Ga0182211, IMG submission 129660) | Switchgrass phyllosphere microbial communities from Michigan, USA - G5R2_MAIN_03OCT2016_LD1 MG | ecosystem: Host-associated > Plants > Phyllosphere > Phylloplane/Leaf | place: USA: Michigan... | reverse complement strand
CGAATGAACCGGCTCTAAGTAGATAGTTTGGTCTGGTTGGATCATCCAATCACTGGGAAAGGAAGGGGGGATAATACCATACTCTATTTCTTGCGTGTATCATGCCAAATCCGTATTTGATGCCCTTTTTTTAAAAAAAAATATAAACAAATGGGCATGGTTTGTGGTACGGGCATACTCGAAGACCGGCCTTTACATGACTATCTACTTGAACTTGATAGCGCAACCACATGAACCATTCGAACACTACACCATCATCAGTGTTGAACACTATTGAGTTTTATAAATTCTTCGTGTAATCATTTTGAATATACTTACATAGTCTTCCCCTAATTAATAACTTAAATAATCCTGTCCAGGATTGGTCCCAGGACTACCCGCTCTTGCTATCAGTTGCCCGGTCTGGTTGAATTGCTCAGCGAGCACTTCAAGTTTCCTCGAGCTTCCCGATCGAATAAGTCGCCTCCATATTGGCGCAGCGATGGGTGCATTGGTAGGTGCCGGGCAAGCCAGGTGATACTGAAGGACTGGGCGAGGATAGTTGCTTACTCTAGCATTCATCACTGTTCTCTCCAGCTGACCAGTAGTCAAGCTAAAGACTACAGCTTACAAGCGGATAAAGCACACTCCCATCAAAATTAAATGACACCTTTCCTCGCCCGAGAATCCTGCTCCGATTCATTGGATCGAAGTTCTTCTACAATGGCATGATTGCACACGCGCTCTGCTATAGCGATTGCCTTGTCTCCGCGCGAGTCCGAAATCGTTGTGTCAGCGCCATTCTTGATCAGCGTCTCGACCGTACTTAATTGCCCTGCCCTGGCGGCCTCATGAAAAGCGGTACCCAGGCCTCTAACCTTGCGTATTTCGTACGAGAAGCGATGGTCTTCGTACATTATCGCATTGATGTCGGTATTGCAGCAGTCTAGGACGAGGCGCAAGATTGCATCGCAGTCTTTTCACCGTCGCGCAGCTGCGCGGTGAAGAAGCTGGCCGTGAAAGGTTGTTCCCTTCGGAAAGTGCGCGAACAATTGCTGCATGATAGAAAAGGGTGCCTCTGCAACAGCGGTGAAAAGAGGCGTGATATCCATTTGGTAGACGGAGTTCGAATTACCTCCGTTGCTTAACAACCAGGAAATCAGCGGTTCAGAAGCCTGAATGGTTATGGCGAAGCTGGGGTCATGAATTAGTCAACCTACGACAGAAGTGGCGGGATGCACCATGCCTCTTCTTCATTAATATCCCATCTATATTGTAGGAAGAGCGAGAGTAGTGAAATTGATCTTTAAAGCGAGTTGGTCCATCGAACAATGGCTGCCTTAACTGCTTCGAGATGGATAGGGACGCCGAGAGAAAGGAGCCACCGCATCAAGACCTCGTTCCCGGACTGCGTAGCTCGTAAAAGGCAAACACCGAGATTCTGGGTCGGTGTGCCCGCTTAAATCAGATTTTCCACCGTTATAGACGCACGAGACGCATCTCCAGCCCGGCATTCTGCTTCAGCTTGCTTCATTTTAGGACTGGTGGAAACCTGGACATGTATCTTATTAGCGGCAGGTGCATCCTCTATCAATTCAAACACCGGCAGAGGACCGACCTCTGAGTTGTCGGAGAAGAGCAGACGCTGCATAGCGGTATCGAAAACCAAGTTCGACTGATCCGTAGTTAGTATGTTGGTAGGCAGGTACCAGGTGAAGTTCCAAGCTATCCTAGGACTTCTGCAGGATCTAATCTTTCATGTAGGTAGTAACTAAGTCAACTTCATGTTTAAATATATTCACATAAAACCGTTCGATCATTTGACTAATCCCATATATAATATGAATCAATTCTGGTATCTTCATCGGCAGAAGGCGAGAGGCTCTTGCTCAAGATCGTAATGGTAAAGTGCGTGCTCTGACCTCATGAGGCTTAACATACCTATCGGCATACTATACTTGCCGACCTTCGGACAGTATATCTTACCACAAACTCAAGTCTATTTGGCTTTAAACTTCACGCGAAGAGCCACCGCCGGAGCACTGATTGGTGGGAGAACGGCCGCAAGCGTCTGTCTCGTCCTCCTGCTAGGGAAACATGTATGCTTCTTTCTCCAAAAGCGCCCGGAAACTAGCATTGGGCCTGAGACTCCGAAGGATTGAGATGCGTGTATCGGTATGATACTGCAGGACAGTATTCCAGGCATCAATTGGAGCCCTGAACACGTGAAGAGTCTGGATCGTTAAGACCCTATTGGCTTTGTATCTCAGCTTCAGGGGGACTGTGTGCCAGTTCATAAGAGAGGAGTAACCCTTTTTTTGGCCCAACACGCACGTTGGGAAGGGATACAAGGCCACGTGTTGAGTGAAATGCGATAACATTGATGCAGGCGAGAGATGCATATGTAAAGGTCACAAATAACACCGACTGTTATGAGCAGTTCTTGGCACCATGACATGAAGAGGCGTGATGAGTTTCATCAAGAGAGTACGTGATATCCACTTCAACTAGGTTGGGGCCTGTTAGCACACACATCCTCTGCAACCTACTCCTTAAGAACGGCGTCTTTCTTCTGCGGCCTCTCCCCGAAAATCTGGCTCCCCACCCTCACTTCATCACTCCCCTGCTTGATCGCGCCTTCAAAGTCCGCACTCATGCCCATGCTAAGTTCTAGCTTGCTCTCTTCCCATCCCAGCTCCTTTGCAACCCGACCCCTCGTCTCTCTCAACACGATAAAATCCTTGTTTTCGGTTCCGGGTGTTGTTGCTTTGCTCCGAGCAATGGCGCCGATGGTCATAAGGCCCGTGAGCTGGAGGTGCGGGCAATTTTCGATGACGTGCCGGCATAACGAGACTGTGTCTGCGGGTTCAACGCCAGATTTAGATTCTTCGCCTGAAGTGTTGACTTGCACCATGATGCGCAGCTTGTCAGCATCGCTCTCCTTCTCCAAGAGTGCTTTGCGGCCCTTTTCAAGCTCATTTGCCTTTCTTTCGCTATCCACACTGCTTACACACCACAGGTTTGGTACTTGCTCAGCGAGTTGCTTGCATTTGTTTGACTGTAGACCGCCAATCATGTGCCACCTTATGGAGCGGGGCAGGAGTTTTGACTTTTCAAGGAGTTCCTGGACATAGTTTTCGCCAAAGTGCATATGTGTGGGGTTAGAAGGTTGGTGGAGTGCAAGTATATCGTTTGCAGGCTTCAGTTTGGATACGGCTATGAGACGAACCTGGTAAATTATGAGGGGCTGTGCGCACTTTATTGTAAATAATTGGGGCGGGGTGGGGTAAATACATGCTTTCCGTCTTTGCGCACTGCATCGATGCGAGAGGAGATGCTAGCAATGCTTTCTGCGAGTTGCTTCGCGCGCTGTGGGTTGATCTGCATCTCTTCGGCCATGTTGCCCGATCGTGGCTGTGGTGATTGAAGATCAGGCGCCTGTACAAAACGATGGAAGACGTCAGTCGGCGTTTATGGTGTTAACTCCGTCAGCCTTACCTACCGGTACCTATTTGTAGATCGTTCTTGGCATGGTTCCAGGCTTCCAGACCCGCTACCCATGATCTTGTCCAAGAGCTCGGTACTTTATAGAGTGTGAGTGAATTGATTTTGGTTCCGAGGAAATCGGCCTGATTCTACTCTACTTCACCACGCTTTCCCGACGATTGGAAAAGGAAAACAACGAGATCTGCTCTTCAGCCGACGAGCATCCCCTTCCTGATCTCGAGCTCACTATGAGCGCGTTCTGCGATAGACTTGACCGTGTCAGGGATCTTTGTGCCGTAACACCACGTGTGATTTGTTTGAACCGCCCTACAAAGTCCCGCAGCCTTCTCCTTTTCTCTTCGCTGTTTGCAGACGTGGGAACCGACGACGTACCATCTCCAGAATCGACCTATATCGCAGAGGTTACAATTAGCTGGGTACCATGACAAATAAAGAGCTCTTGGTTCGGGGCTAGCAAACCTTGGACGGCGTTGGAAACGCTTCTCTGACTCTCTGCAGCCAGAGTTCGCTTGCACCAAACGATGGATCCATAAGATAGTTGTGTTCCGTGCCTGGTACAATCTCACTCCTGTATACGTAACTCGTAGGGGACTGGGAAGTTGCAGCTTCTATAGGCATACTATCAGAAATGGACTTGGCTCCCCGAGCCGCAGTCCAACAATCATCGAACCACTGCCTCCCTCTTTCGCCAATCATATGGTCCTCCTCGGCATGGAAGGTGTTAATCGTCCACATCCTGCAGCTGCCGATGAGCCGATCATCTTCGCTGATTATTTTGGAAAGCAAAGGTACTGCATAATCGAAATCGTCCCAAAGAATGCTTGGCGGACACCACGATACGGTACGCGGCTTTTTCAGGAACAGTCGCGCATCGGCCGATATGCCCTCGGATGATTCGGCGAATACGAAGCTCGTTATGTGCCTTCGTAGCTCCTCTACTACTTCTGGGTCATTCAAATTGAGTCGGGGTCCATGTGAAGATCGCGAGGGCGCCCGCGAGCGCGACGTGGAAGATGTGAGGGGCACAGGAGCAGGTGAGGTGCTCGATCGACGCAATGTGCCTTTGACATTGTGCAGGAGCATTTCGCCAGTGCCTGCTAACGGTATGACGTTTTCGCTGATAAACTTTGCAACTGACGCAAACTTCCCAATCATCGGTGCTGGCAATAGTTCGGTCGCTCGCAAATGCGTGACCTTGGAGTGCGATGGATGAACCCAAGGAGCGAAGAAGCAGATATAGGGGTTGAGAGGGTGTAATAGGTTTGGATGCGTCAGGATTGTGTTGACGAGGTAAATGTCGCCTCCACTGTGACTTGCAAGCGAGACGTGGGAGACGTTGAGATGCGCCAGGAGTTGAGGGACCATTTCTAAGACAGTCAACTTGAGAACAATTGGTCAGTGCCACTCAACCTGCCCAGCCAAATCTGTATACGCTTGTCAAGATCGACCAAGTCACATCCGCCTATTCCTGGGCGATCCGGATGGATTATGCGGACATTGTATGCCTTGGCTAGCTGATCGAGAGGCGAGTAACAAAATCGAGTGCCCATCAGCGCACCGCAGAACAGGACAACTGCATTGCTGTTGGCATCTCCATAGTCGGCGTAAGACGTGCGATAGGGCCTCGGTCTGTCCGTGTCAGGATTCGGTGGAAGCTCAAATGTCCGGTGGAATCGGCAGTCACAGAGAAACTCGATAACGTCCATCGGCCGATCTACAAAGTCGGGGTGATTGGGATACGAATAAGTACACCAGGGATCATAGGGAGGAAGGGAGGAATCGGTTGGTAAGGATGGTTTTCGACCAAAACCCACGTGAGAAAGATTTAGGCGCACATAGTCCACTGCGATACGCAGTACCGGTAGCGATGCGAGGCGTACAAGGCAGCTTCTACCAGAGCGCACCATGCAGAAGTCGCGAGACAAACTGGATCATTGTCTCCCAGGAGCGAACGTCGATTGTGATTTCCATTGAGCCGTTCCTGTCGATATTCAGTTGCGCATGCCAACAAGCTATCCATGTCCTTCGGGGTAATCTCCAAACAGACGTCCCTCTAGGTATATGTATGGCCCAAGCTTCATTTAATCCTAGCTACTTCCCAAACATTAGCCGGTCCGATTCGTAGATGAGCAGAGCAGCCATGAAATTAAATCCTGGCTCTTGGTAAGTGGGGCTAAGTTGGCTGATCGCCTTTGCAGATACCCCTACATAAAGACGACCGCATCGTCTAGCTACGCAGGCCGCTGCCTTGCCCTCAGGTGATTGCTCTTTGCTACGATATCATGAAGCACACTTACCTTACAGCATGTCTCGTCTTCTCTACTGCACAGAGTGCATCCTTGCGTCCGCGGATCCCTCAGCCTGACGCTGATGGTCGATACACACTTGAGGCCGAAGGAATCAAGGCTTCCTTCATTCCCTATGGAGCCACGCTCACGAACCTGTTCGTGAAAGGTGCAGTTGGACGAGAAGATGTACTCGGCTCCGCTGACGCATCATAGATAAGAAGGGGATAACGCGCGATATCGTCTTGGGCTATGACAACACCACGTACTACCGTATGCTGGAATTGGTGGTGCAGTTCGTACCCCTGGTAGCTGACGTTACTCAGCGGTCGATCCCAGCCACCCCGTGTACAACGCCATTCCCGGGCGTTATGCAAACCGTATTGGAAAGGGACAATTTACGATTGACGGCGTCCCTTATCATACCGAGAAGAATGACGGGCCTAACACGCTGCACAGTGGGACCAACAACTGGTCTTACAGGTTCTGGAATGTCACCGACGTGACTGAAAGTTCCATTACCTTCTCGATCCACGATCCTGCAAACTCGACCGGCATGCCAGGGCGGGTTGAGGCAAGCGTCAAGTACTCGTTGTCGAAGAAGACGTGGAGGATTGTCATGGACGCCACCTCTCCTGAGGCGAAGACTCCTCTGATGCTCACGCAGCACACGTACTTTCAGCTTGATGCGTTTGCCAATCCTCTGAACCGCACGATATGGAACCATACCGTGTACATGCCCGAGGCCAAGCGAGTGCTGCTTGCCGACGACCACGCGCTGCCAACGGGGGAGATTGCAGAAGTTGCGGCGGGAGACATGAACGACTTCGCATCGACCCCGCGGCAGCTCGGCTGGGCATCGGACAAGGCCGAGTTTGAGAAGCACTGTGGTGCGGGATGCCACGGCTACAACGGCGTGTGGGCTCTGGATTCGGGGCGAAACAAGAGTGCCAGTGTACTGCAACTGAGCAGCGAGTGGAGTGGCATCAAGGCTGATCTGACGACCAACCAAGACGCGCTGGTGCTGTACACGTGCAACTGGAACAGCGGCAAGACCGAGTTCAAGAGGACACAGGGCGTCGAGGGCCAGGACAGGAAGATTCCACGCGACGGCTGCATTGCAATCGAAGCGCAGGACTACAGCGACGGCATCAACCAGTGAGTGCCAGATGGTGTGATGACGACGCTTGGGCTAACATGGTGGTGAACAGCCCGGAGTGGGGGCGCCTGGCGAAGCAGATTGTCGGCCCCGGACAGAAGTACCATTGGAGTGCGTCATGGAGCTTCGGCACGGTGTGAGTGAGTCGTGGCGATGGAAATGCAGGTGGGTGGGGGTGATGGATGCGTGTACATGGAAGGAGTCGTGGTGGGGCAACCATGCGGCGTGTAGTACATGGTAAGTAATAGTACATACGTAGCAGCCCGTTTGGCCGACCACGTGACGATGCAAGCGGTCTGCCAGTCTGCCCGCCTGTCAGCCTGTCTCCCGTCTCCTGTCTCCCGTCTCCCGTCTCCCGTCTCCCGTCTCCCGTCTCCCGTCTCCCGTCTCCCGTCTCCTGTCTCCCGTCTCCCGTCTTCCTCTCTGCCGTCTCTCTGCCTCTCTCGCTGTCTTGGCTGCCCGACTCGACGCCAGCACACGACTCAGCCGACGCCGGCGAGTCGCGCTGGCTGCCCGTGAGCTCGCCGCCGGTTTCCAACTTCCCCGCCCCGTCCAATCGGCCCTACCAAGGGTTACGCAACGTTCGTTTGCGATCAGGGCTACTATCTACTGCCTGGTCCTGCCAAGCAACAACATCATCCAGGCTTCGCTGGGCCGGCTCCCCACGTACTAGATCCATTGTACGCGTCTACCTCGTGCACAGCATTCGCAGCCCTCGCCCTCGCCCTCAACAGCTGCCGTGCCCGTGCGCCATCGGCGACCCGTTCCTCCTGCACGGCACATGCTCTGCGTGCCGCTGGCCGATCGCGACTGTCCTGGAGACGCGAGCAGGGAGGTGGGCAACCGCCAGCAAGGTTCTGCTGCATAGCGCACATGTCCTCGTGACACTGCCCATCTGCGCACAACAACGGCTTCACCCGATCTACCCCCCTCCGCTTGCTGCACCGGCGATAACGACTGCCCTCCCACTCGGCGCGAGCTGCCCCGCCCAGCACACCCGCCTGGCCCCCTCACACACTGGGCCTCCGCTCCGTCATGGGAAATAGCCAGGGCAAGGAGGCACAGCCAGGCGCTGCGCGGGGCTACGCACGGCGGTCGAGTTCAGCCGTCGCAGCCTCGCCCCCGGCCGCCGGATCCACCGGGCCGACGCACGAGAGAGCAGGAAGCGGCTTGTATAGCGCGCGCAGCGGGCGAGGGAGCAGACCCGACCTGTCCTTCCTCGGCATCCGCACGCCTGACGTGGTGGACCGCGATCCCGCCCTCGAGCCTCGCCGGGAGACCAAGGCCGAGCGCGAAGCCCGCAGGCTGGAAAGGGAGCGCCTGGCTCGGGTACAGGAGCGTGAGAAGAGTCTGCGTGAGGAGGGCGTCGATGGGGGATTTTTGGTCACACTTGGCGTCTACACGGGACCTGAGGACTTCAGCAAGCCGACGGTGCGGCAGCTGCAGGTGGGTGCCCCGACCCAGACCAACATGGCTTGACGGTAGTACTTATGCAGCGTAGATTGAGCGACGGCTGGCTCCGTTCTGGAAGGGACTCGACGACCACGAAGACACCTGGACCGAACACCAGCTTGTCGCGCTCGTCAACGGACGGCCACTGCCTGCTGCGGATGAGATTCCTCCAGAAGAGCTACTACGGCCGATCAACCATCTCAGCCCAGCATGGAACCCCCGCAGCTCGGAGCCCAACCTCAACAACGTCGCCACTCCCATGGAAAATCGCTCCATGTCGCAGAGCGCCGATCTCTCAGCGCTGTCACCATCGAATCCCACCTTTTCGCTGCCCTCACCGGCGTCTCCCGCTTCCACCCACTCGACAGCAGGCCCGACCTTCCGCGGACGCGCCAAAACCCTCGCTTCTCTTGCAACTGGCGCTCGCAACGCTTCCCAAACCGACATGGGCCCACAAGAACTGCGGCTTCCCCATGATCCCTTTGTCAACGGGCAACGGATCGAGGCGTTTCTCTACAAGAATGCGTCCGAGTGCCCCATTTGCTTCATGTTCTACCCTCCACACTTGAACAAAACGCGCTGCTGTGATCAAACCATCTGCTCAGAATGTTTCGTGCAAATCAAACGACCAGATCCGCATACACCCGAGCATCACGGTGATGCTGAAGCTGCACCTGCCGAGCCAGAGGAGGAGATCAATTTGGTCTCTGAGCCTGCGACTTGCCCATTCTGCAAAATGCCTGAATTCGGTGTTACATACGAGGCCCCGCCATTTAGACGCGGTCTCGTGTACAACTTCCAAAGCCAACCTTCATTAACCAGCGCCATGTCATCCACATCTCCAATCACTTCGCAGAGTACCACCGTGCCGGGGAGGAGGAGAGCCACGTCACTGGCCGTCAACGATAGGACGGTGGTTACAACAGACATGGTACGGCCTGATTGGGCGAAGAAGCTTGCAGATGCGAGAGCGCACGCTCTAAGAAGGGCTGCCGCGGCTACTGCTCTCCACAATGCTGCTTATATGATTGGCACTATTCAGCAGCAAGAAAGCCGCTTCGGCATAAGCAGAAGAAGGCGGATGTTCCCAACTGAGAGCGCTGGCAGCAGTGGCGTCGGTACACCCCGCCATGAAGGAGAGCCGTCATCAGGACGTGGCACAGAGGGTTCGGCTGATCTCTTCCCCTCACGTTTTAGTTCGCGGCGGGGCAATAGGATCGACGATCTTGAAGAACTCATGATGATGGAAGCCATCCGCCTCAGTCTGGCTGCTGAAGAAGAACGCAAACGACGAGATGAAAAAGAGGCTGCTAAAGACGCGAAAAAGGAGGAGAAGAAGAAAGCGAAAGAATCCAAAAGAGTAGCCAGAGCTCAGCGTCATATAGAGAGCGGCTTCCACCCACTTGACATTGATGGCCTCAATCATTCTGGGGCTGGGAGCTCATCGGCTAGTGGTGGTAAGGGCAAAGAGGTTGACCGATCGGGTGGGTCGGCTGGTTTTCACCCGTTGACTGAGCCTACTTCGACCGTTGACACATCACCGACGCAAGAAGATGCGCAGAGGCATCTTGAGGATAGTCGCGCCCACTTTCAGCGAGAGACTCCTAGCACCGGCCATCCGGAACCCTTCGACCGCGCAAATGACGAGCTGCCGCTGCATCGGTCTGCGCTCCGCAACCTGTCCGAGGCGTCATCGTCTGCCTCGTCTTTTGCGGAATCTCTTCTCCATTCCCTGCAGCACGGCAGTCAGGGTCACTCGGCACATGGTTCGTCTTACGACCACAGTCCAGACGCTTCAGGTTTAAGTCTGAGCCAAGGTGAGACGCCACCGAACGACTCGCCTGGGACTGAGCCGATGTTCAACTTCAAAAGTCTTGCTGAAGCTATCACTCCCGATGAGAAGAGCAGAGATGCTGGACCGCAGTATATTGAAGACATTGTGGAGGCCAAGTCTGGCCATACAGATAGCCAAACAGGTGACGCTTCAACCAACGCAACCACTTCAACCGAAGAAACCCTTGGTGAAAGTGTCGGGACACTTAAAGCTGCAGAGACATCTCATGCGCGATTCAGCAGCACCACCACTACTACCGCCGCCACCACCACCACCACCACCACGACGACGACGAAAAACGGTGGTGACGACGAAATCAGCCCCGTTCCGCCTGTCCAGCTCGTCCCTGAGGGCCATTCGCACGGGGACCGGAAAGATATCGGAGATCTCAGCATCAACGCATTGAGTCAACAAGCTACCCAGTAAAAAGCCCTGCACGCCGCACCCACCACTCTTCTTCCCTTGGCACGATATCTACCCACCCTTTTCCATTCGCTTTACCTTGTCCTCTTCTGCTGCATCGTGACCGGCGTTAACACGTGGATGCAGGCAGACACTGGCGTACTTTCTCAGCATGTTTTTCTTCTTTTTTGCAACCATCGTTTTGATCGTCTTACTTCCGGTCGTCTTCCTTCAGCGTCTTCTGGTGTGGCTAGCAATCAGACTGGAAGGATAGTGAATAGCGAATTGGCTAGCATGGTTGGTGGGTAGGTTGGTTGGTTGGTTGGTTGGTTGGTTGGTTGAATTTGATTCTGGGGGATGCTGACTGGGGAAGACCGAGGACGAGAAGGAAGGCGGGGATGGATAATCATGCATGAGGGGGGTTCGATTATTCTTTGGGGACAAGAAGCTTGCTGCTATATGTGCAAAGTCATTTTTATCTTGCATGATGGTGGTTGGTAGCGAATGTATGCTCCTACGGGATCCATATCCGTTGCTTCCCCGCGTTGTTTTCAGCTGCCCTTATCCACAAGGGCTGCGTATGGATGTACGTTCCTGTCGTCCCCACTCCTTTGATTACCGCGACTTGAAGCCTGGGTAGTAGGCACGCCCGCCAGTTTCGCCGCTGTATTGATCCAAGCCCAAGGCACTCTGTCTCAGCAGCATGCCATTAGTCCTCCCCCCCCCTCTCTCTCTCTCACTTCCCCATCAAAGACCCAATCCACCTCGTCCGGCCAACTCGTCCCAGCCAGCCCCTGCCCAAGGAAGTAGTGGATGCAAATGCGTGCGCACGTGCCGTGCTCTTGGAACGAAGCCAACGCATTCCTTCGTATCGGCCATGGCATCACCCAACCACCAACAAGCCGGGGATCAAATCGCAGAACTGGCGGTATGACAGCAGCACGGCGCTTGGACGTGCCAGCACGGGAGCGAGCAGGTCGGTGGTGGCGCGCAGGACGAGGCGCAGACGCGCGGGGTCGAGTAGGTTGAGGAGCGTTAGGGTCCAGCAGAGGGCTTGGATGGCGAGGAGGAGGGTGATGAGGAGGCGGAATGAGGAGGGCTTGGCCATTTTGGGTTGTGGTTGTGGCTGGGGCTGGGGCTGTGGTTGCTGTCGTTATTGGTGTGATGTGGGCTTGATGGAGGCGGCGAGGCCAATGAGGCTGGCAAACGAGGTGTGTTGACTGGCGAGATGGAAGGAGAGGCGTGGGAGTGTGTGTGTGTGTGTGTGAGAGAGAGAGAGAGAGAGAGAGAAAAAGCGTTGTGTGTTACCTGGGGGCGCACCTGGCCCTTGATGCCTGTAGGTAGCTCCAGCGACCGTGACGTGCCAATGTGACAAGTGGCGTCTGCAGG
>Ga0182211_1000523_pt1 | contig 12013 bp, 4 predicted proteins | sample G5R1MG_20_FD_129660 | JGI IMG/M metagenome (GOLD analysis project Ga0182211, IMG submission 129660) | Switchgrass phyllosphere microbial communities from Michigan, USA - G5R2_MAIN_03OCT2016_LD1 MG | ecosystem: Host-associated > Plants > Phyllosphere > Phylloplane/Leaf | place: USA: Michigan... | reverse complement strand
GATTTGCTATAATCTCGGACATCCTCAAAAGAAAGCAGACAACGTTATATATTCCGGTGTACGCCTTGAGCCGCTACCAGACCCAAATAATCCAGCTCACAACGACAAACACAAATATGTTCCACTACAACAGACACGTCCTTTTTTTGTGTGGGAGCAGCTCCTGAAAGGTATCCCGCAGGACCTGTGGCACCCAACTATACTGAATGCACTGACAGTCATGTCAACCCTATCGCTGGTCGGCAAGTTTCGTTTCCGTGGCACGTGGCCAAATGCCTCAATCTACTGCCACGCCATGTATCTTGGGTCCGAGTTACTTGCCGTCGGAGATACGATACGCCTCTTACCAAGCACTTCATCGGGCATAGATGAGTGCTGCGATATCATGGTTGTCAGCTCAATCCGAATCAAGTGGATAAATCTTGACCGCGCATCAAGCAATGACTATGACGAAGGTGTCCCATACAACACGTCCGTTTGGATTCATGGCACGGCCTACACAAACGTCCCGTCACGTTCGGATAAGCGGTGGCTGTCTGAAACCAATACCGACAGATCATCAATTCGGGCAGCCGCCGATTACTCCCAGTGGTATCCACTCCATCCACCGATGAAAGAGCTTGCGATTCCACACACCCGAGCGATGGGTCGTCTCTATGAACAAAAGGCAATGCATTCTTTCCTCGACTCAGAGGACGAAAATATAACGGGCCTCGACGTGGGACGAGGCGGTTTAATAAAAGCCCGGTACTTCTCTAGTACTCATAATCAACGCATCGTAAGTGCTGAAGCTGCTTGGTATTGGGGCGACAGTCGGGCAGACTCCTTAGCCCTTCGCACAATCAATGGCTTGGATGTTGCGAAGTTTGACCAATTGCGCGACGTTCAAGACCTGCGTAAGAAGATCAAACTCCTTGAAGTTGACACTGAAGATTCAGCAATAATGGGTTCGAGATCGCACAGCACTACCAAAACCCCAGGTGGCAGGGATCTACGCAGATACATGGCACCCTCCCTACCACCAACCCCGGATCGAACCAACACATCTCTAGTCATCAGCCCTAGCAGCAGTCTAGCAAGCAAACTCAGCAGCGGCCGGGGTCCCCAGACCGGCCAGAAGCGGAATCGCGCCGACGTTGCGAGTAATGAAGACGATGAGATCCGCCGGTCGACCTTGATTGTTGAAGAGACTAGCGCTCATAGGAAGAAGCAGCCTATCATTCAAGTTGTCATTGACGACTGAGAATTATCTAGGCTCCCATATCCCAGAACATTTGTCATGAACGTTGTACAAAGAGTCGCTTGGGGGTATGGAATCTCTGCGGCATACACTCAATATGGATATTTTATTATACGATTTATAAGGGAGAGGAGAAGGAGGGGGGGAGGGGGGGTTGCTTTGATACCTCCTCTTTGAGTAAGTTTGGTGGACCTCCGACACCAAGGCTATTCAGAATCCAGAGTATGGTTCTCAAGCTAGCCGTCTTATAAGTCACTCAACAGACGAAGAAACTACATATTCTAAAACGATGCTCTTCACTTCGTAGGTGAAGCAAGCTATAGCTTTCACAGTATAAATGCTACAACAATTCAGTCTAGGCCTTCAAGTCTACTATGACCTTCGTTTTTCTAGAGTGCTATCACAGTCGCCACGACAAGTGCAACTGCGATAGGTGGCAAGCTTCCACACCATTGCCTCGACTATTTACGTCTCAGACAAACTACCAACTTCTCTAAGCCCCCTCATTGTCCGAACCATGCCTGTAAGCTTGATCTCTTTGCATCCTCATCCAAAGAGTAGCCACAGACATGGCCTGCGAGCCTGCCTGCATAGCATGCGTGATTTTCCTCCTTCCAGGAATGTAGCTCCTGCTCTGTAGGGCCATCACAATTAGACCATTTTGTTGAATTTCCGATGACAAATACGGAGATACAGATTCGATGATTGCTGCTAAATGCTGTTCATTTGTTTTCCACCATGTATTGCCTCTATCCTATCCGGTATCACATCATTTCATGGCTCATCTACTCGTCCCCATCATCCGCCTCAAGATTCTCATCAACCCCAAACTCTTCTACGATCCATGCGCAAAACCTTTCCCACTTTGCCACCCATTCCTTCAGACGCTTTGCCCGAACGCCCTTCCCAAACATACCGTCTTTTATCGAGGCCGTCCAGCTCGGTTGGTCCTGGTCTTCGAAGCTAGCCCATCGTACGCTGTTCTCAGCCAGGGAGCCGAGACCCTCCAGACCAAGGTTCTCCCAGCCTTGAAGGGCTTGCCAGAAGTCGTGAGACATACCCGTTGCACCTTGGCCAAGAATGGTTGGATCATCGTTGCATAATGAGCAGGAAACACCGCGAGCGAGAAGCGCGGGGAGGGGGTGTGACATGATACTTCCACACAATCGCAAGACTTCGTTGGAGATGGGACAAGACTCTACCAAGATACGCTTCTCCTTTACCATATCGATGAGTAGCGGGTGCTTGTACAGACTAAATCCGTGGCCGATACGCCGTGTGCCCAGGATGATGGCGTCAAAGAGATTCTCGTCTACGGAGTCACCGTCGCCGAGGGTCTCGCCAGCATGGAAGAAGAAAGGGATAGTAACGCCTTCTTCGGTACAACTCTTCCGGAACCAGAAGAGTTCGGGTGCGAGATCCGAGAGTGGGCGACCAAGGTCCTCCTGTCCTACTAGGTCGTATCCGGCAATTATCTCGGGGAACTCAATCTTCATCGCAATACATTGCTTCATACCTGTAAGCCATTAGCATAATCTCAGCTGGGTAAGCCAAAAGGATAGAGTACTCTCAATGACCTGCTTCTTTCCAAAATGCCGTATGGTTGTCCAGATCATCCTGGCGCCCCAAAATTCCCTGCCTTCTTCACTGGCTTTGAACTTCTCGATTTCATCGCCCATGTGTTCTAACATGTGGAACCAATCTTCATCCCAGTCCTGCTGACCGGCACGGCGATACGGCGTGTAAAAAGCCGACCGCAGGTCGACATAGTAGACGCCGTCGTCGAGCAACTGCTTGCACAATCTACGAATGAACTTTCGGAAGATTGGCTCATAGTAGATTAGTGACCCAAGGATTGGGAAACAGGACATGAATTTGCGCCAGATTTCGTTGGGCCCTTCCTGATGTGAGACATGTTCCGAGGTGGTGATGCTGACACGCGACCGGATCCACTCAATGAAGCCCCTTTTACCCCCGTCTGGAAAACTTTCTGCGGCCTGTTTTAAAGGGACCGGAGTCTTCGCCGTGTATCCTGCAGACCAAATTGGCATGTCACTCTTTGAATTCTTGGCGTACACAAACGAGAAGCCAACCTTGCGCCTTTCGTGCGCTGTGGTGATTGGTCCATCGGCTACAACGCAGACACCTTCTGTCATGAACGCTTCCTCTAGCGCCCAATCGAGATCGACCATGGCTTCTAAGTGACAGTGTAGTAAAGCACCCTTTGGCATCTTCTGAACAATCTGCCACATTTTACTCTTCTCCATACGCTCCTTCGCGAGCGAGAACATCATACCAGGAAACACATCGATATGGTCGGTCTGTAGGCTGTCTTCGTACTCTTTTGTCCAGAGAGTGTGTTGCTCCTCGAATCGGATCTGAGAGACTATGGCACATGCCTCCTGTGCCATGGGCGATAGGTTTTGCCTGAAGAGATAGTCTGAAACTTGTCAGACCATGCTGACGTTCTGCCGGAGCAGACAGATCTACTACGGACCACTGCGTTGTCGTTTCTCTTGCTGCACAAGCGCATCTCTCCCTCGGAGGTACTGTTGGATGAATGGATCGGTCAGACTCGGAACGCCCTCAGTCTGTTCCCATTCTTTGTCATCTGCAGCTTTGTTTCCTGCCATTCTGCCTGTATCAATTCGCAGATCTTGTGAGGAGAGGAGTGTAAAATAAGAAGAAAAAAGGAAGAACCGCAGGAGTTGAAAGATCCACACCAGGGCAGTCCGCAACTTCCTTCCAGAAAGGCACTAGGTAGTTATTAGTTGCTGCTGACGTAACGACCTCTACGGCTTTTCCCAATACGGCGTTGTCAGGGTAGTTGTAGTTATCGTTCAGTCAGACACAAGTTTCATACCTTGACGTGATGTCCCTGCAACACTCATTTCATTTCTTCTCCTGCCAGTGTGTCCATCCTGGCGGTGCAGAGGGCCGATATCGTCATCCGCTCCGAAGGTTGGGTCACTTGCACGTTATCACGCGCTGTTTCTTATCGATTACTTAACTAGCGTGCCGTTGGATCGTCGACCCTGGGCGACTGACTGAGTGATAGTGCGTTGCATGGCTGCCTGCGCGATGCATCACGCATTCATCTGCCTCGCTCCTACGCCTCGTCCTGTATTCCTATATACCCTCTGTGACTGCTGTACATCACACACGTAACCGAAGTCGTTTCGCACTGAAAGCTCACTAGTTCACACCTCCTGCTGGTGTCGAGTTACAGCTATCGAGCCGCAGCTTGCCAACGAAGCGAACACTGCCTGCGTCCAATCACTTCCAAATCCCGGGAGAGCAGTGGCATGAGTACCGCTCTTTGATATTCCTCTCAGGCTAATCAGACGCTCCCGACCCCTCTGATGGAGCATCTCTCGACACCCCGGTAGGCTTTTGTCTTACCTGCAGCCATCCGCTCGCCGCCTCGACCTCCCAACACGATCGTCCACGTAAGCACCATGGCGTTCTTTTTCTCTGGCCTTTCGAGCTCCATCGGCAAGAAGCTTCTATTGTTTGGGCTGCGGCAAATCGACATACTCGATAAGGATCCAGCGGACTTTGTCAACGTGGATGTGGGAAAGCGTACTACACTCGAGGTTCGAGATGTTGGACTGCATGTCAAGGTACGGCGAATTTGTTCACGAATGAACTATGTACAGACATACCCTGACTGATCCCTCCAATAGAAACTCATCGCACTCCTTAAGTTAAAACTACCGCCCGAGATCCAACTGTCAGGAGCGCGTGCTTCACTTCTCCGGGTCACTTTCCTTCTCGAGTTCGGTGTACCTCAGATATCGATCGAAGTTGATGGCATACAGGTCCAGGCTCGCCTCCTGGATGATACAGAAGTCGAAAAAACCAACAGTGATGCTCGTCAACATCATCAAACTTCAAAATCCCGGCCAGAACGATATAAAGGAGTGGAAGCCTACAGAAATATTGGAGATTTAGCTTCTAGAGATGAGGAGCATATTCCGACCGTGGACGAGCTGGCCAAATCTTTCATTCGCACGGAGCCTCACCAAGAGATATATGAGCTCGAACAAGAGTTAGAAAATCAACCGTCTTACATGCAAGAATCAACAGCTACCTTGAGCGATGATGGAGATGAGGGCGCAGCTGGGATGGGTGCACCGTTATCACTTCCGACTTATCTACGCAGCATCCTCAACACGGCGCTGGACCGTCTCAGTATTGCGATCAGCAATATCGATATCGAGATGGAGGACGCATTTTCGGAGCCCACATCCAAGGCCACGAGATCGGGTCCCAATAATCCAGCATCTCTCAAGTTTCATATTGAGCGCATATCTGTCGATACACTTACATCACATGATGCTCGAGTAGAGGTTGAATCCGCTAAATCTTCGGATCTGAGACTAGGAAAGCGGCGACTGCGTGTACAAAATATATGCGCCCGACTGGTATCGGATGCCGATGGTTTCATAACCATGTCGCGGATTTCACAGCCATCTTCACCTGCGCTGACTCGTTCCGATGTCTCGGAAGAACAGGTGGTGGCAAGCATATCAGAAACGAGAGATATCGCACAATACAAGCAGGCAGTGGAGAGCGCTTTGACAGAGCAGTTGAATGCTACTCGTATTGAAAGCTCGATCACTACAGCCAATAATATCGAAACTTCCACATTAAGCGTACACGAGAAAAGCAGCTCCCAGCTTGCAAACCATTCACCTGATGACTCTGGTCTGGAACAATCGATGCGCATGATCGATGATCATCGATTTGCTGATGCTGCTTCAGACGATGGATTGAATTGTGACATCCAAGAGGACTCATTTGCTCAGTCCCATTCGTCACTGCCCCTCGGGGACCCAGGTAATAGCAGAATTTTATGTGATGATGAGAATTTTCTCAAGTATGCTATCCATAACAGTCTTTTTGATTCAAGATTCAAGGATTCGCCTGCAATGCAAGAATCAACAGGAACAGGGGATTCAACAATTATTGGTCGATCGAAAAGGTCAAGAGAAACCCATGAAAGTCACATCTCAGATCTACCCAGTAATGCATCAATGGAAAACCTACCAACGGTCTCGATTCTCGGAAGTTCGTTCGAACCCCCAGATGATGTAGCCTCTCCGACTCTGTCAACATATTGCAAGGATCCTCAGCTTGTAATCTGTGACCCAGTCATCGACCCGACCTACACTAACAGCCCGGAAGAAAGCCCGAAAATCAATCTAGCGCATTCATCACCGGGCCTACCGGATAATGACTTGGTAGAGTCGCAGCTATTCACTCACGACGAGGCTGAAAGCATGTACATGAGTGCGGTCAGTGCTGCACATTCATACCCACAAGACCCGAAGAAAATTCCTGGAGAGTGGGACTCATCTTCAAGTTCTAGTAAAGCTGCTTCATCCGAAGTATCCGATTTGGTACCCAATGAAATGGTTACTGGAAGTATACTAGTACCATTACCTGAAGTTGATGAGGGTTATGAGACACCACGGCCTGCCAGTCGTCAAACATCAAGTAATTCACCGCGATTGGAGTGCGCACAGGAGCCTACCCCACAGAATCCCTGGCCACGACAGCAATCCAAGCTGTTTCTCACCGTTGATGAGATTACGGTATCGTTCCCGTTGGGACTTGAAACTGTAGAGGAGTTAAATACGGTGCGCATGCCTACCGCGGAATCGTCAGATTTGAGCTTCAAACCTCCAAACCTAGGGGAAGATTCCATTTTTGCTGAAATGCCGGGGTCATTCTCCAATTATGCAAGCTTTTCATCTAACCGACGAAATCTTTCAACCCAGGACTCTGTCCGGATGCGCCCGCCTACAACCTCCTCCCAGCCTCATCGGTATCCCGCGCAGTCGAAAATGACGCCTTCAAAACACGTGGGCATTGAAGTTGGCTCAATAGCAGGGCATATGGATATCTCAACCGGTCGCATCATGCTTGGAATGCTCAGTCGTACGCTGCAAGCAATTACTGATAAAACAACTCATCAAGGTGTTCCGGAGAAGTCAAGCGAGCAATTCAGCCATGAAATTAGTAGTATTGAACTCTCTGTCAAGCATATCGGCATATCATGGCTCGAGAATATATCAGCGGAGTCGGTTCACGGCCTGGCTTTGACGCGATCACTCAGCTTGAGCCCCACAGAAGCGATCTTAAGAACTCAATTATCAGGCATCTCCCTAACGAGTCACTCTCAGGGCAGTAGATTGCGGGCAAAAGTGCAAATTAATCGCTTTTCAATTGGTTCTTTAGATCATGAAATTATTTCTTTCCAAGACTCACGGCCTCGTTCGAGTCGGTCGGTCGGTACCTTGACAGAACAACTTCAACACGATATGGAGGTCGACTACGAGCAAGGCACAGAGAAGCGCATCACAGTCATCACTCGGCCCGTCAAAGTTGTTTTCGATATTCAAAAACTTGATGAGGCTTTGGGCACTTTCGGTGGATTCAGTGGAATGTTGGAATTGAGTAACTCTATCAGCTCAAGCAACAGCGTGCAAAGCCCAGTCATACCGCCTTCACAGATAAACCCTCGCGGGGTTCACTTTGGAGATGGGCTGCCACCACCTGTCAAAGCTCCTCCATCATCTACAAGCGTGCCAAAGGTCCAGATACAGTTCGGTGAGGTTTCAGTAGCTATTCGGGGCAAGGCATGCGCTGTGCAACTGCAAACCACATCTGTCCGTGTTGCTGTGCGAGAAGGCAACATTCGCCTGAAAGTGTCCGAAGTCCAGCTTCTTGGACCGTACGTCGATGCTGGCCAGTCTGGTACACCTTTAGTTGTGGATATTCGAGGTACCACGATCAATTTCGTACGTGAGCCGGAGGAAACGGATCTCGCTAGACTCATATCATTGATAACGCCCTCCAAAGACCCATACGAGAACAACGACGACATTCTGATCGAGACCTTGTTGCGCCAGCGAAGAAAGGGCTCTGTGCTTCGGGCTGAAGTTGCCGAGGTAGGGTTTCGAATATCTGATCTGCAGCAAATGAAGACGTTCGAAGCCCTTGGTACAGAGCTCGCAAGCTTATCCAAGGTCACCAAGTATCTTCCCGATGACGATCGACCTGGGCTGCTCACTCTTGCAACAGTGAAGCAACTGGATGCTAGAATAGCCACGAATGAGAATCTTGGAGAGATGACAATTAAGTTACAGAACGCCGCCATGGCGCATGTCGGTGTCCCTGCCTTACTAGCTGTAGAAGTCGGAAGTATCATAGTCAGTCGCGAAGATGAAGTCCTTGTCCACGAAGTTGTCAAGTTGCGATCGCAGGAAAATCTACCTGCCATCATGGTGAGAATGGTAGGTGATGAGATGGAACCTATCGCGAAGACCAAGTTCTTCAATCTTTGTGTCGAATACCGCGTTTCAACGGTTATGGCAGCACTTGGGATCTCGGAAGCTGGTAGAGCCGATGACTTGGCATTAGGAATCGCATCCAGTGTTGCAACTATCACTGGAGCATCCACGTCACAAATTCTCAGTAAAAAATCTTCGCAAGCCATCTCACCGAACGCGAATACCGCAAAACCACTACAGATCGACCTTCTGCTGCGAAATTGTGCGATCGGCTTGAATCCTGGGAAGGCGGTGTCAAAAGGATTGTTCGTACTCACCGAAGCACATATTTCAGGAAAGCAAGTAAAAAACGACTACTCAGTCGTCGTGGAGCTTCGTAAGGCATCTATGCATGCTATCGATGATATCAGCCGACTCAATGAGGAGCGTGATGCAACTTATAAACCCAAATCGGCTATTACGAATCGCTATCTCCAGGAGCTGAGCGAGCTTGGCTTCGTATCGTTGAGTTCGATCTCAGCCGCTGAAGTTTACGTAAACATTACAGGACCAGGCAATGAGACACCACAGCTTGTCGATGTTGAATTCAAGAATCAACTCTTCGTTATTGAATCATGCGCAGATTCAACGCAGACTTTGATAGCAATTTTGAACGGGTTGCAGCCACCAACCCCTCCATCAACTGCGGAAAAGTATCGAACTGTTGTGCCGCTGCAGGAAATGATGGAATCTTTCACAGGCGATGCGTTTGTTTCTGACAATGATACTGAAATTGATGAATTTATGCAGGCCGCTGATCTGATGGAGGATGAAGAAGAACCTACAAACCTTGAATTCGTCGGCAGCTTCTATCACTCTCAACCAGTGCCCACTGACGAAGAAATGAGCAATAGTCTGCTTAGCGACGACAAGATTGAGATTTTGACTGCATCTTCGGCTACACAGCGTCTTGATGAGCAAGTGTTGCTGGATAGTTTTCAAGAAAGACACGAAGTGAGCGAGACGGAGCCAAGCTTCGACTTCAACGAACCGTATTTTGTTGAGTCGGACTCGGAGCGCAAGGGAAAAGCTCGGAAATGGGACTCTACAAAGAACCAATACCACTTATCCAACGAGTTCAAGGCGCCGGATGCACCGCTCAAGGTTCGTGTGCGCGACGTAAACGTTATCTGGAATCTTTACGACGGCTATGACTGGCCTCGAACGCGAAGCATCATTACCCAAGCCGTAGAAGACGTGGAAGCTCGAGCTGAGGAGCGTCGGCAACAGTCTAGAGACCAAGAAGACGACGATTTCGTTGAAGAAGATTTCTTGTTCAACTCTGTCTGGATTGGTGTCCCGGTCAAGGATGAAAAGGGTGCTCTGGCACGACGTATCAACCACGACATTGATGACCTTGTTAGTGAGACCGGCAGCTATGCTACTTCGACAGCAACTCGTTCGACTGGTGCCACCGCGCGGTCACGAGGTTCGACCAAGTCCCGACGTCGTCTTAAGCTCGAGCGCAGCAAGCACAAGAAGATTGCTTTCTCTGTCATGGGGATATCTGTTGACCTTATTGTCTTCCCACCCGGAACAGGCGAGAATATAAGTTCGGTCGACGTTCGCATACAAGACCTTGAAATTTTCGATCACGTTCCCACCTCGACGTGGAAGAAATTCGTGACCTGTGCAGTCGATCCAGCCGCAAGGGAACTCAATCGCCCTATGGTCAACCTAGAGCTCGTGACGGTGCGGCCGGTGACCGATCTCGCGGCATCAGAACTCGTTATCAAAGTTACTGTGCTCCCTTTGCGGCTTCATGTGGATCAAGATGCGCTTGACTTCATCACTCGATTCTTCGAATTCAAAGACGAGTCGGTCCCTGTACCACCGCCAGTGGCAGATCAGCCCTTTATTCAGCGACTGGAAGTCATGGCCGTCTCCATGAAGCTTGACTACAAGCCGAAGCGCGTCGATTATCGAGGCTTGCGTTCAGGCCATACCACCGAGTTCATGAATTTTCTCATACTTGATGGTTCTGACATCACCCTGCGGCATGCCATTGTTTATGGAATCACTTCGTTCGACAAGCTCCACAAGACACTGAATGATGTTTGGTCGCCAGACGTCAAGAGCAACCAGCTGCCCGGTGTTCTCGCGGGCCTTGCTGCAGTTCGTCCGCTTGTCAACGTTGGGTCGGGTATGCGTGATCTGGTCGTTGTTCCCGTACGCGCCTACAAAAAAGATGGCCGCATCGTCCGCAGCTTACAAAAAGGCATGTATGCGTTTGCCAAAAACACTACGTCTGAAGTCGCGCGTCTAGGCGCCAAGGTGGCCATTGGCACGCAGACCCTGTTGGAGGGCGCAGAGGTCTTTCTCAACCCTCAAACCGGTTCATCGAGACAACAGCAAGAATGGGATGGCGAAGACCCGGCTTCCGACGCGGAAGAGCCACGGGCCGTGTCGCACTACGCGAACCAACCGCTCAGTGTGCGCGCTGGCCTGCAGTCGGCCGCAAGACACCTGGAGCGCGATCTGCTAACTGCTCGCGATGCGGTCATAGCAATCCCGCAAGAAGTCATGGAAGAAGGCAGTGGGGTAGGCGTGGCCAAGGCAATCGCAAGACATGCACCTACGATTGTCATCAAGCCTGCACTGGGAGCAACCAAGGCGCTAAGCAATGCATTGCTCGGAGTCGGTAACGCGCTTGACCAGGACTCAAGGCGCAAGATTGAAGACGTAGGTGCCATTTCTTGTCCATGGAGTTGGTATGTGCCGGAGGCTAACGGTTGTACAGAAATACAAGTCGTACTAGGCGGGACAGTGGACATGATGACACTCGCGCGCACGGCAATTCGACCTCGTATCCTATGGCTTGGTCCTCTTCACCCAGGCGTTCGCGAAGACAGGATGCATAGCGAAGGTGCTTACGGGTTGGGTGGCGTTTGGTATTTCGCTCTTGTCCGACTTGTTGTAGCTCATAGTGGTGCACATATACCCAACTATCTACCCTGTATACTGCACACTAGACACATGTTCTATTTGCTATCGCAGTAGGCTAGCATTGCACTAGTACCATCCTTTCGTTCCCCGTGTAAAATGGGTGGTTGGCCCCTATGAGCGTGAAATTGCGAGATGGCAATCTCGACGGATTGGCCGTGCTTCCCAAAGGAGACGCGCTCGGACGCCAGTCGCCCGAACGGGACGGCGAGTGAGGCCGAAGCGCGCCGACTGTCAGGCGGACACATGGCAAGTGGAGTGGACGACGACGACGACAAAGAAGAAGACAAAAGGACGGACACGCAGCGAATCGCGCTACGCAGGGAAGAGACAAAGCAAGCAGCCGGCAGCGGGGAAGACGCGCTGACAGGGTTCCCATCGCCCGCAATGCAGCTGAGGCACGCACCGGTGCACTTGGCGACCCATGACGCCCTCACCGTCAGTCCGTCGCCTACCTATCGGCACCGTCCACGCGCCTCTTGCCCTGCTG
>Ga0182211_1000521_pt1 | contig 12028 bp, 8 predicted proteins | sample G5R1MG_20_FD_129660 | JGI IMG/M metagenome (GOLD analysis project Ga0182211, IMG submission 129660) | Switchgrass phyllosphere microbial communities from Michigan, USA - G5R2_MAIN_03OCT2016_LD1 MG | ecosystem: Host-associated > Plants > Phyllosphere > Phylloplane/Leaf | place: USA: Michigan... | reverse complement strand
TGAGACAAGAATTATTCCGCCGGCATTTCTTCGTGTACCTGCAACAAACCAAGTAGGATCTACCGACTAGGGATGCAGTTAGTTACTGCTCCGCTCTCGTCCTACTCTGTAACCAACTGCTGAGTTGGCTACCCCGCAAACCAACTTCACCGTGTGGCATGTGACCATCCATACAACAATGCACCGGTGACACACGCAGCGCAACCCCAAAACACCCTCGCCACAGACACACCAGGCCTTCCCTCAGAAACAAAAAACTAATACATCATGCACGACGAACGTAAGCCAAAATCAACCCCGTAATCCCCCTCCTACCCAAGGTTTTCTTTTAACAACCCCCCCAAGACCCGCACCCACTTCTCGCCCAAGTCCCCCTAACCCTCTCGCCCTTCCTCGCCCTCCCGACCGCCATCCCGCTCCCTTACTCCTACAAAACCCTGCCCTCAACCCTCCCCCCCTCTATCCTGCAACCCTCGTCCTCCTCCAACAATTCAAACACCACCACCCAGCCTCCAGCATACGTCACATCCCCCCGCTCCACCGCCGCCGCGACCCCAGACCAAATCCTTGCGTCCTGCACCGCGCTGCAGCACCACCTGGAGGCCCTGGAAGCCGATGCGCGCCGCGTCCTCGCCGCCTGGGACGATAGGCGGCGGCGCGACGAGTTGGCAGAGCAGAGGCGCGTGGCACCTGGGTGGCTCGACAGCGGAGTGCATATTCTAAAGCCTGAGGGTGTGGACGAGGGGGCGGCGGGCGAGAGCGCGGGTGCGGGCGCGGGCGCGCGCCTCGAAGAGGTGCCGCAGCTCATGGACTTGGATCCCCAGGCGGAGAATAAGAGGCTGGAGGGCGAGGAGCTGGATAGGGTGTTTGGGGGGCTGAAGGTATAGCTAACTGGTGTGGGACGCTTCAGATGCTCAAGGGTTGGTCGGGTCAGAATGCAGTGTGGAAGTGACGACTAAGCTAATCACGAGAGACTGGCTACTCTAATAACGAACATGATAGTGGACCACAAATATCCAAGTGTTAGGATGGAAGCGGAGGAAAGGGCTTCATGGTGTTGTTTAATATTCTGTTGGCACTGATTCACTAGGTTTTCGATTCTCTCGTACGAGTCAATCAAACCACCACTACCAAGTACTGTAGACATGGACTTCATTGAGCACTATCCGATGAATTAAGGACCTACACGCTACAACATGATAGAAGCCATAGTCCAGATGGAGCCTAGTCTCAAGCTGATCCACGTCTCGTTGCAATCAACATTACAAACATACAGAAAGAGAAAGAAGGGGAATCTTGAACGAAGAATGTGGACAACAGCCATGCTGGGCGCGTCTGCATGAATCGGCCAGCACCCAACGGTGCGTCTAGCGACGACCGTGGGAGCGATTGATGCTGCCCTGGAGCGAGTCGACCTCAGTCTCTAGACGCTTAATCTCGGCATGGCTAGCCTCGAGATCCTTGTTGAGACGATCACGCTCAGCAATGAGCTTTTGCTCCCACTGCCTGAATCGCTGTTCCTCAACCTTGACCTGTTCGGTGAAGCGCTTCCTGAGCGCCTCTTCCTCCTCCTTGAACTTGGGGTTGTCGAGCTTCCTTGGGCGAGCCTCGCCAAACTTGCGTGTTTCCATTTGTCCAGCGCGGTAGGCCTCGTAGTGGTTTTCCTCGGTGGTGTGGATCAAGTCAAGCATGTGGGTACGGATCAGGATGGCACGCAGCTTCTTGAAATCGCAGTGGTCCTCGTTCTCCACTTCGGCGACACCCCAAGCGTATTGCCGGCCCTTGACGGTACGACCGTCGTTGGTCTGTACGTCCTTTTCAGAGCCAATGACGGAAAAGGGCATGGCATCGATGAGACCACGGGCATGTTGCATGGCAGCGGCATCGTCATCCTCAAGCGGTGGCGTGTAGATTTTGATGCCCTGTGCATCAATGACCTGGCGAACCTGTTGCGTGTCAGCTACAGGCGCGCGTCAGCACGGCACAAGCGCTTGCTTACCCTCGCCTTGAACCTCATCAGATCGGTGGGACTCAGTGTGTCAGCCTTTGCGACGACAGGGATCAGGTTGACGCGGGTGCACAGCTTCTTCATAACCTCAATGTCGAGGGGCTTCAGGGTGTGGCCGGTGGGCCGGATAAAGTACAGGCAGGCGTGGACACGGAGGTCGATCTTATCCGAGCGGCGCGGCTGCTGCTCCTGCAGCATGTACGACTCGTGCTGGTCGTCGAGGAATTCGATGATGGGCTGCCAGGAGTCGCGATTGTTGACATAGTCGCCGAAGCCGGGGGTGTCGATGACAGTCAGGCGGACCTTGAAGAACTTTTCTTCGAGTTCAGCCTTTGTGATTTCAATCTCGACCGTTTTGTCCATTTGCTTGTGGTGTCGTCGCTTGTGGTCGGCATAGTTCTTGATGGTGGTGGAGAAGAGCGTGTTGATGAAGGTCGTCTTGCCGAGGCCAGACTCGCCGGCGACCTGGGGGTGGGGGGGTTAGTCAATGGGGACAAGGAGTTGACCCCGTGGGCGGATGCATCTGCATACCATAATGGTGAAGGCCGCTCCACGCTTTGCAACAATCTTGTGTCTGTGCGACGTCAGCTTGGGGGGGTCTGCATGTCCGCGGGGACGAGGCCAAGGCACCTCTGGTTGGGCAGCTGCGGGTGGCATTAGCAGGAAGCACACAGAGGCGGGAAGATGCAGGGCGTACATTGGCAATGCCAATGGGGGACAGCGACTCGGCCATGATCAGTCGTGGGCTGTGGTGGTGGTGATGATGATGATGGTGGTGGTGGCGGCAGTCGTCGATGAGCGGCGGGGCGCGAGACGGTCGATTCGCGGTGGGGAAGGAACTCTCTGGAGACTCGCTGCAAGGCGGAGATGGAGGTGTGGGCAGGCGGCCGGCAGTCGTGGTCGTGGTCGTGGTCGTGGTATTGGGGACAATTTGGCTCCTGTCCCCTTTCTGCACCTCGCCCCTTCGGCAAGCGCGGCCCTGGCCGGGGGAAAGCGCGCTACGGCCCCATCCCTGCTAGCGCCCTACGCCCGCGCCCCGAGCGTTGGAAAAAGTCGGCTGCCATGGAAAGATGCAAGAAGCCAGACGCACGACGCAAGACACGACACGGCGACGAGCGTGCCCGTGTGCAGAGAATCCAAACCCTACGGCCCAGAAACCCAGAACCGATTGTGCAGCGGCTCCACCGACCCCCGTGACGCGCCACGCTTCTGGCGCGCCCGTCCAGCGGCAGCGACGATGAAGACCGACTTTCGCCTGGCCAACCTGCTCGGCACCGTCTACCGCAGCGGCAACCTGCTCTTCACCCCCGACGGCACCTGCTTACTGTCGCCCGTCGGCAACCGCGTCACCGTCTTCGACCTCGTCCATGCGCAGTCATACACGCTCCCCGTTGCGCACCGCTGCAACATCGCCCGCCTCGCCCTCCACCCCCGCGGCGCCCTGCTGCTGACCGTCGACCATGACGGTCGCGCCATCCTCACGCACCTCGCCCGCCGCATCGTTCTATACCACTTCTCGCTGCCCGCCGAGGCCACGGCCCTCTCGTTTGCGCCCTCGGGCCGGCTCTTCGCCGTAGCTGTGGGCCGCCAGGTGCAGGTCTGGCACACCCCCGCGACGCCTGACGTCGCAGAGGGCGGGCTCGAATTTGCTCCGTTTGTGCGCCACCGCACCTACACAGGCCACTACGACACCATTCACGCCATCGAGTGGTCGGGCGACTCGCGCTTCTTCCTCAGCGCCTCGCGGGACCTGACAGCGCGTATATGGAGCGTCGACGCCGACGACGGTCAAGCCCAGACCACGCTGGGTGGCCATCGTCAGGCCGTCGTTAGTGCCTGGTTTTCCCGCGACCAGGAGACCATCTACACAGTCTCCAAGGACGGCGCCCTTTTTGTGTGGAAGTACATGCTGCGCTACGATGCCCCCGATGACGCCGACGACACCGACGACCAGAATCTGCAGTGGGGCATCGCCGAGCGCCACTTCTTCATGCAGAACAATGCCCACGTGACCTGCGCACAGTTCCACCCAGATGCCAACCTGCTCGTCACCGGCTTCTCCCACGGCCTCTTCTTCATCCACGAGCTCCCTGACTTCGCCCAGATCCAGAGCCTCAGCATCTCGCAAAACGACATCGACCACGTTGCCATCAACAAGACGGGTGAGTGGCTGGCCTTTGGCGCCTCCAAGCTGGGCCAGCTGCTGGTCTGGGAGTGGCAGTCCGAGTCGTACGTCTTAAAGCAGCAAGGTCACTTCGACACCATCAACACCATCACCTACTCGCCCGACGGCCAGCGCATCATCACAGCCGCCGACGATGGTAAGATCAAGGTCTGGGACGTCAACTCCGGCTTCTGCATCGTCACCTTTACCGAGCACATGGGCGGCGTGACGGCTTGCGAGTTTGCCAAGAGGGGCAACGTGCTCTTCACCGCCAGCCTGGACGGTTCAGTACGGGCTTGGGATCTCATTCGATATCGCAACTTCCGTACATTTACTGCCCCCTCACGGCTGTCCTTCTCCTCTCTGGCCGTCGACCCAAGCGGTGAAGTTGTCTGTGCTGGCTCCATTGATTCCTTCGACATTCACATTTGGTCGGTTCAAACTGGCCAACTCCTCGACAGACTCTCGGGCCATGAGGGCCCTGTGTCATCGCTCGCCTTCTCCCCTGATGCCGCGACACTCGTTAGTGGAAGCTGGGACAAGACCGTTCGTGTTTGGAATATCTTCGCACGCACTCAGACCAGCGAACCCTTGCAGCTCATGGCAGACGTTCTTTCCGTTGCATTTCGCCCTGATTCGAAGCAGATTGCAGTCACCACACTCGATGGTCAATTAACCTTTTGGTCTGTTTCCGATGCCGCGCAGCAAAACGGGGTCGACGCACGACGCGACGTGTCTGGTGGTCGCAAAATGTCGGACCGGCGGACAGCTGCTAATGTGGCGGGCACCAAGGCCTTCACGTCGGTCAGATACAGTACTGATGGTTCCTGTGTACTAGCAGGTGGAAATAGCAAGTACATCTGCCTGTACGATGTTCAATCAGGCGTGTTGTTGAAAAAGTTCACTGTTTCAGTCAATCTCTCTCTAGATGGTACACAAGAGTTCCTCAACAGCAAGCTACTTACCGCTGCAGGACCCAAAGGACTCATCGACAACCAGGGCGAGGCATCAGACCTCGAAGATCGTCGAGACACCACGCTCCCTGGCGCCCAAAGAGGTACCGGCGCCAGACGAACCCGGCCAGAAATACGCGTACCCGCTGTAGCATTTTCTCCTACTGGCCGTGCATTCTGCGCTGCATCAACAGAAGGCTTGCTCATCTATTCGCTTGACAATACGTTTCAATTCGATCCATTTGACCTTGACATTTCGGTCACGCCATCCACAACACTGGAGACCCTCGCTCAGAAGGACTATCTCAAAGCGCTAGTAATGGCTTTCCGCTTAAATGAACGCAACCTGGTTCGTCGCGTGTACGAATCCACACCAATCCCAGACGTTCCTCTCGTCGTCAAAGGCCTACCAGCAGTTTATCTTGGCCGCCTGCTGCGGTTTGTTGCAATCCAGGCAGATGAGTCACCGCATCTAGAGTTCAACTTGATTTGGATTGAATCATTGCTCAGCAAGCATGGGCGATGGATGAAAGATAATAAGAATGGGTTGGAGGCTGAGCTACGAACTGTCGAGAAGGCGGTTCGAAGAATACAAACTGAGCTTGCAAGACTGGCAGACGACAACATCTACAGGATAGAGTATCTGTTATCCCAGCCGGTGGACAAAAAGCAGGAGTTGCGGCAGCTTGACTTTGGGGCCGTGGCGATCGAAAATGATGCCAGTGACGAAAGCATGGACAGCGGGCAAGGAGAAGATGATGCAGAATGGCTGGGCTTTGAGTAAAAACGCTGAACATGATACCCTGTTAACTTTGCTTACCCTCCCGGCTCATCGTGTGTGTATGTGGATTCGCTGTCGAGTTGCGACATGGGTGGAAAACTTGGTGTTCTCTTGCAACGAAGCAGCTATGGAACAAGCCGCAGCTGCGATACTGCCAAAAGGTCGCTCTGCCCCTTTCTATACCGACAGAGGATGAGCTCCGTAACGGAGAAACGCACCTCCCCTGGGAAATTGAGGTGAGGGTTATCACCGACTCGATTGCCAGCATCGATCAGCCACGTCTACTCACGCTAGGGTTCAACTCAGCAAACGTATCCTGCACTTGCATCATTATCTCACAGTACATTATCACGGGCGGACGGACGGACTGGTATCAATATCCATGGATATGCCGAACACAGTCGAGGACGTGGTTAAGCCGTCCAACTCCATGGTCGCCTCGCCGCAACCCATATCTCCAGCACCCCAGGTTACAGATAAGATTTTACCTTCGTTACCAAAGGCCGCGTCCGAATCGCTCTCCGAGACACTTCCAGCAGTACCAAGCATGCTGCTGGCGCCTTCTGCCAACGTCGATGCTGTTGCTGAGCAATTGACGTACGAAGCAGCAACAAGCCTCACTAACCCAAGTGTTCCTCCCTTCCTAACCACAACATGGAAGCACCATCTGAATTGGGAATTACCCCCTTACATTGTCCTAGAGGATATCTTCCAGCCTGTCCTCATCGACACCATCCAGAGTGGCTACGCCGACCGAAGCACGCGCTGTTTCTGCGCCATCGTCTTTGCCGCCGCACAACAACACCTGCGCACCTTCTGCACCAGGAACATCATGCGCGGCCGACCCGCAGATATGGCCGACTGCATCTCCATCCTAGACCAAATCTTGACGCCCAAGGGCGTAATGGTATTCATCAGAGATTGCGAACGTGCCGAGCGTCTCCACGGCCGCGCCGTGCTCGACGCGCAGATCTGCGAGCGCACTTTTGCAGAGCATATTAGCGAGTTCCTCGAGCAGTTACCGCGGCTGGGACGCGCAGCGTATTATGGGGCTGAAGTCCAATTGCGGATTGAGGCGGAAGGCGAGAGGTGGATCCATCGGTGGAAAGGCTGCGTTGTGAGGACGGCGCGGCAGGCGTGGAGGATGCTGTTATCAGGAGGGAAAGGATGAATGGAACTTTTTTGCAAGATCCATTGGAGGTCTCGTCATAGGATGTGGGTACAGCCTTGAAAGGTCGTTCTGGGTAGACGAGTTGGGAGATGCATGGCAAGCTTGGGAGCAGCCACCTGATCTGTTGGCCTAGGTTGTTATTTTCACGCTACTGCTATATCATTCTCCCAACAAGTTTATCGAAAAAATACACGGGAATCCATTTCCTGTAGGTTCTTTCCAGTGCTATCCCGATATACACAGGTCACGTGGCTGTGTGTGCGGCGCGTACTCGAACTGGTAGTGGTACGCCAAGGCGCGTCATGCCGCGAAGCCCCAACAAACATTGGAACGCCGGCCAAGCGCAGCCGCGGCAGCACCATTCTTATCCGACCTGTCTCGAGCATGGCACGCACACATTCTTCGCACACGGGGAGCCCGAGCCGCCTCCGCTCGCCACAGCCCAGTCCTGCGCGTCGGCCGTCGCAGGATGGGTCGCAGTACGAGATGGACCTGGACGCGCTGGGCCTCAACTCGACCTTCGAGACGACGGAGCTGGACGGCGGCCACGAGCCGCCTGTGGACCGCATCGATACCAGCGAGATCGAGGGACCCGACGACTTTACCATGAACATGACCTACTGGATGACGGCAGACCTCCCATTGGCACACATTAAGTCGCGCAAGGAGGCCCATACCCGCCGAAGCGGGCCCCGGATGGACGCCATGCAGGAGAAGAAGGAGCCAGAGGGCGCGCGAGAGAGTCTCAAGCGCCCCCAAAGCACAGACGCCGCGCCCGCTGCACCTGAGCGCGCGCATGAACCGGCACCTTCCGAGCGGTCCATGGAGAACGACGAAAAGGTACGCAGCTTTCTGAGTGCGCTGCCGGACATGGAAATGGAGAGCGCGCTCGCAGGGACACCATTGCACGCCCAAAGACACAGTTTCCTCCAAGTCCCACACTCCTCCCCGCCCAAGGCACGCTCTTTGCAACCCACTGTCGAGGACTACGACACGCCGCGGAAACCAACGCAGGAAACGGTGATCCGCCACACTTCTGCCATGATCGAAACGGACGAGAAAGACGCTGTACGGCGTCAAATCTCCGAGCTGCAGTCTCGATTGGAGCAGCAGGAATCAGCATCTAAGATGCGCATTACAGAACTCGAGACAATTCTGGCCCATACTCGCACAGAACTAGAACGTGCAAGAGTGGACAACTACCGGAACCAAGAATCCTTCACATCTTTGCAGAGGAGCTTGCAAGAGAAGGACGCAGAACGCCGTACAATGCTTGTCTCTGCTGAGGCCCAGAAAATAGCTGGCGAGGGTGCTCTCTCCGCCAAAATAGAAGTGATTCGCGAAGAAATGCGCTTGCAGAGCCATGCAAAGCTGGAAAGCCAACAAAAGAATTTCGACCAAAAGCTGACTGAGCTGACCCGCGCGAAGCAGTTGGTGGAGAGGGAATTGGCCGTGAAGGAGCAGCAAACCAACTCCATACAAAAAGAGCTCTCAGACTTGAAGCACTTGAGGGAACCGTGTTCTCAGGATCTCGCCGCATCAACCTCGCAGATACCATCATTGGGGCAATTATCGATAGTTCAAGCTCGAGCTACGGAGCTCCAACGCGAACTCGAGGGAGCCATTGCAGAGGCCAGAGTGGCTCGTGAAGATGCACAGCACAAGGATGCGCTCCGAGCCGCTGCTGAAGCCGAAACAAGAAATCTAGCGGCTCGTGTAGCAGATCTTGATCTTCACCTGAGGACTGCCAGGCTCGAGATAGAATGCGCACAAGCCGATGTGGCTGCTAAACAGCAGCTTTCCAATATAAACCTGGACCTCAACTCCCAACTCCGTGCTCTGCGATCTGAGCTCGAGACTACCCGTGCAACCACTAGCCCGGACCATCAGCAGACCTCATCCACCGAGGAACTGGAAAGGCGTATATGCTCTTTACAGACACAGCTGAGTACTGCCCGCGCCGAAATGAGCGAAAGGGACCAGCAGATTATTACCTATATCGAGGGACAAGCGAAAGCTGAGCAGCAACAACATACCTCCCAGGGTCGTATAGAAGGCCTGGAAGCCAACCAGACCGCACTCCGTCGACAGCTTGCCGACGCTCATCGTGAGGGAGCTCGAACTACAACAGATGCCGAGCGACTCCAGCATGACCTGGAAAATCTCGAAGATCGCATGAGAGAAACGCAGACAGAGGCAGATCGTCGCGTGACAGATGCAGAGAAGAGACTTAGCAAGATGAAGGCAGACAAGATTGAGGCCGAGTCCAGATACAAGGCTCTGCAAAGTCAGTACGATGACTTGATCGAAGCGCACGAGACCAGATTAGCAGATGCCCATGACAATACCGAAGATGCCCTTCGCAAGGCCGGCGCGTTGCTCGACCAAGAGCGCAGCGAGAAACGCCGCGTTTTCAAAGATCTCAAACTTGCGCGACAAGAGGTTGAGACACTGCGCCGCGATGCAGCTCAGAAGACGATTGAAGGAGAACGCTCTGCGGAGGACAACGACACGACCTCGTCGGCATGTGATGCAAATGCAACGGCCGCTGAGGTTGTTAGCCTGCGCGGCATCATTCGCAGACAAGTAACCGAAAGCAAAGCCATGAAGACGGAGATGGCGGCACTCCAGAAGGAAAACAAAAACCTCAAATCCTCGATCGACGCAACGTCGGACCACCAAGCCACGATTCTCGACCTCAACGAGCAAGTGGGCGAGTTGCGACGTGAGAAGTCGTCACTCCAATCGCGACTTGAAGAACAGCGAGCAGAGTTTGACGCAATCAATCGAGCCATGGACGAAAAGCTGGCGGCGGTCGTCAGCAAGGTGATGAAGGAGCGTGCGAAAAAGGTGGTTGATAAACGAGATGGCCAGTGGGTCGAGACGGTGGGCAAGGTACAGGGGGAGAAGGAGCTTCTGGGCAAGGTGCTCCTACGCCAGTGGGGCCGGGAAGAGGTTGGTATCGCCGACGAAAAGCACGGTGAGAGGCAAGGGTATGCGTACAAGTATGTGCAGCGGTAGGTGGTGGTCAGCAGCGATATTGCTAGCGGTGGATGCGTATGATTTACGACTTGATGAAATGAGCCCACAAATCACGGACAGACATGACGCGATACCAGCTATATTATTGATTTCCAGGGGTTTCCATTGGCATCCGTCCTCTACGCCGTGAAACCAAGTCCTTCATGTCTACAGCAAACCGTCCATGGACTACAGCACCCCCTTCCTCGCCCACTCAACCTTCTTCCCAAACTCGCCATCCGCCCAGCCCCCCTTGGACCCACAGATGGCAATCCCCTCGCCCAACTCCACCTTATCCTCCACGCTCTCCCACGCACACGGACAATGATGCGGAAAATGGACACACGACAACGTGCCCGGGCAGAGATAGTTGGAGCAGTGCGCTACGTTTTGCATCAGCCAAGAACGCGATGAGGAAAGAAAAAACAGTAACGACAACAAAAAACAGACGAGGGCATGGATTCCTTTTGTTACGTACCGCCTTCGTATTGCGCGCGGTACCATGCGCTGTCGCTGCGTACGTCTTGTGGCTGCTGGTGCTGGTGCTGGTGCTGTGCGGGCCCGCCGCCGCCTGCGCCGCCGAACATCTGGTCGAAGAAGCCGAATTGGGCGCTCGCTTGCATGATGTAGGAGAGTAGGGCTAGGAGGAGTATGGGTGGGCGTGGCATGGTGGTGGAGGTGGTGGAATGGAAGGAAATCTGTTTTTTTCAAAGCGAGAGAGGAGGGAGGAGTAGGGCAATTTTGGGGCGATGTATGTGGGTGTGGGTGTATGCGGGTTGGATTGTTGTTGGTATCTGGTATCTGGGTATCTGGTCTTGAGAGTGAGGGAGTGCGTGAGTCGTGACGTGGTGCCTTTTGGGAGCAGGAATGCAAACAGGACAAACAGGAAGCTGGCGGTCTTGGCAAGTTGGTCTTTTCGCTGGTCCGCCCTTGCAAGCAAAAAAAAACCCCAACGCCGCCCAGCTTGACTTCCTAGCTCTCTCTCTACTGCCAAACCAGCTTCATTCTCCGCGTCGTTGACTCGCAACCCTCCCACTCGCTTCTGTCCACGGCTCGTGCTAGCGTAAGCCTCCCTCTTTCTGCGCCATCCGTCCTTCCTGCTTACCGACGCGCAGCATCATGCATCTCATGTACATCCCCGACCCGGCGCAGCCCTCGAAGCGCATCTACACACTCAAGAAGATTATCGACGGGCAGGTCAGCAAGAGCGCGCACCCGGCGCGCTTCTCGCCCGACGACAAGTACTCGCGGCACCGTGTCACGATCAAGAAGCGCTATGGCCTGCTTCTGACCCAGCAGAGTATGTTTGGACGCCAGGGTGGCTGCTGTCATGATCGTGTGCTAATGGCTTGGACAGAAAATAAGGTCGCGGAGCGGTCGTAGGGTGGGATGCTGAGGTGTGGGATTCGGAGGGCGTGGCGTTCATGGGCGTAGAATGGGGAGTGCTTGCGGGAAAAGGATTGTCCCAAGCGCTTGCTGGGAAATGAACTTTTTTTTCTCTCTGTCAAACATGTTATGAAACGCTGTGTTGCTGGGCTGTTCTGCTCATGCATGGTGTCGTGGAAACACGGGCAATCACCACCGCCACCATGACGGAACGTTTGAACCACGACAAGTACACCGCCTATACGACGCACTCCTGGAGAAACCTACGCTTCTTGCTACGTAGGTACACGGGCGGGAGGCCGAGACAATGGCAACCGGGGTCGATGGCTGACTAGATACCTACACAGTATAGTAGGGCCGCAATGCGAACCACCCCCACGCTGCGTGATAGTGGTGGTGGATATGGGGTGATGCCTTTGTGCATGAAAGATATGCAATGGAGCGTGGGATGAGAAGTTTGTTTAGGTACAGCTATAGATAAGTAGAGCGCCTGGGCACCTTTCGATTGCCGGTGTCGTTACTTCAGGGGGGGGGGAGATTCGAT
>Ga0182211_1000520_pt1 | contig 12044 bp, 10 predicted proteins | sample G5R1MG_20_FD_129660 | JGI IMG/M metagenome (GOLD analysis project Ga0182211, IMG submission 129660) | Switchgrass phyllosphere microbial communities from Michigan, USA - G5R2_MAIN_03OCT2016_LD1 MG | ecosystem: Host-associated > Plants > Phyllosphere > Phylloplane/Leaf | place: USA: Michigan... | reverse complement strand
TTCCCCCAGACTTGACTCGACAAGATCTGCAAGGACTTGCTCGACTTCGCGCACCACCAAGCCTTTACACGGATTCGTGGCAATACCGTAAAGCTGGAGCTCCCGTCAATTTCGTCGGTTCACGCCCGTGGCCCTGTCGACACCTGGTATAACGCAAACTACGCCATCAAGCCCACCGTGTCAAGTGAGCGGCTCCCGCCTCTTCCCCAGATCCAATCGCACGCTAGCGCATCTTCGGATTCTTCCTCACCTCGAGGCGGTTCCTTTAGCTCGGGAGGCGCAAGCTCCAATACCTCGTACGCGTCTTCAACCCACGCACAGGCTGCTGGGTTCAAGACTCCTTCACCAGAGCAAACCCCCCAGTCTCTTGACCGCAACCGACTGCCACCGAGTGCGCAGTCTGTGCACAGCTCTCCGTACGGACCTCAGGAGGGATACGGTTTCAGTCCTGCCGGATACAACAGCATGAACCAGATGCAGTCATATGCTGACGTGCATCCACCACACATGTCTGCTGCAACCCATGCGCCTGCTTCGGCTGCGCCAGCCGGCCTTTCGCATTATGCCTATCCCCCCCAGTCGTCGATGATGCCATCACAGCACCAGCAGTATGGATCCGCACCGGGAGGCTACCCCCCCTACGGATACCCCAACGGCGTTCAGTCGCAGCTGCCCGCTTCTTCCTCCATGAATAGCGCGCTAGTCCCGTCAACCCTCCAATTACCTGGTAGGACTGGCCATTCTACCCTTTTCGCCTGACACTTGCTTACCGAACTTCAGCCATGTCTGCTGGAGCACAGGCTACGTCAATGCCCGGCACGCAGGGCTACCAGGGCCACACCTTTGACCACACGGGCCAGATTGCTCCGCCTGGCATGAAGCCTCGCGTTACTGCAACCCTGTGGGAGGACGAAGGTAGCCTATGCTTCCAGGTAGAAGCCAAAGGCGTGTGCGTTGCCCGTCGTGAAGGTAAGCAATCGCCCGGACGACATTCGAGCAGCATAAGGAATTGACTTCGCAACAGACAATCACATGATCAACGGCACGAAATTACTCAACGTCGCGGGCATGACTCGCGGTCGCAGAGACGGCATCCTCAAGAGCGAGAAGACGCGCCATGTTGTCAAGATTGGACCAATGCATCTCAAAGGCGTTTGGTAAGCACTCTCCTCTCCCTCTCGCATGGCTCCCCATGCGGCGCAATTCATGTACTCACCATCCTTTAGGATCCCCTTTGAACGCGCGCTCGAATTTGCCAACAAGGAAAAGATTACCGAGCAGCTGTACCCTCTGTTCGTTCATGACATTGGTGCTCTGCTCTATCACCCCTCAAACCAGCCGAGGACAAGCGTAGGGGACACTGCCATGGCTGCTCTAGATCGCAACCGAAGACCTGACGCTATGCAGACGCAGCAACGATACGTGCAAGGACCAGCCACATCCCAGCCCCCGTCACTGCATCATCATCATTCAATGAGCAACTCCGTCGGGAGTGCCATGTCACAGCCTCCGCACGCCATTCAACAGCATCCCTCTTCAGGGCGCCCGAGTATCGACCGCGCGCACACTTTCCCAACCCCACCAACGAGTGCTTCAAGCATGATGGGTATGGGTAATCACAGTAGCTCCTATGAGTGGAATGGAGCCAATGTTCAGCAGCATCCTCAAGGCAACCAGCCGCTTTCCATTGATACTGGACTGAGCAACGCCCGTTCAGTGCCCACAACGCCTGCCAGCACACCTCCAGGTGCAGTACAACAGGGTATCCCATATGGTTCAGCTCAGAGCTTCGATGGTTCACGACCCATGTACTCGGCGCCCCCTACCCAGCCGAGCCAGTACACCCAGGGACAGCCACTGATGAACTACCGACCCGATGGCGCATATTCCAAGACGGAAATGGCCCCGCCGTCTCGCATCGGTGATATTGCCGACGAGAGCGAGGTCAAGCACGCTGATGGCATCCTGCACCAGAGCAACGAACAGGCGGCTGCGCCTTCAGCTGGACCCGAAGGCGATCACGATCACGATAGCGAGTACACCCACTCGAGTACCCCGTACAATGGAAATCGCGTACCGTATGGTTATAGTGCCAATGGCAACTCTGGTCCAATGCATCCCGACCATGCTCATCTGTCGCCTGAAATGACGGGATCTCCTCACCAAAACGGATCCGGACGAGCCACCCCACGCACCGCGGCAAACGGTCCTACCCAGTGGGCTTCGGGCTATCCCACACCGCAGCGTCAAACAGCCCCCTCCAGTAATCTTTACACGGTGATGAGTGATCCCCGAAGCGCCTCCAATGGTAACGCAACTCATGATGCCTATCCAGCCCCCGGTGCCGTCTCACAATACACGAGCCAGGGCTATGCTTCTACGAACGGGCTGAGTTCCACTGGCAAGCGCGGGCGCGATGACGAAGAGGTACAAGAGACGTACCGACCTGATAGCGTCCAGAGCGATGACACGGCTGGTCTCAAAAGACGCAAAACCATGGAAGGTGGCGCAGTCGGCCCCACCTACGCCCAAGATCCGTCTCCCGGTCTCCAACGCGCACACACGATGACTGCACAGCGTGCGCGGAGGTAACATTGCTCTCACCGAGCAGCCGGCCCCGAAAAATGCTTAGCGATTTGACTTTTCACGCTAGACGGCGGTTTAGGTGTCTTGAACTCGAAGCATTCTGGGGCGACTTGGTTTGGCCTCATCCCTGTACCGCAACCGCCTGCCGTATGACGGCATACACCCAAACCCAACGAAACCTAAAGATGAAAAGCGGGCGCCATCTTGGTTCCAATATTGCGCAACCCATCTCCTATGTTGACTGTTCCCTTGCATTACCTCCTTTTGTTTACATTTCTGCGCCTCTGTGCATTGACGAATCTAACGACTTTTGCTTCTTGGGGTTGCTTCTCGCGAAACGACCGTGTGTTGAAGTTTCATTCTTACGATATACGACCTGCCGCTGCATTGGACACCTGTACATGGACTGCGCTTGGCAGCCAAGCTTGCTCTACAGGTGCCAGTTTTGTACTATTTCATGACCACGCTGGTCTCCATTCGGCTTGTTCGATTGGGGATGGATACCCTTGGCGTTGTCGCTGTGTTTGTTGCCATAATGATGGGCTCGCTCACTCGACATCAGCCAAGCCAAAAATCGCCGTTAATACTGGACACGCTTACGAGCAACTGGACTGGACAGATGACGAGGTGCCACGATCTGGTCTGCATGTTTGCTTCAAGCCATCGTGAAGGAACATGCAGACGCCAACGAAGCCTGGGATCGTTGCTGAGCGGGGCGCTCGTAGAAAGTTGGACGTCTTTACTTACTTTTCCTCGAATGTATGTAGCGGGCTTGAGGATATACGAGCGGGGCCGCGGATTTTGCAGACGGCCGTCGCGGAAGGGATGGGGTTCCGATTGATAAGGCGGCGATGTCGGCCTTGGGTGAAAGTGAGGGAAATCAAAAGCTTCTTTTGACTGAATGAGACATGTGACGATGATGATCTTGTGTGGTGTCGTTGTACAGGTGAAGTCCGGCGTGAAGGTGGTGGAAGAAGGGAAAAGAAGGACGAAATAAGTCAAGTTATTGTCATTAACTACTTACCACGGTAAGAATGCTGGACTCATACATACCTGCCTATGCACCAGTCAGGAGGTGTACCGTAGGCGCCGGCGTTGCAACAAGAAGTAATTGCATTGCATGTTTTGTCTTGCGGGGCCGAAACACACCGCTCAAACCGTCTAGAATGGCATGCAGCATGCAGGCACGGGAATGCAAGACGACACACTCCAAGTCTAGCCCACTGCCTATGTTTGTACCATTATACTGTGTACATACATAGGTAACGGCATCTAAGAAAGGGAGGGGGGCCTGGGTTGCCGTAGGTATTGTGCCCACACTCCTTTGTTATCCTTCTTCCTTTTTTCTTCCTCCCTTCCTCTCTTCCTGAATTCATCCTTCTTCTTCATTCCTCTCTTCATTTTACATCTAGATATAGATAAAATCAATCAGGGTTGTCTTATTTCCCTCTCGTCGGCGATAGGATGCTGGCCGTGGGCGGTGGGCGGGCGCTGCATGTGGCGAATCAGGGGGCGGCAAGCCGGCTGCGGCTGCCTGTCGACAACAGCGCGTCTTGGCGGGGCAGGCGGCGTCATCGCGGGGCGACGGGCAAAGCCAGAGAGGTGAATGGTAACACCGGCACTACTACTGCTACTGCTACTGCTACTGCTACTACTCCTATCACTGCTGCTGCTGCTGCTGCTGCTGCTGCTGCTGCTGCTACTACTACTACTGCTACTGCCGCTACGGGGACTGAGCGACGCGTAATCCACGGCGAGGCTGAGCAGCCAGGCACCCACATTGGCACCGGCAACCCGAGCATTTCTAGTACGGACTCTTCCTCCTACTCCTCCTCCTCCTCATCCTCCTCCTCCTCTCTGTCCAGTTGCGAGCCGTGGTATACACGCATTGCACGCTCTTTTTCTCTGCTGCATTCAGCGGACCGCGTTGCCGAGATGAACATAATCAAGCTGCAAAAGTAGGTCTTTCTTCGCCTCATATCTTGATTTGTGTATCCTTCTTTCCCACGCCTTCTTCAGTACTACTACCATTACTATTATTATTATCATCATCATCAATATTGTTGTTCTGTTTGTCATTATCAATCCTGCTGCTGCTGCGTAGTAATCTTCTCGGCCAGGAAATACCCCCAGTTCCAACAGGGCGAGATCTTTGGCCTGCAAGATGCCTTCCGCAAGCTCGACCTCGACGATAAGGGCTACCTCGACGAGGGCACCGTTATCAAGGCCGCCCAGCAGTCCGAGCATCAGCCCTACGACGTGGTGCGCCAGGCCCTGAAGGAGGTGGAGCTCGACAGCAGCCGGCGTGTCGAGCTAGATGACTATGTCGACCTCATCGCCAAGCTGCGAAACTCTTCGCCCGCCCAACAGCGCATGTCGACGGGCCCCACCCGCCCACGCGCTGGCACTGGCCCCCGTGGCAGCGTCCCCTCGAACCCCGGCCATAACTCCCAAGGCAGCATGGGCGGCGGCGCAGGGGGTGGCAGAATCCAAGTCCAGGGCTCCTCGGCCAACATCACCCACACCATCAACGAGGATGAGCGCACCGAGTTTACCCGCCACATCAATGCCGTCCTGGCCGGCGACCCCGATATTGGCGACCGCTTGCCCTTTCCCACCGACACGTTTGAAATGTTTGACGCCTGCAAGGACGGCCTGGTGCTGTCCAAGCTCATCAACGACAGCGTGCCCGACACCATTGACGAGCGCGTTCTCAACAAGCCTGGCCGCAAGATCAAGTCGCTCAACAACTTCCACTTCACCGAAAACAATAACATCGTCATCGAGTCGGCCAAGGGCATTGGCTGCTCCGTCGTCAACATTGGCAGCGGTGATATTATTGAGGTTCGCGAACACTTGATTCTGGGCCTCATCTGGCAGATTATTCGGCGTGGCCTGCTAGGAAAGATTGATATTAAGCTGCATCCGGAGCTTTACCGGCTACTAGAGGATGATGAGACGTTGGAGCAGTTCCTACGCCTGCCCCCAGAGCAGATCCTGCTGAGGTGGTTTAACTACCATTTGAAGAACGCAAAGTGGAACAGGAAGTCAGTCTACGTTCTCTTTTCTTGTCTCTCTTCGCTTTGGTGTGCTAACCGTTCCAGGGTCACCAACTTCTCCACCGACGTGAAGGACGGTGAAAACTATACGGTTCTTCTTAATCAGCTAGCACCAGAGACCTGCTCCCGCTCCCCGCTCCAGCAGACCGATCTCCTCCAGCGCGCCGAAAGCGTCCTCCAAAACGCTGATGCCCTGAACTGCCGCAAATTCTTGACGCCGACCTCGCTCGTAGTAGGTAATCCCAAGCTCAACCTCGCCTTTGTCGCCAACCTGTTCAACACCCATCCCTGCCTCGAGCCCATTACCGAGGAAGAAAAGGCTGAAATCGACGATTTCGATGCAGAAGGCGAGCGCGAAGCCCGTGTCTTCACCCTTTGGCTCAACTCGCTAGATGTTAAGCCTGTCGTGCAATCCTTCTACGAAGACCTCAAGGACGGTACCGTTATCCTCCAAGCCTACGATAAAGTCATTCCCGGGAGCGTAAACTGGAAACACGTCAACAAGCCACGCGAAGGCCAAGAACTAATGCGATTCAAAGCTCTGGAAAATACAAACTACGCTGTCGAATTGGGCAAACAGGTGCAGTTTTCGCTACCAGGCATCCAAGGCGCCGACATTACGGACGGCCAACGCACACTGACCCTAGGCCTCGTATGGCAACTGATGCGCAAAGACATTGTCTCAACACTTGACGGGCTCGCACAGCGCCTCGGCAAGCGGGAAATCGCCGACGCTGACATGATCAAATGGGCAAATGACATGGCACGCCAAGGTGGCAAAGCCAACCAAGTCCGCTCGTTCAAAGACTCGTCCCTTGCCAACGCCGTCTTCCTCCTCGACGTCCTGGCCGGTATGAAGCCCGCATACGTCGACTACGATCTCGTGGCCCCTGGTCGCACCGACGACGAACGCTATCAGAATGCCAAGCTGGCCATTAGCATTGCGCGCAAAATGGGCGCCACCATCTGGCTCGTGCCGGAGGATATTGTTGCCGTGCAGAGCAGGCTGATTACGACGTTTATTGGAAGTTTGATGAGTACGCATGAAAAGATGGGGGGAGCGTAGTAGTAACTGGGGCGGTAGCGTAGTTGACCTGCTTGGCCTTTTGTTTTGTAACTGTGCTGTGGGAAGGCAAGGATTGGAATCAAATGATGATGGGATTTTATCATGATGAACAAAAAAAGTGGGTTTGTTTTTGAGAAAGAGAGAGAGAGAGAGAAATGGGATGAGAAAAGATTCTTGAAGATTTCATTTCCCCAGCTTTCCCAAAGGAGTCTTCGTTGTCGCTGTCGTCATCTTCGTCATCGTATATCTAATCTGTCTATCCAATTCCACGCCAAAAAAAAAAAACCACGCCCCCTACCGTTTTAGCCAACCCTACCTCATCATTATCCGCTCCCCCACCCGCCCCCCTTTACAACAACTCCCCCTCATCTTCCAGCCCTCCACCACCACCACCACCCCCATCCTCACTATCCCACTCCAAGCCCCCCGCCACCTCATCCGCCCGCCGCTGCACCTCGGCCAACCCACTCATTTCCTCGACCCACCCGCGCTCGCCCAGCGCCCGCGCAACAAACGCCCACGGATCGCGCGCATACGCTTGCACCACCGTGTCGCTGCACGCCGAGCAGCAGTCGTACGGCCGGCCCGTGACGTGCAGGTGGGAAAAGGAGGATAGGTAGCCGCGGATGGTGTGGGGAATTTGGCCGAGGGGGTGGGTGAAGGTGGGGGGGAGAGAGGGGTGGGATGGTGGAGGCTGTGGTTGTGATTGGGAGGAGGAGGGGGGAGGAGGGGCTCGGGCGCCAGATGGGTGTTGGAGGATGGAGATGAGGAGTTCGACGAGGAGGGAGGAGGCGAGGGGGGCGATGCCTGGGCGGGTGACGGTGCATTGTTGGTCGAGGGTTGCGTTACTCAGGGACTGTGTTTTTGGGGTTAGTTTTCTTTTGTGGAGGAGGGAAGGGGGGTAACATACGTCTGCGGGTGCAACAACATCGTTGCAAAAGTAACAGCCTAGTTCCACTTCGCCGGCTTGAGTGGCCTTGAGGCCGTGGCGCATCACAACAAAGGTGTCGAAGCCTAGTGCGGCGTTGAGGACAATTTTGCCGGCGGCTTTGCCCATGACGGTGGGCAGCCATCGGCTCTCACGGGTGTCCATGAGGAGGAAGAGGACGTCGTGCTCGTTGACGAGCTTTTGTAGCTTGGTAAATTCGGCCTTTGTCTTGGCGGTGTCGGTAATGGGATGGCCTAGCATAGGCACTTGCATGGCATGGCCAGTTGCGTCGACACCGGGGTAGATCTCCGTGAGGGCCTTGGCTGCTCGCTCTGCCTTTTTGGCCCCGCCGTTTAGGCAGTCTTCAAAGTTGAAGAGCGGTTGTCGTACGGGATTCGAGAAGCTGACGGTAGCGTTGTCAATGAAGGTGATCTTCCTTACGCCCCAGCCCATGAGTGTTCTTGAAACATAGGTACCCAAGGTTCCAGCACCTAGCAGCAGGCATTTACTGTTTTTGATAATGTCGAGGTCAATGGTGGGAGCAATGCGCCACTTGATGAGCTTGAGATTCAGATCTACAGCCTGGTCGGCCAGTTTGCGCTCGTCCATGTATTCGGATAGATCGACGTTCCGCGATGACAATTTTCCGGCCTCTGTTCGCTCCCATCCCGTGACCTTGGGTAGTTTGGGTGCTTGCAATGAGGAGTGAGAGCTTTCGAGTGATAAAGGCTCCAGGTCGACACCGCCGTCTGACTCAAGCTGCAGAATCAGCGAGTTGGGCTGATCGCGGCGCAGGTGTGTATCGCGGTAGCACATGATTTGAGCCTTGTTAAGGCGCCATCGATGTCGCAGAAGAATGAGCAGGTTTCTCAGCGGCCATCCAGGGTTCTCGTCATATGTGGAGGGATCCGCAAAGCATATCAACTGGTCCTCTTCGCTGACGCCGTGGAAGAAGCCCGTCTCATAGGCATCAAGTCTAGCAATCGCCCATGTGTATCCAAACTCTTCCAGGGGATTTACGGGTGTTTTTGGTCGCTCATCCGTGTCTGTGCTACCACGTATACGCTTGGCTAGGAAGAAGCCTCGTTGACGCACGTCTGAGCTATACCGCCATGTCTGTACTGCATCTACCAAGTATGTCGTCTCTCTGGCGTGCAGTCTGGCTGCTCCGCCTATTTGCTTCCACTGCGGGTCCGACTGAATGGCGGGAAAGCCGAAGTGGTATGTGAACTTGTACTTTTTCAGGTTGGCAAAAATGATGGCGGTAAAGGAGGCAAGGAGGGAGGGACATTCGTAGATGGAGCCGTCGTGGATGGCGTCCCATATCTAGGCTGTTCAGCAGGAGTTGGTCAGTGACAGGGCATGAACGCATACGGTCTGAGCGCAGCGTTCGATGATGGCCGTGCGATCGAGGTTTTTGTAGTCTTCGATGGTGTTGCAGTTCTTGATAATGCCTTCGGCGCGGCAGAAGGTGGGCGGAGTATCGTCCGAGGTGAGGGCGTTGGGGTGGATCTGGATGCGCATGGAGCGTGAAGCGTGGTCGCCCGAGCGCACCTCGTACAAACCAAGCACTTTACGGGCCGAGTCGTCGAGTTTGTCGTGGTTGATCTTGATGTGGGCGAGGGCGGCGTAGAACTGGACGTCGACATCGCTCTGCCAGGGGGCGAATCGGAGGGCGGCCATGATGCCGTCCGCGGGGTGGTAGAGCCTGAGGGTCTTATTGCGATGATGGGAGGGCGACCGTGGAAGAAGAACGGGGGGCGGCGATATGGACGGTCATAGGGACGTATAACAGGCACGTGAGCGGCATGCGACACACATGTACGCACACATGATAACAAGAGAACGGTCGGCGTGACCCCGCCATCGATGGTCGACTAGGCAGTGGACTAGTTACCACTGGTCGGTGGCCAAGGAGGATCAGGCGGGGTCACGGGTGCGACGCGTTCCTGCAGCGCTAGCAACCTCGACCCAACATGGAGCACCGTGGATGACGACCATGCTCATTGGATTGTGCGGAGGCAAGCACCGTCCCGCCATGGCTTCACGCTCGCTAACCTAACACCCTGCCAGGAATCTGCGCGGGCAAGTCGACCATTGCCGCGTGCCTGGTGGACGAGCACCGCTTCACGCGCATCCGTCTGGCCCGCACCGCCGCCACATCGCCTACCGGGGCAGATACAGTCACCGTCCAGGCGGAGCACACCTTCTCCGACATAGACACGCTCTTGGACTTTGTCACCCTGCGATGGGGGGAACGCTGGGTCACGACCGACATATGGGACGACAAGGTGGTCGATGCATTGCTGCGCCGGCCCTTCTTCTTGCTCGTCAGCGTCGATGCCCCTGTCAGCGTACGGTGGCAGCGCCTAAAGGACCGCTGTGCAACCCATCGCCTGGCCCTGCCCACGCTCGACGACTTCGTGCGGCGCAACGATGACCATCTATTCGCCCCAGGCACAGGCCACAGTGCTCTCTTCCAGCGAGCACAGCTGAAGCTACTCAACTCGGCCGCATCTGTTGATTCACTAAGAGAGGCCATCCGCTCCCTTGATCTCACCGACGAGGCACGCCTACGCCCCAGCTGGGACCAGTACTTCATGCAGCTGGCAGACCTGGCCGCACATCGCAGTAACTGCATGAAGAGGCGAGTGGGCTGCTGCATAGTCAGGGAGAAGCGTGTCATCAGCACTGGCTACAATGGCACCCCGCGCGGCATGACAAACTGCAACGAGGGCGGCTGTTCGTCTTCTATATTTCTTCCTGTTGTCATTATACTTATGCTCTTATAGGCCCCCGTTGTAATAACGCTGCCAAAGGCGGCGTTGGCCTCTCCACTTGTCTCTGCCTCCACGCCGAAGAAAACGCTCTGCTTGAAGCGGGCCGTGATCGTATCGGCGAAAACGCAATCTTGTACTGCAACACCTGTCCATGCTTGACGTGCAGCGTCAAGATCACCCAAGTCGGTATCAGCGAGGTCGTCTACAACCAAGGTTATCTAGTCGATACGCAGACTGCAGATATCTTTGCAGAGAGTGGCGTACGACTCCGCCAGTTTTCTCCTCCAACAGGAGGTCTAGTAGATTTATCCACTCAAGTAGCGGCACTTAAAGGCCCAGAGGATCATATTGGAGATATTCGGGAGATCCTCAACGATGAGGATTTCACACGGCCATTAAATTAAAAGGGCAGCCAAGAGGAAACGATGGAATTGCTACTTCTCTGCCATAACAGACATATCACCGGACTGAACTAGCCAATCACCTCCCTACTAACCTTCAGCCTCTTCACTTCCTTTCCGCCGCCTCTCTTCCCAAAACACTCTTTGCTCATTCCCTTGAATCTTTCCACAATCTTCTCCCACCATCCCGTCCCCGGCAACCGACTTCTCACCCTCTGTCCCTTACTCCACTCGTTTTCCGGCCACACCTCCTTCCTTTTCAGCTGCTTGTCTGCCGGCCCCGTAGGGCCTCCAACATATTTCTTAAAGCCTAGCAAGTCGTTACCCTGTTGTCTCTTATCACTCTTTGGATACTCTGCGTCGCCCCAGCGGCCTGTGAAGAGGAGAAACGACGTTGGCATGTTGGGCGTAAGAGGAGTGAAGGCAGGCGTTGCCACGTCGGTATAAGAGTACATGTATGACGAAGGGACGGGATCGTACACGGGGCCCGCGTCGCACTCATCAACGAGTAGCAGTGGTGTAGGCAGATTCAGATTAGGAATCGTGTGGTCATGGGTTCCTGGCGTGGGGTACAAGGCGTGCGACCCATTCGCAACGTAGATGATTGGCTTGTGACGTGTCCGTCAGTGTTGGGTCATGACATGGTATCGCAGCGGAAGATTTGCACCCATTCGAGGGAAAAAAGTTAGTTTGAAACTTGGTCACGTACACGTTGCCCAGAGGAATCCTTTTGTAAGCACGAAAACGTATATGCCTCTCCGTTTGAATGCTGAGATAGCCAGACTGCTTTGGGGATACCGTCTTCGAACCGAATCATGTTGTGCTCCCTAGATTATGTCTTTATTAGTTGCCTCTCTCTTCTTCGTTCCTCGGTGGTCATTCGCGTGGTCTCGTCTCAAGGTTGAGATATATAAATCGGCACATACCAATCCCCCACATGATCACCTATTCGCAGCAGTGTTAGCATTGGTATTAGTCATTGGGAAAGCCGTAAGAGGAGAAAAACATACCAAGCACCCGCCCCAACACCACGCCCCCATAGTTGAAACTGAAGAAGTAAAAGTAAAACACATCTTGCACACCGTTCCCCTTGTCGACGATAACAATCACCCCAGTTTTTCCATCATCATCATCATCATCATCATCATCATCATCATCATCATCATCATCATCATCATCATCATCATCATCATCATCATCATCATCATCATCATCATCCCCAAT
>Ga0182211_1000518_pt1 | contig 12088 bp, 9 predicted proteins | sample G5R1MG_20_FD_129660 | JGI IMG/M metagenome (GOLD analysis project Ga0182211, IMG submission 129660) | Switchgrass phyllosphere microbial communities from Michigan, USA - G5R2_MAIN_03OCT2016_LD1 MG | ecosystem: Host-associated > Plants > Phyllosphere > Phylloplane/Leaf | place: USA: Michigan... | reverse complement strand
TCTCCGCCCGCCATGCCCCAGTCGGCGCGCGATACCAGCCCGACAGCGACCTTCACGTTCCCCGCATTCCAGCCCGACCTGCTGCCCATGGTTGAAGAGGACCCCTTTGGCCTCAGCTCGTTGCGGGCCGCAAGTCCCAGTGCCGGTGTCGCCGTGGGCGGCATGGCGGCAGACCGGTGGCTGCCGCGCAGAGACTCGCGGCTGGGGCACGCCAGCCACGGCCGGCAGAAGAGCCTGAGCGAGGCGCTGCGCACCATCCGCACGCGCAAAGGCAGCGTTAGCCAGAATGCCCACGAGCTCGCCGACGCCCTCAAGGCGCCGCTGTCGCCCAGGCTCATCGTACGCCGCCCAGCACCCGCCCATGCGACTGCGACTGCGACTGCGCGTGCTAACGGCCCCAGATGCTCTGCGGCGTGTGGTACATGACCTCCATCTTCACCAACATGTCCTCCAAGGCCATCCTCACCGCCCTGCCCCGCCCCATCACCCTGACCACGGTCCAGTTCGCCTTCGTCTCGGGTTGGTGCCTGGTCCTCGCTGCCCTCGCCCGCAGGTACCCGCGCATCAAGCACACGATGCCCTTTCTCAAGTACGGCATCCGCCCGCCCTCCAAAGAGCTGCTCCTGGCCACGCTGCCCCTCACCTGCTTCCAGATCGGCGGCCACATCCTGAGCGCCGACGCCACCTCGCGCATCCCCGTTTCGCTGGTGCACACCATCAAGGGGCTCTCCCCGCTCCTCACCGTCCTAGCCTACAGCCTCTTCTTCAAGATACAGTACTCGACGCCCACCTACCTGTCCCTGATCCCCCTCACCGTCGGCGTCGTCCTTGCATGCTCCGCCGACTTCCACGCCAACCTCATCGGCCTCCTCTCTGCCTTCGCCAGCGCCATCCTCTTCGTGGTACAGAACATCGTCTCGAAGCAGCTGTTCAACGACGCTGCAGCCGCCGAGAGAGACGGCCTGGCCCCCACCCGATTCACCAAACCGGATAAGCTCAACCTGCTGTGCTATTCCTCTGGCCTGGCCTTTTTGTTCACCCTCCCGCTCTGGTTCTGGTCCGAAGGATTCACCCTGCTATCTAACCTGCTGTATGATGCTAGCATTGAGCTATCAGACCGCCCCGAAGCCTTCGATCATGGACGTCTCACACTCGAGTATCTCTTCAACGGCACGTTCCATTTTGGCCAGAACATTGTTGCCTTCATCCTGCTGTCCATGATTTCGCCCGTGACGTACTCGGTCGCCAGCCTTATCAAGCGCGTCTTTGTCATTGTATTCGCAGTCGTCTGGTTCGGCAAGCCCTTGACCAAGATTCAGGCATTTGGTCTTGTGCTGACATTTCTTGGCCTCTATCTCTACGACCGCACTTCGGATTCCACCAAAGCAGACAAGCGCGCCAAGGCAATGCAGTCCAAGTCCGGTAGCACGCTCTTGCCGCTGTCGACCGACGCCAAGTCACGACCCGTGTTCACGAATGGCCCTGCTACCATGAACGGCACAGGCAGCATTCCTCTCGCGGACATATCCGAGGCACGAGAGGAAAAGAGGGGCGATGAGATGGGCTATCGGAGGACGCCTGAGCATGGTTCGGGCTATTTGCCGCCGGGTACAAAGCAGGACGAGACGTGGCGGCCGCATGAAGTCAATGGTAGACGAAGTGTAGGCATGTAGTAGCGCAGTCGATGCGAATAGAGCCGTCATGTTCACGTTCACTCAGCCGTCATCAATTCCGGGTCCCCGTGGCACGTTGTAATACTCAAGTACGCTGTCAATTGTATCACAACATGTAGCAGCAAGGCCTCCCTCGTACAGCCTACCATCGCCGCTAAGCACAGCCAGTGACTCGCCCGACACGCAACGCGGCCCGAGGCCCAATTACTACGAAGCTGGTAAAGATGAAAACAGACTAGGGAAGGAGACGGTCAGGTGACGGTAAGAGAACCACAGGGACCTGCTTGGCAGTGTGCCGTGGGGGCCATTCGTGTGTCTGAAACGTAATACATGTCGCATTAAGAGGGTCCTTTGCTCGCTCAACACGGGACCCATCTAGATAACTCGCCTCCTGATAACCAATGCACAAACACGGATGCAGTAGACTGTGGGGTTGCAACTGTTGTCAACCCCGCGTCTAGCAGCACCCCTTCTTCTGCTCGGCATCGGCCGACTTGCTGATTTCCAACACTTTGCGCTCGCCGCCGAGTACGTTCTGGCTGCCTTCACCCTGGTCGAGGGCTTTGCTTGAGACGATGCGGTAAATTTCTGTGGGTCGTGTTAACATCCTCCATGGAGAGGCTTATGTCTAAACAAATGGCGGTGCGAACGTACCTGTGAGAATGTTTTGGAAGGCGAGCTCTACGTTGCTGGCGTCCAAGGCGGACGTCTCGATAAAGGACAGGTTGTTCTCGCCTGCACATGGGGCATTGTCAGTCGCTGGCCTCAGCCCGAGGGTGCGGCTGGCGCGAGGCGGGGTACGCACTTGCAAACTGCTTAGCCTCCTCCGTTGGCACTGCCCGCAGATGCCGCAGATCGCTCTTGTTACCGACGAGCATGATGACGATGTTGGAGTCGGCGTGGTCGCGCAGTTCCTTTAGCCACCTCGTGACATTTTCATATGTCTGGTGCTTGCTGATGTCGTAGACGAGCAGTGCGCCGACGGCGCCGCGGTAGTATGCGGAGGTGATGGCCCGGTAGCGCTCCTGGCCGGCTGTGTCCCAGATCTGCGCCTTGATGGTTTTGGCATCGACCTGGATGGAACGAGTGGCGAACTCGACGCCAATGGTCGACTTGGAGTCAAGGTTGAACTCGTTGCGGGTGAAGCGGCTCAGTAGGTTGGACTTGCCGACGCCCGAGTCTCCGATAAGCACCACTGCGGCGTGTTAGCGAGCCGGGCGAGGCAGCCACGGGCAGGTGGCGGCAAGGCACCTTTGAAGAGGAACTACAGCGCGACGTGGGTCAGCCGACGGAACCAGTGCTCATGGTACAGCGCCTGGAAGAAGACTCACGTCGTATTCGTCGTTGGCCATGGTGGCGATTGGTGGCGATGGTGGGCGGGGAAGGGGGCACAGCGGGCGGGGGTGCACGAGGGCGAGGATGAGGGGGGCGAGGCGTCACAAAGGGGCGTTGGGCGGCGGCGTCTCAGGTCGTTCGTAGAACAGTGGCAGTGGCTGCGTCGTAGCTGTTGCCGGTCGGTTGTGAGCGGACGTGAGCGGGCGTGACAGTGCGCAATTTCCAGGAGAGGCTCCCTCGTGGCGCCCCAGCCCAGCCCCAGCCCTGGAGCGGTGACAGCGATGCCAAGATGCCAGGGCGCTAGCTGTCTTGGGCATAGAAGGGGCTCCGGTTCGCATGGGTGCATGTGAACCACGCCAACCTCAGACCTCACTGGTCGCGGGCCACCGACTGCCTGGCCCCAACGCTTGACGGAGCAGAAGCCGCCTGCGGTTCACTATTCGCCTCCGCTCTCTGCTTGGACGCCTGCGAGTCGAGCAGCAGCGATTTTGACCACACCAGAGCAGTGCTTGCACATGCATACGCATCCTGCTGGCTCGGTCAATCAGCGGCCGCACTCCAGCTCCTCACTCACCTCCATCTTGTTGTGAGGGAAGTCAAGGCACAAAAGCCTCCATCTACATACCCTTGCAACAAGTCGCCCGGCAGTATGGCCACCATGCCAGACGTTGATTCAGCCGATGAGACGGACAGCATCTCCATTACGTCCACCGTTTCCAGCGTAAAAGAACTTGATTACCCTGCCAAAGCTATCCTATCAGAGCGTCCCTTGGACCCCAATGGCTCCGCCATGGAGTACCTGATTCAATGGGAGGGCTATCCCATGCATAGGTGAGTTGCATGGAGAGTGTGCGTAGCCAGTTCTGACCAACTTCATAGATGTAAGACGTTTTCTTTCCTACCTTACCACACAAGCCACTAGCGCTCCCACGCCATGACCATGGTAGCGCACGCTAGAAAGCATCACCACACGCACTGCTAATAACTCGTAGGTACGTGGGAGCCTAATGCACATCTTGAGGGGACCAATCTCCTTGAAATATGGGCCAACAAGCGGAAGCGCTTGGGCGAAGCCGCTCACCAGGAGCTCATACATAGGAATCAAGCCATATTCGAGACGGCTTTGGAACGTTTCAACAGCGCCAAGGCGTACAGGCAAGCCTTGCGCAAGAAAAAACGTGAAAATCTAAGAAAGCGAGCTAGGCCAGTCGTGATTGTCACAGACAGCGAGAACGAAGAGGATCTGCCACCGCGATTGCAGCGACGGCCCAACGGGAAGAAGCCAGAGACATCTCCTACGACAGCACCAAGCGCTAGGGAGTCTGATGATTCGAGCCAGCTGAACAGCTTGTTCAATGAACCTCAGTCCCTAGGCCTGGTCTCTCCACAGGCTATCCATGACAGTGTCCCTTCGTCGAGCCATGCCTCGGTTATTCGCGAGCCCCCTTTACAGCAATCTGGTTCTTCGGAATCTGCGTCTTCCGGAGACGAACAAGTACAGCCTTCCCAGGGTAGACACCAACCGAATGATGTCGTGCCGGCTATTCAAGTACCCACAACCACACTAGCCGCGAAACCACAACTTAAGACAAGTCATCTTAATTCTATGAGGAGGACTGAGCCCCCCAAAAACTCCCGTGGTATTAAAATCGTTAATCAACCAAAGACACTACCTACTCCGTGGCATAAAAGTGAAAGAGCGTTCTCTACGCTCAAATTCCGGAGAAATGCGGTTAAAAGAGGTCGTACAGAAGGTACCCCAGAGCTTGGAGCCTTAAGCTTTATGGTACCTCCGCCAGGCTTGACGACAGTAAATCCCCAGACGTCTAATGACGACGTCTATGGGCGTCGAGAGACCGGCGCTCGCCGTCTCCAGCAAGTAGATGTGGAGGACGTACCCCGGCGTGCCCCTATTGATGATACTGACTCCCTGAAAACATGGGAAGCTAATAAGGTTCCTATGGTATGTTATGAGTGGAGAATGAGCAACAATTGCGAGTTTGGTGACCGAAAGTGTCGCTTTTTGCATCGCCATCAAGACCTATCTGGGTGTGCCCTACCGCTAGGTCCAGTATATGGCAATGTAATCCCAAAATACCAAAAACCACCAGTTACGTGCCGTTATTGGCTATTCGATCCATTGGGTTGCAGAAAGACCAGTGAGGAGTGTATATTTGCTCATAGGAATACCGGACACGTCCTTTACGAGGGTCGCTATGCACCCGATATAGTCGATCCAGCACTAAAACCTACCAGCGAGGAAAAAGCAGCTATTACATGCCCATTCTGGCTCTTTGATCCGATCGGCTGTGTCAATTTCAATGAGAAGTGCCGCCATGGCTATGCTCATAAGAATACTGGCCGTGTTGCTGACCGGAAACACCAGAATATAGTTACCAAGGTCGATGTAACATTAAAACCAGTGTCATCATCATCAACGACGACAACAATGCGAACGCCAAAGAGCGTGCAGCAGCCAAACTTGCGACCACCAGACCTGACTTGCTTTTTTTGGATGAACGGCAGATGCAAAAATAGGCCAGAATCTTGTGCATATCAACATTGGTACACAGGTTTTGTCGCAGACCCGCCACTTAAGGCCCTAACATGCCGACAATGGGCAGAAGGCAATAGGCCCCATCTTCCTCCTGGACAAAAATACAAGACTGCACACAAATACACAGGATTTATGTCTGATCAGTTCCCACGTAACTATAATCCTCCCGTAGTCCTTCCAGAAACTGGCCCAGCAGGGGATAATATTGCCTTACGTGGCGAAAACCAGACCGTCGTCTCAGAGGAATCTTGTTCTCAATCCCCTCCTGTTACGTTTGATGAGCTAGAGGGACCTGATCAACCGCAACCACACCCAGAGATTACGCAGGTATGTTTTGCACCACGCTGTGTTGTAAGATCTTGGCACCTCTCGCGACCTTGATCGTATTCCCTACACCCACTGACAGTCTGACTAGGCTGACACAGTTTGTCTCACATTCAAGGTCAACATCGAGCAAGATTGCAATTTGAGCTTCTTTGACATATTCATGAGGAACGACGGCAGCGAGCTACTAGATCGAAGAGCTTTTCTTTTATACCACCCGGAGAACCACTCAGAGGAGCTCGACGTTCTCACTCGATGGTTGTTAATGCATCATGTCGAAGTGGGAAACGCTTGGTATGATGGATCATGGAGTTCCTTCAAGCAGAATATATTCGAAGGCGGATCAGGTGTGATAATTGTACATACTCCATTCTCCCCTCCACTGGAGTGACTAACGACTAACACACGTAGGCTCATCCTGAGTTTGAGTACTTCACGGAACTTTCTGGATTTGGCAGGCTGCTTGCAAAGCAAGTGCGTATCTGGTCCATTGGCATGCAGGACGGCGTCGAGCACGATCCAAACGTCGAAGATTCCCCAGCAGTAACGCGCCATGATTGCATAGAGATATTTCCCCACGGTGGCTTCATATACATGACTGATGAAGTATTCGACAAGGAACCGCAACTTGCTTTTCGGATAGTGCGGCGCTTCAACGAGAAAATCGCTCCGCTACGGCAGGCCGTGGAGGACGCATGTGTACTCTGGCGTCTCTGCGCACGTCCAGAGTTGGCTGAGCATCTTTTCCAGCAATGCGAAGAACGCGCTGGAGAGTTAGAGGCCGGTGATGCTCACGTAACGAGGTTTGTTGATTTCACTTGAGCAGATGATTACAAGTAGAAAGTCGCTGACCTTACTAACAGCTATGCGAAGCTCTATACGATACTTGCTGAACAGGACCTTATTGAAATGTCCGGCCCATCTGAGCCCTTCAGTCCAATCCCTGATCAGTATCCTGTTCTTTCCGAGCGTCGCGTCATCGCAGAAGCACCGCCCCTAGAGTACTTTGGTACGCGGGCGCGCAGCCAGGAGCAAGCCAACTTTCGTATGATACGCTACTATGCACTCCTTCAGGCCGATCTGCGACGTGACTACCGTCACTTCGTTGTCGTACACACGGACCCGTCAGCCGGGTACGTTGAACAGTGGAAGAACGACGTCCAGAGTATCACCGCGGTCATCACACCGGAGACGTGTCTGGAAGAGCTCGAAAAAGACGGGGGTGTGAGCATGTTTGACTTTTTGGAACGCCACATGCCCGCCCGAGCTGCTGAATCAAGGAGTGTGAACAACAGGGAGTGAAGGACAAGCCGTGGGCATGTTGGCTAGTCTTGCAGCGACGTCCAGGGAGCCTCAGCGTCTCCAAGTCTATGATTTCCCGTTCTTCATGGGGCCAACAGCACATGCGTTGTGCGGCCAGCAGGAGGACAGGAGTAGTGGATTCGTATTGTCCATGTTCTGTATGGTATCCACTGCTATCGAATGAGGATGCCGACCTTTCTCTCCGCCCACAATAGATACGAAGTACTCCCGTAGAGACCCTCTTCCCCACAGCTTCGGCCGTCCTAAGCGGGCGCGCTCGAGCCGCACGCGGCTTCCAATGGCATTCCGGGCAACACGCTGTTATCGTGTTATCGTGATGACCTCGGCCAAGCCAGAGACGTATTCGGTCTAGCGTGCGGCCGGGGTCGGATCAGGGGTCTATCGCGTGCCGGTGATAGGTAGTCAGTCGTCCATGTCCATGACGACCGTAACGGTTTCCGACTCGGCCGTCCCGCTTGCTCGCTTTTGAATCGTCAGCACCTCGCAGCCGCGTGTGGTGGTCTGGGTCCAGACTTGCCTCCCCCCAATGGCTGGACTTGGTCTCTACCTACCCGACTAGATCGTCGACAGGCAGGTCGCTGTTGTCGCTGTCGTTGTCGCACACGCTCCTTGAGAAGCCGAAATCGCAGCAAAGACGACACGACAGCACCATGGGCAGGGCAAGTGTTACAAGCAGCGGCGGCGAGGGAGGAGGAAGAGGAGAAGGAAAGAGCTCAGCGTCGGACCCGAGCGCTGATGCTGCGCTCGCGAAGATGGGCTACGCCAGCGAATTGCCGCGGAATCTGAGCATGCTGAGTGTGTTGGGAATGTGAGTGTGTGGTGCCTTTGTAACCGGCCCGCCCGGCTGAGGAGCAAGAGCTGTATCCCCAGCCAAGGACCCGTACTGACGGCAACACAGGTCCTTTGCCATCATGGCCGTCCCATTCGGTCTGTCCACCACGTTCTACATCACCCTGACGGATGGACAGAGCGTGACAGTTCTCTGGGGCTGGGTCCTGGTGTCTCTGATCTCGCTGTGCATCGCGGCCTCGCTGGCTGAGATTTGCGCCGTGTATCCCACGGCGGGCGGGGTTTACTACTGGTCGGCTATGCTCTCCACACGCGAATGGGCCCCGATTACGTCGTGGATCACGGGCTGGCTTACGCTCGTTGGGAACTGGACCGTTACGCTGTCCATCAACTTCTCCGGTGGACAGCTCATCCTCTCTGCGATTACACTGTGGGATGAAACCTTTGTGCCGAATCAGTGGCAGACGGTGCTGGCGTTTTGGGCTGTCATGCTGGTCTGCATGAGCATAAATATTTTTGGCGCAAAGTACTTGGATTGGATCAACAAGATCTGTATCTACTGGACGGCTAGCAGTGTCATCATCATCATGGTTGTCCTGCTGAGCATGGCGGACACCAAGAGAGATGCCAAGTTTGTATTCACGCATTATGATGCGAGTACAAGTGGATGGTAAGTTTGCCTGCTAAGACGACCGTTCACAGGATACTAATCCGTCTCAGGCCGTCTGGATGGGCCTTCTTCGTTGGCCTGCTCCAAGCTGCGTACACACTGACGGGATACGGCATGGTGGCAGCAATGTGCGAGGAGGTCGCCTGCCCCGAGCGTGAAGTGCCAAAGGCCATTGTTCTCTCCGTCGCAGCAGCTGGAGTCACGGGCGTCATCTACCTCATCCCCATCTTATTCGTGCTGCCCGATGTGCAGACGTTGCTCAGCGTGGCCAACGGCCAACCCATTGGGCTCCTCTTCAAAACGGTGACCGGCTCTGCAGGCGGCGGGTTTGGACTTCTCTTCCTCATCCTGGGCATCTTGCTGTTTGCTGGGACAGGCGCGCTCACTGCTGCGTCGCGCTGCACGTATGCGTTTGCGCGCGATGGTGCAATCCCTGGCTCAACCGTGTGGGCAAAGGTGGACAAGCGCTTTGACATCCCCCTCATGGCACTCTTTCTCTCGACGGCTGTGGACTGCGCCCTTGGCCTCATCTATTTCGGATCGAGCGCGGCCTTCAATTCCTTCACGGGTGTGGCGACCATCTGCCTCTCCACCTCATACGGGATGCCAATCCTCATTTCCATCCTTCGCGGCCGCAACGCTGTTCAACACTCATCCTACTCACTCGGCCGGTTCGGCTACGCCATCAATGTTGCCATGATTGTGTGGATCTGCCTGGCTGTGGTGCTTTTTTGCATGCCAGTGAGTCTGCCGGTCACGCCGCCTACCATGAACTACGCAAGCGTCGTGTTTGCGGGCTTTGCAGCCATCAGTGTCGCGTGGTATTTCATCAGCGGGAGGCAGAACTTCACAGGGCCTCCTGTGCCCACAGATGTGGCGCCGGGCGAGGAGGTAGCTGTTGCAGGCCTGGCAGTGCAGGAGAGCCATCAGGAACGGAATGGTGACGTGGAGGGCAAAGGCAGTAAGCAGTACATGTAGAGGCAGGCAGGGTGGACGACCGCATGTCTCACCGAGTACTTATGTAGATAGGATAACAACCGAGTAATGTCCTTGGGCTGAGACCTTCACTACGCTGCCTGACGATGTTGGCCGTCGAGTGGAACGGTGCTATGCATGGCCATCCTCTATGAGATGAGCACGCACGCGCCACATGCGCCATACCACGGTCAAGCCACTTGTGGCGGGCGGCGCGTTGGCGAGCGTCAAACCACTCTATGCGAGGAGCCACCATCACTCGCTCTGGACGCGTCGCGTGCGCTCAGGACGTGCTGACCATGGTCCCGAGGTGAGTGGTATGTTTGGGCTGCCGCAATCACACCTCACGCTCATAAAACCAGCCTCGTGCAAACCCATTCCAGACACAGCCTGCGAACATGCGCAGCCACCAGCGACACCAGGTGGTCGACCTCACGGACGAGCCGGCCAGCCACAACACAGTCCCGCCCCCAACTGCACCCGGCTCGTCTTCGTCCTTCTTTGGCATTGCCCCCGGCGGCAGCTCGCATTATGTGGGCAACGAGTTTGACTCGTCGGACAGGGCAGCGAAAAGACTCAAGTATTCGGCACCAGTCGCAGTGCCCAGCACACCACCGGGGCAGCCAACACCTGCCCATGGCCGCGACATGTGCAGCAATAGCAGCTTCAAGGGCCCCTCTATCCGGGATATCAACCACACGTTGACAAGCAACGACGCCAGAGTCCCTTTGCTGGCCCAGGTTCCTGCCAACCCGCCACGCGCACTGCAAATCAGCCGTCTACCTCAGCCCAAAACAAGCACCGCATTCCATACCCCGCTGCAACCTGCCGCTCACGCCAACCCCATACAAGTGGATTATGGGGGCCCGCAGACCTCCGCCAAGATGCAACGGCCTGCAGCCGTGTCTCAAAGCGTCGCGCAGTCAGGACGAGCCGCATGCAATGACATGATCAATTACGCTCCGGCCACTACGAAACTCCAGGGGGACTCCCAGCCACAGCCAGCTCCGCGCCCCGTCGAAGCCGATACCGTTGCCAGTGGCTCCCTACTGACCCACCCTCTCGTCACGCCAACTTGTCCTCCAGCAGCCGTCTCTGAGCCGTTGAAATTGACCAACCAGTTCAGCAGCGAGGAAGACCACTACTTGATCTTCCTGAAAGAAGTCAAAGCATACCCATGGAGGAAAATCACTTTGGAATTCAACCAAGAATTCCCCGTGCGGACCTACCCTACCCTCCAATCACGGTACTCGACCGTTCTCAACAGGCGTGATCGATATCATGATCCGAAAATACTGTCCTTGCCGCCTCGATTTGCGTCAGAAGCGGCTGTCGACTGGCAGACCGTCCACGCGCAGAATCCAGGACCAAGAAGCTGGGGTAAGCGCAACGTCCTGCAACAGGGCTCCGCGCCCACGCATCCTCGAGCTCTGCCGCCCGCTTCGGCGCAAGGTGCCCTATCGCAACCCTTTCCTATCCGCAAGGCGGTTGGCAATGGCTACTCGTCCGGAGACTCGGCACCTCGCCGAGAGAAATCCAGGCGTGCTGCACGTGTCGATTATACGTCGCGGCGAAAGAGCCGACGGAGGGCCGAGCACGGGGGAACGGGCGACGCGGCAAGGGAAGAAGACGCTGGGTCGAATGACGAGACCGAAGAATGGGCAACGCCGGCCGCGATGGAGGAACGGGCCACAGAAGCAATCGTTTCTGTTGGTGTTGGCAGAGATGCCCTCGACATTGATCTCGCGGCGGCCGCTGACGCGAGGCTTGCTTTTGACATGGGGAACCCACTACAGGAGTCTTCCTTGACGAAACTGCCTTATTTGAGCGTTGCGCAGAGAGCAGCTGCCAAAGAGCATGACTTGGAGGGTACCCAGCATACGAAGTCGTTGCCAGGCTGCATTCTGCACGTGGATTTCACGGGGAATGAGCTGCAGTTGGTTGAACGATCGATTGCAAGCGTGATAGGACCAGCATCACGATCAAGGCATGAAACCAGGCGACGACAGCTTCGCGAGCGTCTGAAAGACGTTGGCGAGCCAAAGTTACTACAGCTACTCCACCAGCTTCGTCGGCACCTTCGATTGCGTGATGAGCAAAGCATCAGCGCGTTCTTGCGAGACGCCAAGGCGGGCCAAATTGCAGATGCTCCGCGCGTGCAAAGACTCGCAGGCGTATGCGCCAACGACAGATGGAGTACACGACAGTTTGCTTCGTCCTCATCGATGTTGCGCGAACGCGAATTAGATCGACAGTCGAGAAGAGGCTGGCGGGCAGCATCCCGGCCGCTCACGTACCAAGTCAGGAATAAGATCATGGACACATTCGGCTCAGCAGCTTCTTGGACCGGCGCATCGGGCGACATTCACGCCGTCGCTTGGGCGCCTGACGGGGAAAATTTCGCAGCCGCAGCGGTTGCTGTGGACGATCCAATGTCCATGC
>Ga0182211_1000517_pt1 | contig 12091 bp, 11 predicted proteins | sample G5R1MG_20_FD_129660 | JGI IMG/M metagenome (GOLD analysis project Ga0182211, IMG submission 129660) | Switchgrass phyllosphere microbial communities from Michigan, USA - G5R2_MAIN_03OCT2016_LD1 MG | ecosystem: Host-associated > Plants > Phyllosphere > Phylloplane/Leaf | place: USA: Michigan... | reverse complement strand
GCGCCGAGTTTCCGGCCTGTCTAGAATTTCCAGTCTGCGCTGCGTTTTCGTTCTGTACTGCGTTTCCATTCTGAGCCGAGTTTCCGTTCTGCGATACTTCCTCTGACTGCGCTGCGTTTCCATTCTGCACCGTATTGCTATTTTGTCCTACATTTCCATTCTGCACTGCGTTTCCATTCTGAGCCAAGTTTCCGTTCTGCGGTGCATTCTCTGACTGCGCTGAATTTCCGTTTTGTGCTGCGCCTCCGCCCTGTGAGTTTCCGTTCTGCACTTCGTTCTCTGGCGGCACTGCATTTCCATTCTGCACTGTGTTGCCATTCTGCGCCGTGTTTCCGTTCTGCACTGCATTTCCATTCTGCACTGCATTTCCGTTCTGCACTGCATTTCCATTCTGCACTGCATTTCCATTCTGCACTGCATTTCCATTCTGCACTGCATTTCCATTCTGCACTGCATTTCCATTCTGCACTGCATTTCCATTCTGAGCCGAGTTTCCGTTTTGCGCTTCGTTATCTGACTGCACTGAGTTGCCATTCTGAGCTGTGTTGCCATTCTGCACTGTGTTTCCGTTCTGCGAATTCTGTACTGCGTTTCCCGTCTGCCCACTCGCAGGTCCACTTTGCTGGGAAGAATCCTGACCGCCCGCGACTCCCGGGCTGTCTTTGTAGAAGAATCGAGCGTACACTTGGCCCTTGACATCCTTGCCATCGCAATTGTCGGATTCGCCCATACCCTCACTTTTCCGTACGCGTTAGTATATAGAATGAAAAAAAGAGAGACCCGAGGGGGTGAGGGCAATAGACGCACTCACCTCATTTCGCCCTTTTCGTTGACAGCAGGGTAAGCATGGCAGCCGCCAGTTGTGACTACTAGGGTAGGCACAAAGTTCTTATACAGTGCTCCAATGGCACCGCCAGGGACAGCTTCGGGGAGGGCCGCGAGCTGGTGGGATCCGATCGGCGTTCCACTGGGCAGACTTGCTGCTACGCTTCCGACTTGACTCTTCACTGCACCCCCAGCAGATCCTGACGCCAGGTTGCTTAATGTGTCAGCAGTATTTCCGCCGCCACTAGAACCAGAGCCGCCGGATTCTTTGTGATTAGAGCCCGCGTTGCCAGAATGCTCTGATCTACTCGCTCCTCCCGAATTTCCCCCCGAATTTTCTCCTCCTGAGCTTCCTCCTTTTGATTTTCCGAATCCAAACTTGGGATGGGGGTGAGGAGCGGCGAGAGCGCTCGCAGCCAGGGCAAGCTGTATCAAGTGGGTGTAGCGCATGATTTCCCGGTTAGCGCCGTTGAGCAAGGGAAATTGCTGTAGGCCTTGGTAAGCTCCCAATGGACCGCGGAGCAGTAGTCAATATACATTTCAAAAAATCACACTTGGTTCCAAAAAAAACCCGCTCTTGGTTGCGTACGTATGTGGAGACTAAACCTTACCTTGGGTACTCTGGTCCCCACACCCAAGCACTGACAGCGCTAACAAATACTTCTGAAACTGACCTACTCAGGGCCCACCTGGGCAGGCATTTTTGTTATTTTAAGCTCGTCAGTACCTGCCTAGGAGATATATAGTCCTTGGGCAACGTGATTGATTTTCTTAGGAGGGAGTCGCTGCCACCTTGGCAGATAATACTCTACTTATGGCCAAAACTCACACCAACTTCAAAGAAAAAAAAAAAGCCCCCGAGGTTGCACGCGCCTTTTCTTTTCTTTGACTGCCAAGCTTGAGAGGACAGACAGAGTGCACTCCGTAGGAAATAAGTTCTATCCATTGTCGACGAACTGTACCGTGTAAGTACCTAATAGTTTCGCAAAGGACCGGCATGACCAGATTTTTTTTTTTGCGCTTTGGTGAAACCGGGCTCGGTTTGGTCTTGCTGACGAACTTGGTAACATCGTGTTTGCGTGTACATAGCTAGCGCAGGTCCGAGGGCATGGTGGAGACCGGCAAAACTGTATTACTTTATATAGCTTTCCAGTCAGAAGTATAGAGTGCATGTAGAGCTAGACGGGGGTAGGGTGTTTCGGAGGTGGGGCACTGCTATCTAGGTATCTACACACCTACCCTAGAGGTCGATTAGCCAAAAGCCAAGTTGTACCAAGGCACTTCTTCGGGCTGCCCTAAGCATTCAAGTTATGCACACAATCCAAGCTCAAAGGACATAGGTAGATGGGTAGGACAGATAGAGTATTACAGCCAGAACAGGAATATTTGCGGTACCTTACCAGCCGTGCTTTCACAGTCATTTTCGTGCCGTAGAAATGCGCTTTTCAAGTCACTATTTTTTAAAGAATTTTATCAAGTACAAAATGCGGCGTACAACGGGGTAAGTGGCAATAAGAAGAGTCCGTATGCAGTGATTAGGGGCCACTATGACCCGACTAATCCATCGTAAATAATCGAAAGGATTACTGCTACTCTTTTGGTCGTATTGCCGCGGTGCGGCTAGACACACCGGTCCCATAAAGAACTGTATGTGTAAGGGTTACTTCTATCTCGATACTCTGTCCTCCTTGTCTCTTATTCCCATTACAATATACTACCGAATCACACCACCACCGTCAGGCAACGGCCCTACCCCATCCCATCCCATCGTGACACCCTCCAGCAAAGAATCCCATGTATTATCTGCCCCAGGCGTCAGGCCCGTCGCCTCACTCATTGCCGTCAACGCCCACTCATTATCGGCCAAGAATCCCTGCTGGTACGGCGCCTCGTTATCGCCTGACGTTGCAACCGAATTTGCGAAAAGACCGTGGGTAGTGGTGGTGGCGGTTAAGCCTTCGCACATGGTGGCGCCGCTAATGACTGGCTCCTGGGGATGCGAGAGTTTGGGAGAGGCGTGGATGGGGATGCTTGGGCGAGGGCCGCCGCCGGGGGAGTAGGAGGATTGCGATGTAGAGCCGCCACGGGATTGGGAAGTCTGAGTAGCTGGAGAGGCTTGACCGGTGGTACGATGTTCGGGGAATTCCATTTCTGTTGCGTCAAAAAAGGTGAAGACAGAGGAAGAAACGGGGTGATGGGCTGCGTTGTTGAGGTTAGTGGGGAGTTCGGAGTGGAGGAAGTTAGTGTTCTGCGGGTTCACGTCGATACCGTCGATATTGTGGATGTGGAATGGTGTTGCTGACGCGTTACTTGCGTAACGAAATGGAGATGTTTTTCGGTTTGGAAAATTGTTGAATGTGTCCGTGGATGAGGCAGTGGGCGAATGCGACTCGAAGCTTAGAACAAGAGGGTATTGACAAGGCTCCCCATTATTACCGGTAGCCATAGCAGCCTGGTGATAGGGATTAGCGGCACATCATGGCAACCATGCGCAAGTTTTTCACTGTGATACAGACTGTACTACTTCGCCTGCACCGGGAGTATGTTGAACATACCTTGGCAGTTTGTGACACAAATACCTTTGGCAGAAGACCTTGCATGCCAGCCCCCTCCAGGTCGAGATCTACCTGAACTAGGAAGGACTCCGTGAGGGGACTTTTCCGGCGTAGTGCGTGCATAGCTTGTAGAAGAAACTGAAGCGAAGAAGTCATTTGCATATCTTTTGGTCTAGTCTTCAAGTATTGAACAAACACCCGTGCTGCAACATATACACAAAAGGATAGAAACGGGTTCATCTGGTTATGTTAGTTCGTGTAATTGCGACTGGCAAGTTGAACTGAAAGTGCCCAGGTCCAAGTGACTGATCATCCGCATGATGGACGCTATCTCAGCAGCTGCCGTCAAACATCGGACCCTGCTCTCGTGACTGACGCTGGCCGGTAGCCGATGCTTGTCTACTTTGAAGATCGCTGCTTGATGCAGGCAGATAGCTGAAGTATGTATGCACATGTTAGCAAAAACGACTCCAGGTTTGACAGTGCGCAAGGGTAATGGTAGATTCTCCATGACCTTTCATCTCATCCATTTGGGCGTATTTCCGCGCGCGCTGGTAAAAGTGTTCCGCCAATGCTTTATACTTGCTAGTCACCGAGGCTGCCAGAGTCCACATGATGTATCGCAAAAAAATCGAAGGTCGCATGTGCGGTGCAAGGTTTAGGGCCGCCATGAAGCGTGGTCGGTGTACTATCGGTATCGAGGGGTGTACCTTGCTCAAGTAGATCTGATATCTAGCAAACGTGTGTCAGCCCAAGGACTTCCCAGATGTCAGTAGACTATCCCACAGTTCTTCCATGACATCCAGAGGCGGTAGAGGTTCCTCTAGCCCAAGGCCTATAATGTCCCAGGAAAAGTCTGCTTCACCAGTGTTGTTGTGTGCACTGGGCTGCTGGAGAGGAAACGTGCCTAGCACAGAGGTGTCTTGTATTGGGGTTGGACCATTATTTATCTCGTTGCGTACTTCGCTTCTTTTCGGTGGCGGGGAGTGCAAAGTACTTGCGGCGTATGCTGAGGCCGTGTCTGGACGGGACGCATCTTTGCTCTCGTTGGACGCATCTTGGCTTTGAAGCAACGCCTCAACGTGCTCCAGGATGCTTTTCGTCAGAGTAGTATCTATTGGGAGTTCTTTAGACCCACGCAGGCGTTGCTCAAGGAGCTTCACGTAGCCCCTCTTTGGCCCGCTCTTCTTGCGCGCCTCGTCGTAGGCGCAGTCATGGCTTAGACGTTTACACGTGGAGCACTCGGGCCTCGCGCCGTCGCATCGCAGCTTTTTCTTCCTACACAAGACACACGCTATTCTCTTCGCTCCTGCTGAGCCGTCATTTGGTGGTTCTTGGCCATCTGTGGCGGTGGTAGTGGCATTGGGAACTTGCGGGGCCAGGTTGTTAGAGAAGGCTTCGCCTGGCGATTCGGAATCAGAGAAAGGCTTAGTTGCGACAAGCGCGCACAGAACGAAGACGCAAGGAACGTGCACAGTGTAGGTATTGCAACGGTAACCAGCACAGCCAGAGCCAACGGTCCTTTGGCATTTCAGGCAGCACTTTACGCGCAGAAGCTAGAATGGACGGGGCGCATAGAAACGTGCCCATGTACAACGCCTGGCCAGTCTCGAGCAAGTGCAGCCGTCTAAGCGAGTCTTCCGCCGGCGGGGATTAGCGCGGTATCTCCGGTTACATACCTTGTAGCCAAGAAATCGTAGTCAAGAGGATAATAAGCAGTGTTTGCCTAGAACAAGAAAACAAAACCAGTAGACGGTAAGCGGCGTCTAGATAAGGAGTGAGTTTTGATAACGCTACCCGACAACACCCTTTTCGTTATGCTCAGCTTGTCCTCTTTGATTTCTGTGCGGCACGGATGAAGTTGACAGAATTACCAAAATAGTAGCAACGTTTCAGATCACTTGAATGATTGTTCTGGTGGTGCTACCATCGAAATGCTGTTGACGAGGGACGGTACCTACCTAGTAGTTGGTCGTGCGGTTAGTCGTAAGGTTAGTCGTGAGACACATGAAGGAGGAACACGTGACGAGGCCAAGTGCTGCAGCACCAATGCAACGACATGGGTTGCATATGGCTGCACATGGTGGAAGATGCTGTATTGGAGCTATGCGAACAGGATACAGGCGGACACCGACAGTAGGATCTATCGGCCGTGATATGCTCTCTATTTGGCCCTTCGCTTTCCTTGGTTGCGCGGCCTGTCTTGCACCAAGAATGTGTGCTTGTTCCGCTTGTGTCTTGTCTTGTAGCCTCCTTTGGCCAGGGTACCCCAAGGACTGACGGGAGCGACGTTTCCCTTTGACTTGCCTCGACCACCACCGTGGGGATGATCGGCTGCAAGGAATTAGTATCACGGCGCGTGCATGGATGCGCTTGGCCGTACTGACCTGCGTTCATAGCCACACCACGGACCTCGGGCCGCTTTCCTAGCCAGCGCGAGCGACCAGCCTTTCCTAGTGACGTGAAGTGCGATTGGGGATTGCTGGCGACGCCGATGGTACAACAGGCCTGCCCGCTGACTTTTCGAATCTCGCCACTCTGTAGGCGGACAATGACGTTTTTAATCTCGGTTTTCTTGGCCTTGACGACCTCTTCCTTGTTCACGATGATGGCATAGGTGCCAGCGCTGCGGCAGAAGACGCCGCCGCCGCCGACCTTGGAGCCGACGTTGAAGACCTGAGAGCCCAACGGGACCATGTGGATGGGAAGGCAGTTGCCGCGGGCGGCCGTCTTTGCCGCCAGCATACCGGGGTCGACGATGCCGCCCATGCTGGCGAGGAGTTCCTTGGGGATGCCGGCACGGTAGCTCTCGACCTCGTCGCCGGCGCGCATGCCATCGGCGGCGACAATGTACGACTTCTCGCCCGTCTCGAGGCGGGTGAGCAGGGCCAGGTGGGCGCTGCGGTTGGGGTCGTACTCGATGCGCTCGACAACGTGCTTGCCGGGCTGGAAGCGCTTGTAGTCGACGATGCGGATGCGGCGCTTGTGGCCACCGCCCCGATGGCGGACGGTGACGCGGCCAGTGTTGTTGCGGCCACCCAGATGCTGGCCCTTGCGCTCGACGGTGAGCCGACGGTAGGGCCGGCCCTTCCAGAGATGGTCGTTGACGGGGCGCTTGAGATGGCGCAGGCCGGGGGTGCGAGGCTTGTAGGTGCGCAGCGGAACGAACTTGTCCTTGCGCGGGCCCTCAATGCGAGCGTCGGCGGGCTCAGCAGCACCGGCGACGGGTGCCAGCGGCGGTGCTTGGGCCTGTGCATAGGTGCGGCGAGCAGCGAGCAGCGCACTGCCCAGGCGCGCGGGCTGGAGACGGCCTATCCGCGGCTGCAGCATTGTGGCCAGTCGCGGCGGTCGAGGGGAGGCGCGGTCGAGGGGCGTCTCGCACCCGAGGCTTCAAGTGTGGACAATGGAGTGGCCGCCAAGGTGCGAGGTGAGGGTGGTGGGTGGTGGCGCACACTCTGCAGCCTGGCCGCAACGGGTTAGGGCGAACTGGCACCTGGCCCAGCAACCTGCCTTGTCTGCCCGGTTGCGCCTTCTGCTTTCCTCTGCACGCCTGCCATCTCTTTCCCTCGCACCCACACGCTCTCTCTCCCTCCCACTTCCCCCCTCTTTCTCTTTTCCGCTCCTACTCCTGTTCCGCCCCGCTCCCTCTGTCTCTGCTCCTCCTCGGCCGCCCATTGTGCCGCCAGCGGTCTGCCTGCCTGGTAAGCAAAACGATCCGCCCCGTCACGTCCTGTCCACGGCGCGCGCTGCGGTGCCGCTACCGCCCCAGCCCGGGTCACGTCCGCGCTGCGAGTCTGGCGCGAAACGCACCGACACACTAGGCGCGGCCGGCCCTCAAAACAAAGCCGCTCTGCCCTCGACCATCAACACCCACCACCTTGGTGCTCGCTCCTCGCCCGCCCCTGCTGCCGCTGCCTCACCTCGGACTGCCTCCCCCGTCCACCTGCCCCATTGTCGACCGCCACCACGAACCGGTTTCGCGCGTGCAGCACCTCGGGTCCGTCTCGCGCCCTCTTCACCACCACCGCCCGTCGGACCGTGTCGGCTGCGTCACCGCACGCGAGCATCGTCCGTGGCTCAGCTTGCTGCGAAGGCGGCCTGCCTGCCACCGGCCTGCATGCTCCTGTACTGTGTGCCGCCGCTGTCGACGCGTCTACTGCCACCCGCGCCTTGGACCTTGCTGACGTCTGCAAACAATAGTCCCCCACCATCACCCCCAACATTTTCTCTGCCACCGCGCCTTGGAGCCCAGCCAAACCCCCTACCCCTCTCCCCTTCTAGCCTTTCTCAGCATATCTACTATTGCTTGCCATGGCACCAGGAGTACGTCGCGTTCCCAGCGCCCGCTTCCATCCCCTCGCGCCGCTAACGTGTCGCGCCAGGTTCGATCACTCCGGCAGCGTGCTGTGACCAACGAGAACGACGAGAATGCCGGCACAACACGCTTGACGCGTGCAAAGGCTGCCGGTCTGGGCGCCCACGAGTCCGCCGCCGACGTGCCCAAGAAGGCCCTCCAGAAGACCAAGTCGACCGCCGCACTCGCCGCAAACGGTGCCGCCAAGAAGCGAAACGCTCTCATCGACGTCTCCAATGTCACCAAAGCAGACGCCCCTGTCGCCGGTGCCAAGGATAAGAAGCCTGTGGCTCCCAAGGGCGCTGTGTCCAGAGCAGCACAGCCCACCAAGGTCCAGAAGACATCGCGTGCCAACTCGACGCGTTCCATTCTGGAGCCCAAAGAGAAGGCCGTCGGCTCGTCAGATCTCAAGAAGCGCCCTGCCAGCGGTAATGGCATTGCGGGGCAACCCGCAAAGAAGCGCGTCCCGTCTGCCACCACCAAACCAGCCAAAGAGGAGGTCATCGTCGAGGACGAGGAGGAGAATGTCGTGCCCAAGGAAAACATTGTCGAATCCCAAGACGTCAAGGTCAAGAACGCAAAGATCACGCCCGTGGAGATCCGCGAGGAAGACTTGCAGCACCTCGACGAGGAGCAGCCAGCCGATCTCGATAAAGAGGATATTGACGACCCTTTGATGGTCTCAGAGTACGTGGTAGAGATTTTTGAATACCTCAAGGAGCTGGAAATCGCTACCATGGCCAATCCCCACTACATGGACAGCCAGAGTGAGCTCGAGTGGAAGATGCGTGGCATCCTCGTCGACTGGCTACTTGAAGTCCACACACGCTTCCGTCTCCTCCCCGAGACCCTCTTCCTCGCCGTCAACATCATCGATCGCTTCCTTTCCGCCAAAATCGTCCAGCTGGACCGCCTCCAGCTAGTCGGTGTCACAGCCATGTTCATCGCCTCCAAATACGAGGAAGTTCTCTCGCCCCATGTGCAGAACTTCCGTCACGTTGCCGATGATGGCTTCACCGAGGAGGAGATTCTCAGTGCCGAACGCTTTGTGCTCGCTGCCCTCAACTACGACTTGAGCTACCCCAACCCAATGAACTTCCTCCGCCGTATATCAAAGGCTGACAACTACGACATCCAAACACGTACCCTTGGCAAGTACCTTTTGGAGATTGGGTGCTTAGACCACCGCTTCCTTGTCCATCCGCCCAGTCAAGTCGCAGCTGCCGCCATGTATCTTGCCCGTCTCGTCCTGGAGCGTGGCCCGTGGGACGTGACGCTTGCACATTACGCCGGCTACACTGAGGAGGAGATACAGCCTGTCCTGCAATTGATGATTGACTACCTGGCCGGCCCCGTCGCCCACGAAGCGTTTTTCAAAAAGTATGCGAGCAAGAAGTTTCTAAAAGGTTAGTCTTGTCCCCGCTACTTTGATCATGTATTCGTTCACTGCTAACCTTGTCTAGCCTCGATTGTCCTCCGCAAGTGGGCCAAAGACTATGTGACTGAGTTTGGTAACGTGCTCGAGGAGGAGACTCCTGCCACCAAGCCTAAGAGCCTGCGCTAAGTCTTCTCCTTTGAATAGGCACTTCCGGTGGTAGCTTTCGCATTTCCAATACCCTACTCGGCTGTTATGTTCCCACGGGGACCAGCAGCCTCCAGTCAGAAGAGATGCGTTGGGCGTTCGACCGGGAGTCAGCTTTATGAATACCTGACATTGGCACAACGTTTGCATCTTGACTATACCATCTCTTGGTCGGCGTTCGTACATGTGACGCCTCACTTTTTTCTTGGTTCTTCGTCATTTGGGAATGGAGTCAGCGGCGCGAAGCGTGGATCAACCGTGGCACAGAAAGCATGTTTGCCTTTCACTTCTTATTCTCATTTCTCTGATAGCGGCTCTGGATACTCGCTCATAGCATTAGCGATTGATATACCATGATGGTGTGATATGAACGGCTATTCCTTTGTGGATTTGTGCACATGTAGCGTGGCACGTTGCATCACGGGGCATTGGAATGGCAGGTGGGCGGGTTGTAGGATTCAGTGTGAAGGCGTGGTATTTGCGTATACTGGAGAAGAGTCGATTCAATTTCAAAACGTCAATAAAGATGATGCTTTGTGTAGATCTTCTAGTGATGATGATAATGATGATGATGGAAGAACACGGTGATTTCAGAGAGAAGAAAAGTATAAATAGTAGCCACACACAGTCCTATGGTTGGTTTGTAACTACGCATGACTACCACGGTTATCTAAACAGAATCCATCGCCGTGTCTCCTGCATCTCACGTCGCGACCGGCTGCGCGTGAGAAACGCGAAAACGCGTCCACGGCGCTGGCCGCGCTATTTGCAACCTCCCTTGATTCAATGCGGCACGCCACGTCAGAATGATGATGACACAAGACGCCATGTCGCGTCCTGACACGACACGACACGACACGACACGACAATGACACGAACACTCCAAGTCCAGTGGCTACGTCATACCTAGTACAGCGCTGCTTGGTATTTTCCTTGTTTACATTGTAGCGAGACGGGTGTAATGTTTGGATTTATGTCAGCGTAGCGTGTTTGTGTACGTATATAGATAACACAATATGGTAACTATGGTTACGTTATTCGTTAGCGAGTGGGGAGATGGTAGGAATATATATTGCGTGCATGGTTTGGTAGTTTGCGTTACTGTTGATGTTGTGATTGTGGTGGTTGGTTAACAGAGGGGAGTCTGGAGTCGAGCCAGTAGTGGGGTACGTGGGTAATTAGGGAGGTTGTTGCCGAGGTATCGTGAACTTGGCGTCTAGTGCGGATCGCTTTGGATCCCGTATTATATCTGGGCTATCCATCAGCCCGGGGCTAAAAAAGCTTAGTGCTGTAATATTTATGATGATGTAAAGACAGATCGTGCTCGTCTATCCTCCCCGCATTGTCCGGGGGATTGCTTTTCTTCTTTTTTTGCCCTCTTATCTATATGTTGTCTGCTCATATCCCACGTATAGACAAGTAAATGTATACAGCGAGTCCTGTATTGAATATTGTCTTGATACCTTTGCATGTAGGGAAGGCTGGGGTATGCTGTGTACCAACCTACCGGAAACGGACGTTCGTTGATTCATCGGCGTCTAGGCGCTATACCAAACCATCCACACCTATCATCTACAAGTCCCCTCTACACAACCGCCCACCACCGCCACCACCACCACCATACCCAGAGGAAAGAAGAGGAAGAGGAAGGGGGAAAAAAATCACAAATATCGCAACCATGCAACAAAGCGACGCACACTACCCTCCAGAACCCTGCCCCTTCTGCACAATCGCCGCTGCATTTCCCTTTCCATCGGCATCTGTCTCGTCGTCGTCTTCGTCGTCGTCCTCATGGCTGTGGAACGCGTCTGCGGCGGAGGAACGTGTGAAAGAGGAAGAGCAAGGTCGACGCCAACGCCGACGAGCACGACATCAAGGGGGCGAAGAAGAAGCGAAAGAGGATGTAGAAGCATGGAGAAATAGCATCCCAAGCGACGATGAAAGCGACTGTGACAAGACCAGTCCGAGCAGCTTTGTCGTGCTGCGCAGTCGTAATGTCGTTGCGTTTTTGGATATCTTGCCTATGACGCGTGGTGAGTTTTTTTTATATATTGTCTCTTTTACTTTCCCGTCGATGGCGTTTAATTGGATTCCTCCTCCTTCCCCCCCTTCCCCCCCATGTCTGTGTTAATTTTAATAATGGTATATGGTATTGTTTTCTGGACTCAAGGCTGTATATTGTATTTGCCTTGCATTCGGTTCTCTTCGAACGAAGAGAAAAGACCAAAAACGAAAAATGCATTCTTCAATTCTACACGATGAGCCCTTGGTACCTTTTGGGAGGAAGTTCTGGGCTAATTTTCCATGACGCTGGGCGTTGCGAGTGAACACCAGGCCATTTACTCGTCACGACACGAAACCACAAGGTCAAACTTGCGGATATGGGGGCGGCCGAGAGTCGGGAAATCGGTAGGTTGGCCGGGCTGTCGGAACGCCCATCCATTTCTTCTTCCTTCTTGCCCAATACTCACACCGCACCTTGCAGGCTTCTGGCTCCCCCTCCTGGCCCGCACTGTCGCGACCGTCACCCGCGTCACCGACTACAACATTGTACAGAACAACGGCGCGCGCGCGGCACAGGTCGTGCCGCACGTGCATTTCCACATTATTCCGCGGCCGGAGAGCATGCCGCGCATTCAGAATAAGAGCTGGACCATGTTTGGGCGGGGGCAGAGGGATGATCTAGATGAAGAAGAGGGGGTGCAGATGGCAGGAGAAATGAGAAGGGTGTTAAGGGGGGTGGTGGAGGGGTTGGGGGCAAGGGATCGGGGGGCG
>Ga0182211_1000516_pt1 | contig 12092 bp, 8 predicted proteins | sample G5R1MG_20_FD_129660 | JGI IMG/M metagenome (GOLD analysis project Ga0182211, IMG submission 129660) | Switchgrass phyllosphere microbial communities from Michigan, USA - G5R2_MAIN_03OCT2016_LD1 MG | ecosystem: Host-associated > Plants > Phyllosphere > Phylloplane/Leaf | place: USA: Michigan... | reverse complement strand
GGAGACGAAATGTGTTCATAATGGGTGGACACGAGCGACAGATGCAAAAGTGCGGCGTTGTTGGAAATCCGAGGGTTCGAGTGCAGATGGAGGGTTGATTTACATAGTACCTCGCTATCAGCACAAGGATAGCCCCATATCTATAGATATTTGAATGCCTGTGCTCCCTTCATCCAAGCTCTACATTCCCATGCCCATACCTCCCAGCCGCTGCCGGGTCCCCGGCCACTAAGCGGTCATCCGTGGGGCGATGCGAGCTGTAGGAAGGATGGCCGCGGGCAGGCGACCTCGACAAAACTTGCTCAATAAAGACATGTTGGCGTCGAAGGCTGCGGTCTTGGTAGGATACGTCGAGCGGATAGGCCGAGGACAAAAATGTGTCGGCGCGTAGGCCGTTGAAGACAGATGGTGGTGCACATGCACTAGCTCGGGATAGAGTCTGATTGGATCCATTCCGGGTTTCAGGACTGGGATGTGACAAACGAGTCAACGACTTGTCTACCACTGCCAGGTAAATGCAGGGCCATGGCAGAGAAGCAGCCACCTGGAAAACCGCAATGGGTGTGCATCTTGTTCTGGCCGCCGGCGCCATGCTGCCCTTCTGGCAGTTATCGGTCAACCTCCTTTCTTATGCCAGGGTTGCCAGCGCCAAAGCCAATACCGTGGAGCCGTAGGAGCCTGGTGGGAAAATCGCGGTGTATGTAAGAGGGGACGGACATCAACTGGCGCTCTCGAGACCGTTTTCGTCATGGGGAGTCGCGCCAGCTGGAGAGGACGAGCACACTGGCTTGGAGGATGGCATTGCCATTGAACATGTGAAAGAGTAGAGAACGGAATCGACAGATGAGAAAGGAGCAAGATTCGCTTCAGAGGATTGAAATCTTGTTATGTCTGCGGTCATCTTCATCGCCGAATAGCCTGCCACGGGTCAGTTAAGTTCATCTGGAGAGCGGTCAGGGGGTAAGCGGCATGCGTGACCTATCACAGAAATTCTCGTACGAAGCCCGTCATTTCGCACTCTCCGCAGGCGTTCTTGGTAAGGGGAGTGGTGTTGTCGTCGTCGTGTTGCCTCTGGGGACTGCCCCTCGTTGGCAAAGGAAAGAGCCAACAACATGAAGACTTCGCTCTCGCCTGCCGCAAGCACGACCCTTCACACTCAATTCCCGGCAACTAACTCCGCTTCTACATCGCCGCTTCGTGTACTCGTATAGGATTATCGGATTACTGTGTGACTCTCTCGCAGCTGCTTGCACTCGGAACGCTCTCGCCGCCGTGCGACTGCTTACCGGTCGCGTCTCACCATGGTTGACCACCCGCCAAAGGGGCAGCAACGAGTCACGTCTCGCAGACCTTCCGGCCTCAGGAATGAGATTAGGCTGGATTCTGCTGACAGCGACGTCGTTCAAGTATTCGACAGCGAGGGGCTCGTTCCGGAGACGCAATCTCAGCCTGACGGTCGCTTGTCTACGATTCATCACGAGAAAGATAAGCAATCCGACTACGGTGGGGACGATGGGTTCGAAGATGCCGATTTGATAGCGCGTGCCGTGGTGGACACGAAAGAGATACTGGCTCCGGCGTCATCGGAGTGGGTGCCTCTAACAAGAGATTCGTACCAACAGAAATACGACGTACCAGCAGCATCGTCGCCTCACTTCACCTTTGGTCAGCCTGGAAAGGTTGGGAGTAGAAGCAGTGCTCAGGATGACAGTGCTCGTACGCAGCGAGCTTCACCACCATGCCAGAAGGCCATGACGGATAAATTAACAAGCCACTCAAAGAAGGGTGTGTGCGGCCACTCACCAGCCTGTTCCATGCTGACACAGTTCTAGAGTGTCATAAAGTGAATTTTGGAATAGGCGCCTCTCTCCACAGGGCGCCTGACGACTCGCAGCATCATACTACCAGCACTCCGTCGTCTCTGTACCAAGAGGTGGATTTTGCGGGTCCTGCAAGGAGTTCAGTGATTTCTAATCTCAGTGTCCCAGAAGAAAGGTAATACCTTCTTGTCATCCTGGGAGTCTGCACTAACTACATCGATTAGACACAATTCTCAAGAGAAACAGCGGGCCACACCGCCTTCAGCTCAACCGCCGGCAGTCTCAAGCCAAGTTCCTAGGAAAATTCGTGTTTCCAAAAACGGAAAGAAGACACGCAAAAGCGCCCTTGTTCAACGATCCGAACAGCCATGGCCTCCGCGTGAGAGAATCGGTAGCAAAGCTTCGTATCAGGCCAAGGAGCATCATATCCCAATGGAATCAACTGGTTCTCATCACGCTGTCTCAGATGAGAACCAACATTATTCAAAGCAGAATGAGATCATCAACAGCGCTGATGCGCCTCCTGCCAAAAATGAGATCGGGATTGGGGTTCCTGTTGTAAATGCGGATCAAACCCGCCTTTTTTACGAGGTAAATACCCAGTGGGGTCCAGATTCTTCCCAAGTCAACCACAATATGGTACATCCTTCCATCATGAATTCAGAGGCACCGATTGTTGCATTGGCTATCCCAGTGGTGCCGCAACAACCGCCAACAAGTCAAATCAAAGGAAAATCGCCGTGCAACCAAAAAGAAGTCGGCCAGGGAACTCTTACAAATCATGATAGGGCATCACCTCCTGATAAGAGTGTTCTGCGCAATTCTAAGCAGCCTGCTGGGCATGATTCCGGTGTGAGTGACATGGAACAATTTTCTGGCCTCCACTCCCCTGAATTACATCCCCAACTTGCGGTCCAGACGAGCGTCGAGAAAAACTCCGCCGATTACGATGTTACTAAGCCCCTTACGAACGAAGCATATTTGCACGGGGCATCTCCGCAAGGTGGGCCACGTCGTGTGGGTAAATCACAAAAGAAAGCCAAAGCTCCTGCTATCACCGCTTCACTTCGACCGCAGGGCTCCAATGTGCGATCAGCAATCGAGCAGAATTTCGAGAATTTAAGAGTTTCCTTGATTGCGGAACAGTTTCGTCGAGAGCATGAGCATAAGACATCAACGGAGCACCACGAAGCCCTAGTGGCGTCACTGAGAGAGGAAATTAGATCGCAAGATCATGTTGTCGCGGAGTGGAAAGACAAACATGAACGGCTTGGCCAGGAATTACTCAAGGTGAAAACCCAGGCTCAGCGCCATAGTTTATATGCAGAAGGCCTTGGGAAAGACTACGGGAAGCTCAAGAAGTCGGTTTCCAAAACCCTGGAAGAAAATGAGAAGATTTTACGAGAGAAAATTTCCGAGGTCGAAAATGAGCGTGAGGACCTGCGAGAGCACTTTGAAAAGGCCCTTGAAAAGTGGTCCAAGTACCAGAAAAACATGAGCTTGACCATAGGAGACCTGAGCCTACAGTTGACTGCGTCACAGTTGGCGAGGAAAGGCCATGTCGAAAGCCTCCGTGAACAGGAGAAAATTCTCCAGAAAGAGCAAACAAAGCATGATGCCTTGGAGACCAATCTGTTGGCTACTATGCAGGCGATGCAGCATCAACTCGGCGAGAACTCGACGGTTCTGATGAGCAAGATGGAGCATCTTCAATCTCTCGTCAAGACTGCTGCAACAACAGAATCTCACGACCCTTGTATTAAGGAGTGTCTAACCTCAATAAACAAGCTTCGAACAACGCCGTTCTTGACGGTCAAGGAAGTTCAGAAAGCCGAAGAATCGTTGGGATTGTTGCACAAACGGTATTTGGTATGTGGCGATGAGAGTGATCTTGTGCTAATTATCTACCAGTGTAGAGGAAGGATTTCATTCTGTGTCGATGTCAGGCGAGAATAAGGATCTGATACTGAAGGAAACCCAAATTTTTATCCAGAGACAGATGCAGACTCTTCAGACCGAAATAATTAAGTATAGTGAAGTTATTAATGATAACCGCAAAACCAATGAAGCCAAGGCAGCTATCGAGGCTCAGCTTAAATTGGAACAAGATCACTGTCGTCGCCTCCATGAGCAGATCCGGGTTCTCCAGCAAGCCAATGAGGATCTTGAGGGACGATCGATCCAGCTGGAATACAAGTTGAGCGACCTCCAGAATTCAACCTGTGAGAGAGATTTGAATTCACGCATCTCTGAGCAAGAGCTATCCGATTTACGTCAGCAGCTGAAGCAAACAAATGACAACCTTATCTCCGCCAATGCGAAGACCGAGAAAGTAGAAAAGCTTCGGAAGGAGCTGGAGACGAGATCAGAGTACTTTGAGGTACGAGCGCTTTCATCAAATCCATGCTGATCAGCCTACTAATTCAACGAAGACCAGGCACAATTCACTCTTGGAAGAAAATAAGGTGAATATAATGCCCCTAGTTGATGGAATGACACTAACCTCATCAGAAGGCTGGGAGCATTACCGAAATGCGCGAGGAAATTTTGAAAGACTGCCAGGAGAAATTTCGAAAGAAGGAATATAGCTACAGCAATGAAGTCCAACGTCTCACCCATGACCGGGATGAGAAAGAGAAATTGCTGCAGAACTTGAGGGATGAGCTCCGCGCTTCTAACAACCAACTCCATAATTTGCGCGAAAACTACGAAGCAGTCAGTAGCGAGCTTAATACTATTCGCAAAGAACCCCAAGATGAAGTGGGATCGGGCGACATAGGAAAGACAGCTTCAAAATCGCCGGCAAACAGCCCCAGTATCGCGATACTTACGGAATGCTTACAGCAAAAGACGGAGGAGCTTGAATCCAAGACACAATCCTATGTACTACTTCAGCAGCAATTTGCTGATTTGAGTACCGGTACATCGGATCTACAAGCTTCGTACGATCGGGAAGTCTCTCGGCATTCTTCGATGACTGAATCCCTTCAACGCGAGTGCGAAGACCGTCTGATTGAGTCAGAGAAATGTGCGAAGAATGCACAAGAGGTTTTACAGACTGAAATCTCAAATCTTCAACGAGAGAAACAGGAGGCAACAGAGAAGCTCAACCATGTCCATGCAGAAGTTCAGACTTCAGAAATGTGCAATGCTGATTTGAATCGTGAACGAGACCGTTTACAAAATCTGTTGGCTGACACCAAGGCCGCGAGCTTTGCCAAGGACGCAGAGATAACTCAGCTCAAAGCAAACGCTATTGAAGAGAAGCAACTACTGGTCGAAAAGCATGGCACGGAGATCAAAATGTGGACTCAGCGCCAAGCACAAGCTGATACCACGCTGAAGGAAACCGAGGCAAGCCTTCGTCGCCATAAAGACGAGAGCCAGGCAAAGCTCATGTACGAACGTGAGAAAGCAGGAATTGAGCTGGCCAAGGTTGTGAAAGAATATGAGCTGCTCCTACAGTCGAAAACACCGCTAGGCAGCCCGGAACATCTGCAGACTTGCACCTCTGTGAGTAATGGTAAAGGAAATGCCTATCCATCTCCCAGTCTACACATGGGTTCCGGCCGGAAAAAGGTTAGTCGCCAGAATAATTCAGTTCTCAACGTTGCATGTCCGTCTTCTGTGCAGCACAGTCGCGGCTTCACAGAAGTTCGGACTGAAGATCACGGTCTACGTCGCGAGATCTCCAGTAACTCTGATATTTTGTTCGAGCAGGATACAGGGCATAGGTCTTCTCTCAACCACGAAGGCGGTTCCCAAGTTGATTCTGATCTTGGGAGCGTTTCCGATGCTCAGGGTATAGGTCTCGCTATGACCATGAATGACTTTGACGAAAGTCTGAGCCATGCATCACTGCATGAGCTTGAAAAAGACAAGGCAAGTTCGACCAACCTGACTCCTATTGACTCTGATGTCTTAGAGCATCTTGGAAGAGACGTCACGTTGCAGTGTGGTTCAAGTTATGCTATACATGCTGGTACATTTGTAAGGCATGAAAAAGGGACCTCAACTCAATCAGACAGTCTTTCTGAATCTGGCTCCCGCTCATCGTACTCTTATGAGCGCCCGAAATCGCAGGCTAATACGGCGTCTCGACTTGTGCCACCGACTGCACCCAAACACTCTGTAGTACCCAAAGATGGAGATTTTCCCGAAGATATAATAAATGATGACCTTTTTGAGGGCTTTCACGCAAGCTCACCTGAGTACATGCCTCCTCCTGATCTTCCAGCCGAAACTCAAGCCCACGGTAACCGAGAGGCTCTTCGCAAAGGAGACAGTCCGGATCCCTTGAAAGCACCAAGCGCGGAGCGTAGTAAGAAGAGAAAAGATTTTACCGACCACGATAATTCTGCTGTGAAGAGATTGCGACAATCATCCAAACTTCAATCACGGGACCAAACCCCGACTTCAAAAAACCAGTTTCAGTCTTCATCGAAGCCGTCAATTGAGGGTTCCTGCAAAAATTCCGGACGTGAATCTTCTCAAATTTCTACCAAGTCATCTGCAGTATCTAGATCTCAGGCCCGACATGGCGCTTCCGAAGTTGCACCTCGTATGCCAAATCAGGATTCGTCGGGTAGAGCCCACCGTTCCCGCGGCCAAAACGCTCCTCGATTCTCAGCACGAGTGACTTCCTCGCATCACAGTACGCGGAGCAAAAGTATGTTTCAATCACTGCATAAATTATCCTGATTCTGCTGATTCTGTGATAGGCCGATGCCTTGATGATATATATAGCCAGCGGTTCGATCAAGAATTAGGGCCATAGGTTCCCGACAGAAGTTGGAGCACTTTTCCGAAGATTCTCGTAGTCTGAGTCGCTTCGAGAGAGATTACTGCCTGCGACAAGGCATAGTATCAAATCGGGGTAGGTGCATGTTAATCAAGAAGCATACCAGTGTGAATATCCCTCAGTCAGGGCAGTCAAACAGGTCCAGTCTATCGTCCTTTCTCAGCTTCTTTTCTTGCTATGTTTAGAGCCCAAGGTTTATAGTAGAGACTTTTCTGTTTTTAATAAAAGATGGAGAAATCCTATAGTAATATATATGTAATAAATATTGGTATATATAATATAGTCTCGAGACTGATAACATAGGAATTGTGAATTACTAGCAAGAAGATTCTTTATATATGCAGAGTCTACAAAAGATAACCATAGTAGTTGGCAGATAATCTTGGTATCAGCGCTGCTTTTACTGTTGACGTTGCTCGGACCACTTAGCTAGCGTACTGTCAGTTGTGTTGCCTGATAACCTTTGCGCCTCTAACCCTCTTACCTACTCCTACCTCTACCGGATCATGCTGTATAGTAAGCTTAGCGCGTAATCTACACATATCAATAGCTAATTATCTAGTTGTATCCTGGGCTACTTTCGAAGAAATCTTCTATCCCACTGCACTATTATTAGGCGCGTTTATCTCGAGGAACCAGCCGAGGAAGTATGCTCCCAATCGCCTCACAACCTAGTATACACCTCTTGTGGCCCTACTCCTATAGTTGCATGCGATAACAACTTGATTCGCTTCTCTAGAACGATGTATATACCAGGAGCATTACAGTGCAGGATAAGCACTTTAGCAGCCTTGGTCTTGCTAAGATAGTAATAGCACCACTGGATATCTGGCCGAGAAATAGGTTCGAGGACACGGTGCGTATATTCTTTTTGCTTACTAAGGTCTTGTTTGCTATTAGCTTTGGGCGGTCAGCTTATCGAGGGATGCTTTATACCGGAGGGACCTTGTCTACTAATTGGATTTAGGGCTCTGTGCCGGGTTCTGAGATTCAAGCAGATTCGAGCTGTGGTATGAGTTGGCACGATATTCACTGGCTGGCGTGTAGCTTGTGCTGTTGCAGGTATGATAAACATGACTAGCTTGCTTGAAAGACTACTAAGGAATAGTAAGGTAAGTGCGCATATGCATCTCTTTCATTTGAAGAGCTTGATTATATCCCTCTTTCTTTTGAACCGCAAAGGATGTATTTATGATATTAGAGCGCTAATATCCGGCCTTCAGTTCATCTTTATCCCTGGCCTCCGCTTAGCTAATGACTAGATTTAGGCAGATTATTCCTTCGAAAGGATTTGTACTGCCAAACCATTTTGGAATTTTGTATTGCTGCTACTGTACTAGCTAACTACAAACCAAGCGGAAAAGACAACTTCACTATTGACGATTTCTTCGAAGGTCAACGTATTCGTTCGGTATGCTGGATGACGCCCACAGGCCCTTCTTTTCGCTGCTGGTACGTAGCCTCGGGACAGTATCAATACCAGGCTCATCTGGTCTTCCGTCACTTGTGATGGGATCTCCATATGCCCACAGATGTGCTCGGAACGAAGTGGGCAGGGACGACCCTCTGGATCTGCTTCTCGGTTAGCCGAAGTCTAACGCGACGACCAGCATTCGTCTCTCAATGCGTACTCGTGTTGGCCTTTCACGACAACAGCGAGCATTCTCCAAATCCTCGTTCTATCGCCGCTCGTGCTTGGATGTATCGTCTGCGAAAACTTCTCGTCAAGCCTATGTGCCGGGGGACTCGAGTCTGCTGTCTGAAGGCAAGCTTTATGGCTTGTGACCGAGCGCACTGGTCGTATCGCATCATCGGATGCCTGCGTAGACTATGGTCTGCGATGATCCTGCTGAAATGTCACTGTGTTGACTGGTAGCAACTACGAGCCGCTTCCCTGTGTACGAGGGCCCAGCAAGTGCCTCGGTTGCTTCACAGTGCTCGTTCTGATTGTGTTCCTTGCTTGTCTGGTGTTTCCGCACGTCGACGTTGTTCTTTGGAGATCCCCGGAAAGAGGAGGGCGAGAGCAGGCGAGGAGACGCTTGGCTCATGGGAAAGAATTGCAAGATTGCTCGCGGTCGACCCCAACGCGGTGAGAACGTGGGAGCCCGGTGCTAGATGTCTCCGTCATTTTCTTTTCTCAAGCAGGATCTGAGATGCGGTATGAAACTCACCCGATGTCATGGAGCTATGCCTTGTCGAAGGCTTGATCTCTGCCAGCGGAGCCGGACATGTTCATGCGCCTGTCTGGACACACGCGTACGACGGGCGCGACTGTCAGCTGGCACCGACTCTCCATTTATTCGTTCCTCTTGCAATGCTGATGCAAGTTTGAAGTTTGTGGTTTGTTTCGTCGGCGACGCGCGGAGCTCGATTGCTATGCTCGACGGGGGCACGGGAAGATGTAGTGTCTACCGCGTGCGGCGTGCTAAGACGGTACACAAGTTGCTCGCTATGGACCTGGGATTCTCATCAGAATACTCGCCGCTGAGGAGCTGTATCAGGCCCCTCTGTAGAGGGCCCTAGGTGTCCTCGCCGACGGGTACCGGACGCCGTCCGTGTTCCGCAGCAAGAGGAGTGGAGCTATGGTGGTGTTGCTCGCTGGTGTGTATGGTGCCGGCCATCTGTGGTGAGGGCACTCTCGTTACAGACGGGGTCGTAAAGCGTCCTGCCGCCGTTCCAGGCGTTCAGAGCTGCCAGGGCTGCTCATTCCGATACGGAGTGGATTTTCTATCAAAGTCTCTGTCGCCTGACTCAATACAGAAGAGAAGGAGGTTGCTTTCGAACCTTGAGACACGTTCACAGAGGAGCTACTCTCGTCAAGGAGGTAAGACTGGTCATGTTGATTGACTTACATGGTAGGCTTGCTCTGAGACGTTAGCCACGCCCCACACTGGGCGATCCTTTGGTCGTATTACAGAGGTCTACTGGTGTTGCGTTCTGGAAAAGCCTCACAGCGACCGGCTCCCACGCAGCCTACGCCGCCGCCGCCACCGCCACGACGCCGTGCAGAGTAACCGTCTCTCATGCTCAAGCCGATTCAAGCTTCGTCTATAGCAGGACCAATTCTTGCCGGCCGTCCAAGCCTTCTGGCTCTCAGCAGGGGCCACACGGGGCCGTGGTCTCACCCTAGGCCTGCCTTTCCCACGGCAACGAAGGCTAGCGCCAAAGCTTCAGAGTCCAACAGCAGTTACAATTTACACCCACGGGTTGCTCTCAAGGGGCTGCAATGTATCAGGAGGAGTGGATGTTGTCACTTGGCTATAGAACAATACTGTCCCCATCCTTCTGGCTCTTCTCCTGGTGTTGCAGCTGTGCAGTGCCCCCTGCAGGGCCCCTGTAGCCCCCGTGCCATGATGCCGTGCCATTGTTATTCTCCGTCACTCTCGCTGCTAGCTCCTCGCTAATCCCACAGTGGAGGCCTCTACGCATAAAAGGAGCTCCTCTGCTCTCCCTCTCCGTCCCTCCTTCTCCACACTCTCACACGCACACAACATCACCACCTCTACCACCACCTCCACCTCCACCTCCACCACCTCCACCTCCCTTCCCTTTGGTGAGCAACTCTTCCCCTCAGTGCCAGCTCACTCACCTGCTGCGAGCTCAACACCATTCCCCACCCACAACCCGCTGCTGTGCTCGTCGGAGCGTACTGACGTGCTGGTCACAGATTTCCTCGCGTGCCTCGTCGACCACTTCCACTTACACTGGCACAGATGTCCTGCATAGGATGCTCATCCAGGCCTGAGTTGTCTGGCTACCCAACACTGAGTACCTTCTTCCCCTCTTGATGCCGCTGACTGACACGCAGAAGATTCTTTCCCTTCACGCGGTGAACTCTCGCCCTGGCCTTTTTGCGGCAGAGCATGATCACATTCCACATCATGCTCTGTTTGCCCCCGATACCGGGTGCATCTTCGGAATACTCCCGCTTCGGCTTGGCCCAAACCAATGAACGGAATCACGTTGCTGAGCAAGTCTCTCTTCTATACGGCCACGTCCGTGGAAGATTGCCGCTTGTGAAGTGATTGTGAGTCCTAGACACTGTACACCATTCATGTCACCACCATGACATGAACGGTCTGGCAGTTCTCACATATCCGTCTCTCTGATCCTGGACTGGCCACCGGTAAGTGTTTGCATCTTGGTCTGTTGTCACCGACTCACCATGCCAACCAACAAGACAACGGCCTAGCCCATGGCTGTCCCAGGCAGGGCGGCACGATCTGCACCTCCACGTGGTGCCGCCCGGGCAACGTCTAGTATCCTTCTCCTAGACGGCTAACGCAGATCATCGAACCAGCAGCAGCAGCGGGGATTCTTGTCTCCTTGAGCGCACTTCTTCATAGTCGCGTCTCCCTGACCGGGTCCCCAGATCAAACAGGCTCCAGCACGGCAGCCCATTCCGACATCCAAGAGGCTCCCCAGCCTTGACGGTACCACGCCCGGTATACTCGTATGCCGGAGTGCACGCGTCAGTGGCTGGTCGTCTCTTGGAGGGTTGTCTTGGTTGGACCTGCGGATGCTAAGGATCATCTTTCCAGCCTTCGGGCAATTGGACTGGTGAAAGGAGCATCCGCACATTTCCTTTCATGTCTTGTCTTTTCTTGTATCTGCCCAAGTTCGATGGTGTCGCTCCCTCGCGCCCCGGTAAGTGCGCCTTTCGGCTTCTTGAGTCACAGCTAACTTCACGACATGCACAACCTGCCTCGCAAGGGCATCTTCCATAGCTCAGAAATGCAATGCAAATTATCATGTTCCATGACTGGCTTCCACTAGACATGTATGTGTGAGTCGCTCCTCCCAGGATCGCGCTCCGTGCCAAACAGTGCGATGAATGTTCACCGTCCTTGACAGTACATTTCCACTTCAACACACACGGGGCTTACCATGGAGTGCTGGGTGTATTCATAGATGATTCATTATGTCGTAAGGAAACTCACCACGCACTTCATGATATCGTGTATTACCAAGACATGATGTGGACTTCTCCGTTCTCCTTCATGCAAACGTACTTTTCCAACAGACCTTGAATAGATATCCCTGACAGCTGCTAGGCTTCCCTACTGCCCCACGGAACTGGGCGACCGATTGCTCTCCTCCAGGACCCTTCTCGCCGACTGACCTTGACTGTCCAGCAAGCTTCGTCGACCAACCCATGGCAGATCGTATGACCTACTCTCCCCTCCAGTCATCATCCTACCAGCGCTAGTTAATGCTGCGGTCATGGATTGTTGGGCCTACCTTTCGACACCAGCCCATGTCACGTGTCGTCGTTGCCTGGACGCAGCAGCCAGCCTACGCACGTCCGCCACCAGCAAACTGCGAAGCACGCCCTACGCCTATATAACAACAAAACATTGCCCTACCTTCGCCTTCGGGCATTTGGTCATTTGAAACGATACAGAGAAGATTAGCATGGCCCCTGCACTAAGGATGACACGATAATCAAAAGAGACGCTACCATTTTTTTT
>Ga0182211_1000515_pt1 | contig 12123 bp, 7 predicted proteins | sample G5R1MG_20_FD_129660 | JGI IMG/M metagenome (GOLD analysis project Ga0182211, IMG submission 129660) | Switchgrass phyllosphere microbial communities from Michigan, USA - G5R2_MAIN_03OCT2016_LD1 MG | ecosystem: Host-associated > Plants > Phyllosphere > Phylloplane/Leaf | place: USA: Michigan... | reverse complement strand
TAGTGTAAATCCTCTCACAGCGTCTGCGGCTGCGGCTGCGGCTGCAAAGCACCGCTCCCCTTTTTCGCGTATGCAGTCCCGCATCAAATCGCTCGTTGCGTCGTCTGCCAGCGGAGCGTCCATGGCTGGGGCTGAGCCCCCGGCGCAGCCGCCGCCGCAATAGTAGTTGGCGTGTGTGTGTACCTATGGCGCTGCTGGGTTGTATGTAGGTTGTGAGTAGATGAAGGGGGGGGCTGAGAGAAGAGAGGTCGGGTGTTGAGGTGTTGGGTTTGATAGTGCGAAGTAGGAGAGTGAATCAGTCAATGGTATTTTTCTTTCGCTTGCATGATAGGAAAGAGGTAAAAAAAAAAAGGAAAATCACCATCAGCTACTAATACGATCCAATACCACTGCTACGACCAGTACCACGAGCAACGCCCAGTGTCCCCTCGGCGATCCCCTGTTGAAACTCGCCCACGTCTTCCCCGCGTTCGCGAAGTACAAATTCCAGCGTCGGCACCCACGTCTCGCCATTGTTAGTGAACCAATTACTGCCGTCGTTGCGTTCGCCCCACACACGTATATAGGCCTCTACCATGCCCTTGCGCGGGGCATTTTCCTTGAGCCACAGAATCTGCTCTGGGTCGAGCTTGAGGTAGTCCTCGATGACGTAGTAGTGCAGGATGTCGTCGCCCCAGCCTTCGGCGCCGGGGTCGTGGCTGGGGTGGAGGGCGTATTTGGAGGCACGAGAAGTGTGACGGGAGGTATAGGTGGGTGTGTTGTGCAAGTGCGAGGACAAGATGCTTTGGGAGAATGACTCGGTGAGGAGGGGAGGCGGGTAGTTGAGATGGATATTGAAGAGCGGGCCGTGTTCGTGGTTGGGATGTCTTTGGTTGAACTTTCGTGCAATGGTGCCGTTGGAGGGGCAGATGTTGTGAATGACTTGGCGGAGGATGCCATGGACATCGGCTATTTCACCAAGGTCCCATGTACTCCAGTTATGGAGAAGTGCGGCGCGTTGGAAGAGAACGAGGCGCGTGGCGCGGAGTTCGCGCGGGTTGTTGCTGTTATGGAAGGCGCGGGAGTAGAGCCAGTAGCGGTAGATGGCTCTGCGTACGCGACGGCGTTCCTCGTTGGTTAGGAGGCGGCGGCTCTCGTAATCGTACTTCCATTTCTTGAAGGGATAAATGTCGGACCACTTCTCGGCGATGCGCCCGTGATGGACAATTTGTCTAAGAAGGGCAGCCGAGAAGGGAACAGTTCGCAGGATGTGGGCGGGCTGGCTGGCATTGTGGGTAAGGAGCTGGGTGAGGTCCTGGAGAGGACCGAATTGCGTTTCGGCGACGGTTTCGAGTATGTGTATTTTCTGAGAGGAGGAATATACGTGGTGGAGACGATGGCAGGTAGACGATAGCGCCGTTACATCGGTCAGAGCGGTACAGGAGTAGTAGATGTGCAAAAGCAGCTCCGTTGCGAGAGCTTCGAATAGCATCTTGGGCTCGTTGCTGTGGGATGGATTTGGTTGGTTTTTTTTTCGTGAGGTTTCCATCAGTATCGTGGCGAAGGGGCAGCAAATGATTCCCTCACTTCAATTCCTGATCGTGCTGTATGTGTCGAGTCACCGCAGTGGACCTAATACGACGAAACAAGTCCTTGCTCAAAGACCTCGGACCCCTCCGTTGGGGCTATGCATATGAATCCGGAAGCTTGGAAAGAACCCATTGCCGTGGAGTGTGTTGCCGAGCGGGCTATTCCGTGTAATGCGCATGATAGTTGGCTATCAAAGAAGTCATGGTGCTGCTGTCGGCTGGGAGGAGATGAAGGGCGCCAAGGAGCTAACCCCAGACTATGGAGTATCAATATCAGCCAATCGGTGATCCGACGGCGATTGGTCTTTACGCTCACACTTCGTTGGTGAGCGTCTCTGGGCAGGTTACTCATATAAGCGTGTGCAGGCCGTGCACAATGTGGTTCAGAGGTGGATGGAAGGAGTGGTCTCAGTGTTTGAAAAAAAAAGCAACGCGTGCTTGGTAGGTTGTTTGGGTATACCGAATTCGCTACACAATGTAATCGCCCGCAACGTAAAACCATCTTGCGCCAGACCCTGGGGTCGATGTGAACCCTTAACGCCCCGTGGTTGTAGATTTTAATTATAGATACAGACTAGGCAAAAAGCACCTGGTCGCTCAGCGGATCCTTCTCGGGTTTGCGGCCGCCGTGCGATGTCAGACCGAGATCATCGTGTTTGGCCTTGCGATCCCGTTGCGCATCTGTCCGGGTGTTGAACCGGCCGGCTTTTGCCTTTTTGAGGTCTGAACGGATTTGATTGGGCGATACAAACTCCTTGTTCTCGTAGATGATGGGGCCCCCGAAGCTGGATTCTTGAATGACAATGGGCGTGAGGACGAAGCGTGGGCCAATTTCAACGAGGCTGATGTCAAGCTCGGACCTTCCTCCCTTTTTTTTGGGCGGCGCATCTACGTCCATTTCCTCTGCGTCGGCCGTCTTCTTTTTGCCGGGCTCGCTCTCGTTGATCTGGAAGACTCGGACCCAGATCTTGCCGTCGGCGACTGTGAAGCCCATGACGTGATCGATAAACGGCTTGACCTTTCGGCTTGTCTTGGGTACGCCAAACGTCTGGGTAAGGAGTTCCTTGAGGAGGCGGAGATGGGCCTGCTTTTCAAAGGCAGCGTCGAAGGAGAGGATAGGACGGGATCCCTTGAGGCAGTTACCAATGAAGTTGAGCTCCTCCATGGTGTGCAAATTCTGGACGTGCATTTTGACGGTGGGGCCGTTGGGGGGCTTGGACATCCACAGGTAGAGATCCTGGCCTTTACGGGCCTCGAAGAACATAATGTTGTTGCAGTTGTAGAGCTCTGGTTGGGAGTTACTATCAGAGGCTCCTGCCAAGGCAGACAGAAGACGGGCGTACCTGCTAATTCATTGAGTTCGTACAGCTTGGTTTTTGTGTCGAACTTGGCCTCTTTCCGGCTGTGGGGCCTTGGGAGGTTCGTCAGCACACGTTCCAGGGGGACTTGTGGTTGGCTGGACAGACATGAGGGAGTACAGATCTTGGAGCAGATGTCGGTGCCGAAAAGTGACACCTCGGGAGCTCTGGGTGTGGTCAGCAGGCGACGGACGGGCTGGCGGTGCAGACGACGGACCAGAATCAGGACGCGCTGGCGGTTTCGTTTTGTGCCGGGGTCCTTTTCGTGATTCTCTGTGCCGGACAGGGTCTTGTATACGGAAGCCATGGCGCTGACGGGCGAGGAGTGCGGTTGCGAGCGCGTTGCATGGGGTCGCTGTGAAAAAGTTGGAGAAGGCACGCACGCCCAGCCTTTTAGCGCGATGGGTGGGGAGGGGGGAGACTAGCGTGGCGGAAGGTGCGAACGCGTCAACGCTGCCGCGTAGTCATCGTATGGCTGGTATCAATACATAGTTTACCGTAAAATACAGACAATACATACAATACATGCCATCGCCCGGACAGCAGCGACGATGCTGCCGTGGCTTCGCGGCACGCAGGATGCCGGTGTTCTCGTGGGTATGGCTATACTCGCTATGGCTATGCGGGACATGGAGATGCCGTGCACTACGCCGGATACCACGTATAGGGATACTGCACCGTGTATGCTAAGGATCATGCGTGATGGGTGAGGTAACAATCCCGTACGCAACCTCATCGCGCGCCACTACTTATGGGAAGCACCTACCTAGTCGCTGACGGCCCAGCGTTTGCGGGCGACGTGTGCGAGTCTCCCCACCCGCTCGTCCGCTCCGCTCTGCCTTGCCTTGCTCTGCTCGCTGCCCATCGCACCGCGTCCCCTGCGCGCGCGTCCATCCCCCAGTCCCTACGCCCTCGTCCTCGCCCGCCCTCGCCATGCTGCGCGCCGAAGGGGGAATGCCGCCCAGCCAAGGCGAAGCCCACCCACCTGTCTACCGCTCCTCGCCCACTACCACACCCGCGCGCCAGCCGCCTCCACCGCCGCACCACCACGCCTCACCCACGGCCTCCGCGCCCTTGCCGCTGCACCACGCCAACCCCAACGCCCTCCAGGACCTCCAGCAACACCAGCAACACCACAGCCCGCCACACCCACACCACCGCCACCACCGCCACCCGCCCTCCGACCTGCCGCCCTCCTCCGACCTACCGCCCCTCGGCACCGCCCTCTACGCACGCGACCTGTCCCGCTACTACGACCCGACCTCGGACCATGGCGACAGCCACGTCCGCCTAGCCCACGATCCGGCGCGTCACGACGCCTCCGACCCGACCCAGGTGCGCCGTCCCTCTCTCGCTCTGCTGCTAATGCCCCCCTCCCATGCGCTTTGCCCAGCTAGGGATGCGTGCTGACCGTGCTCTGCGCCGCCCCCAGCCGCGAGACCCCCACGCCCATCAACCACACCATCAACCACACCACCACCACCACCACCACCAACACCCACACCGCCCCGCCACCACCGCCATGGACGCCCTGGCGCACTCCCCCATCTCCCCATCGCGCTACCCATCGATGCACCGCGGCGCCGTCCAGCCGCCCGCCGACTACCCACGGCGCCCTTCGTGCAAGGAAGACGTCCGTAACGCCCGCTGCTCTGCATCGGCCCTGCTCACATCCATCCAGACACTGCCCCCGCCACCCACACGCGCCGACCCCATGTCTCCCTCGCGCATCATGTCCTCGGGCGCAGACCCCGAGCCCGCGCCAAAGCCCCCTCACATTCCGTCCCCGGCTCCCGCCACGTCTCGCCTCGCCAAACCGCCCCTCAACCCCCATGCGGTCAAGCAAGAGGCCAGGCCGTCCCCGGCGCCCCTAGAGAACGGCCATGCCCCGCCACGCGCTTACGAGGCCTTGCTGCCCATCAACCGCCTCATCCCACCACCGCACGCCTCCATCCGAGAGCTGCCTATGCCAGACGAGGCCGAAGTCGAGGCTGCCCTCGCACACATTGAGACCCGGCAGATGCTCGAGCTCGACGACGTGAGCACACCACACGAGTTCGAAACGTACAAGCTGCGCAGCCAAAAGCGTGCCCTAGACCTAGCCCATGCTGAGAGCAGCAAACGCAAGCGACGGCGCACCGCCACCGCCATTCGCTTCCAGGACGTCCTCGCCGCCCATCGCGACTACGCCAAGCAGTCGTACAACCTGGAGCACGAAGGCGACGCGTGGCAGCAAGTCCAGAGCCAGGAAATTGCCGAAGAAAAAGAGCGCAAAAAGGACATGCAGCGGAAGCGCAGGCGGGAAAAGACCATCCAGAACGAGGAGGCCAAGCGCGCCGAGGCCCTCGCAAAGGCTGGCCAGGCGGACAACGAAGAAGAAAAGGAGCGCCACCTCTTGGCCGCGCAAAAGGCCGAGCGCAAGGCCAAGACCACCAGCCAGCTGCTGCAAGGCAATGCCCCTAGTAAGGATATTCGCGAGGTAACACCTCACGGCCCCAACCTCGAAGGCGGCACCATGAGCTCCTTCCAGGCATCCGACGAACTGGGCGGTGGCGGCAAGCGCAAGGCTAACCGAAGCACCGGACGTTTGAAGAAGAGCAAGGAGCAAAAGCAAGCCGAAAAGGACGCCGCTGCTGCCGGACAAGCCGCCATCGACCGCGGCGACGACCTTCCTCTCATCGCACCACACGAGGAAGCGCGCCTCGACTCGCTGCGTAGTGGTCGCAGCCACACCGAAGACTCAGGCCCGGTGGTTCTGACTTCGTACGACTCGTCCGTCTATCGCAACCTCTACCAGCAAATCGTCAAAGATCTCGCCCGAAAAGACGTTCCCAAGGTCGTGCGCATCAAGGAAAATTCGTACTCAACCAAGCAATCCAATCTACGAAAGACGGCGCAACTCGCGGCCAAGGAAGCTCGCCGGTGGCAAATGCGCACCAACAAAAATCAAAAGGACACCCAAGCCAGGGCCAAGCGTGGCATGCGCGAGATGCTGGCCTTTTGGAAGCGCAACGAGCGTGATGAGCGCGAGTCGCGCAAGAATGCAGAGCGACAAGAGCTCGAGAGCGCCAAGAAGGCCGAAGCCGACCGGGAAGCCAACCGACAGAAGCGCAAGCTCAATTTCCTCATCTCGCAAACGGAATTGTATTCGCATTTCATTGGCAAGAAGGCCAGGACAGCTGAGATTGAACGTTCGACTGACGATGCGGACGCCACGGCGGCTGCTCCTGCTGCTGCATCGACGGACGCAGAGGGGCCGGTAATTGATGACGCAACGCTGCCGAAGACAGCGGGGGGAAAAGTTACCAATTTCGAAGATCTTGACTTTGACAACGAGGACGAGTCGGCTCTCAAGGCGGCCGCCATGGCTAACGCCCAGCACGCGATACAGGAAGCACAAGACCGTGCCCGCGCCTTCAACAACAACAACGGTGATGATGAGGACGATGGTGAAATGAATTTTCAGAATCCATCTGGTCTACAGAACCAGGAAGACTGGATCCCACAACCCAAGTTGCTCAACTGCACGCTTAAAGAGTACCAACTCAAGGGTCTCAATTGGCTGGTCAACTTATACGAGCAAGGTATCAATGGCATTTTGGCTGATGAGATGGGTCTCGGAAAAACAGTGCAGTCAATATCGGTCATGGCGTACCTGGCCGAGCGGTACAACATCTGGGGGCCGTTCCTGGTCATTGCCCCCGCCTCAACGCTGCACAACTGGCAACAGGAGATCACCCGCTTCGTTCCTGACTTGAATGTCATACCCTACTGGGGCACAGCAAAGGATCGAAAGATTCTGCGTAAGCTCTGGGACCGGAAGCACGTAACCTACACCCGCGATTCGCCCTTCCACGTTGTCGTGTCTTCGTACCAGTTGGTTGTCCAGGATGCACAGTACTTTCAGAAGATGCGTTGGCAATACATGATCCTCGACGAGGCGCAAGCGATCAAATCATCTCAGAGTTCCCGGTGGAAGAGTCTATTAGGCTTCCACTCGCGCAACCGGCTCTTGTTGACGGGAACACCCATCCAAAACAACATGCAGGAATTATGGGCTCTTCTTCACTTCATCATGCCGAGCCTGTTCGACTCACACGACGAGTTCAGCGAGTGGTTCTCCAAGGACATTGAGAGTCACGCACAAAGCAACACCAAACTCAACGAAGATCAGCTGCGACGTTTGCACATGATTCTAAAGCCGTTTATGTTGCGTCGTGTCAAGAAGCATGTACAAAAGGAACTCGGCGACAAGATTGAGTTGGATGTGTACTGCGACCTTACGTATCGACAGCGCGCGTACTATGCCAATCTCCGCAACAAGATCAGCATCATGGATCTGATCGAAAAGGCAGTGGGAGAAGACCAGGACAGTGCGACGTTGATGAACCTCGTCATGCAATTCAGAAAGGTCTGTAATCACCCGGATTTGTTTGAGCGAGCCGATACATGGTCTCCGTTCTCGTTTGCCTACTTTGCCGAGACTGCGTCGTTCCTTCGTGAAGGCCAGAATGTTCAAGTAGCGTACTCAACTCGAAACTGGATCGAATATCCGTTGCCACGACTTGTTTGCCGGAACGGCGGCCGACTGGATATTGCCGGCGCTGAAAATCCCAAGGCTGGTTTCAAGGGCCATTATCTGGACAACATGATGAACATTTGGAGCCCAGACAACGTGCACCAATCCGCTCGCGAAGCCGGCGCCTTTTCATGGCTTCAATTCTCCGACTTGTCGGCCAGTGAGGCTTACCAGGTTGCGAAGAGCGATCTGTTTCAGCGTGCTCTTGCGGCCATCGACAAACCAAATAAAGTGGGTCGACTCAATGTCTTTTACGATGCCGATAACGGTAAATGGGAGCCGAAACGATCCATCTTCACAATTGTCGATCGTGCGGACCACACTCCTATCAGCGAGATCACAAACGAAGGATACATGCATACGCTGCTAAACATCGCCAAGCCTGCATTCGAAAATACTGGCCTCAACGTCATTGAGCCCTGTGCAAAGCCGAGGGCATCTGCCCCTCCGATTGAGTTGTACTGCGCAAGTCAGGGGGTTATTGCCGAGCAGCAGACAACCCTTTTCAACATGTCTGTCCGCAATGCCTTGTATGGTGCATCGGAGAAGACTGAATTGAACCTACTGGAACCCACAATGCACGATAATAGCACCGCTCTAACGATTCGCGACAAGCTGCCACCACCTACCAATGAGCGGACGCGATACACGCACATTGAAGCTCCATCCATGTCTCGATTTGTCACCGACTCGGGCAAGCTGGCTCAGCTGGATGCATTGCTCAAGGAGCTCAAGGCTGGGGACCATCGCGTTCTTCTCTACTTCCAGATGACGAGGATGATTGATCTCATGGAGGAGTACTTGACGTACCGCAACTACAAATACTGCCGTCTGGATGGGTCGACCAAGCTCGAGGACCGTCGTGACACAGTTGCCGACTTCCAAAGCGACAGCTCTATCTTCGTCTTCCTCCTGTCAACCCGTGCGGGTGGTCTTGGTATCAACCTGACGTCTGCCGATACCGTCATTTTCTATGACTCGGACTGGAATCCCACCATCGACTCGCAAGCCATGGACCGAGCCCACCGTCTCGGCCAAACCCGACAAGTCACTGTCTATCGTCTCATTACCCGCGGCACGATTGAAGAGCGCATCCGCAAGCGCGCGCTTCAAAAGGAAGAAGTGCAGCGCGTCGTCATTTCCGGGGGTGGCGGTGCTGGTGTCGACTTCAACACGCGGTCCCGGGAAAACCGCACAAAAGACATGGCCATGTGGCTTGTCGACGATGAGCAAGCTGCCGAGATTGAGAAGAAGGAGGCGGAGCTCGCCGAGCAGGAGAGGAATGCGCCGCCGGGCAAGAAGCGCAAAGCCAAAAAGCGTGTCGAGGCCAACTTGGACGACATGTATCATGAGGGTAAGTTATTACTTCTTGCCCCTCCTGTGATTTTCCCCTCATCAAAGTGAGAAGAATATGAATTTTAAACTAACCCTTTGATTTTTTTTCTACGCAGGCGAAGGCCATTTCGACGAAAGCGCGAAGGCAAGCGGTGCAGCGACACCTATTCCTGACGCACCTACAGGCGGTGGCAGCAGCAGCAGCAAGAAGAAAAAGGGCATGAGCAAAAAGGCCAAGACAGCAAAGCAGCGTCTTGCCGTTGCCGATGGCGAGGTTTAAGAAGAAGAGGATTCAAACGACACACACATACACACACACTCTCTCTCTTTCTCTCTGCCTTGACAAGTTTTTTATTTCTTTCACTGCTTCTTTATTAGGAGGGGAGGAGGGGTCTTTTTGTTTTTACGGGCAAAATAATAGGGATCAAGGAGGGGAGCGACTGTATTGTACTGATGGTCCCTTGCACCTTTTTTTGTTCTTGTTCTTTTTTCTTTCTTACTTGTTTGCATTTTCTGGGCTATATGGCCTGACTGGCTGCGCATACGTTGTGTAGTGAGGAGGCCGGGGGAGGTGGAAAGATTTTGTGTAGTGGAATTTGATATAAAGATGTTGGGGGCGGGAAGATAGGTTGGCGGGGTATGGTAGGGTATGGGGTAAAGAAGGCATATTGATTGCATTGTAAACTATATTACCAAAATTCTTGTTATAGTTCTATGTTGCTCTTTATTCTAGGTTAAGGAAAAGCAAGTATTACAGAAATTTAGAGAAGATTCTTATAAACGTTGTTTTACTTCTAAGAGAGTATAGCCCATGCTTTCTTCTTTTTCTCTCGGTTCCCAAGTTCCAACCTAGAGCTAGAAAAAGGCCCTACTAGGAAAGGTTGTTCCTCTCCTGCTTATCTCTTTACCTGGTCTATTTTCTTACGTGCATGTTATAGGTCCTCACCCCGAGCACGGTACTGTCCCAGCAGTAATGATCCTAGTCGCCGAGGACGGGCCTATACTAGGAAATCTTAAGGATCACGATTATACCTAGTTAGGTAGAACACAGTACTATAATGTAGTTGAGATTATTCATTGAGAATATTAGGTATAATAGCGTCCTAGGCCTTCTGCACCTGCTGTTAAAGGTTATTATAGCTATACTTATACCTGCCTACCTTAACGTTAAGGGCTAAGGATAAATTTATTCACTAGCAGGATTATAAGAACACTGTTTCCTAAATAAGTTACTATAGGATATTTTATAATCCTGAATCTATAGTAGAATATAAGCCTACGTGGCCTCTGCGCAGACTGTGTTACACACTAATTTCCGAGCGACTAGGGACATTACTTCTGGCATAGACCATAGTACTTTTTTACGACAGCAGCAGCAGCAGCAGCAAAAAATGTCCAGGTACAGGATGGACATTGTAATTTTTGCAGCGCTGTGATGTCGCTGGCGTTTTAACGGGCGCTATTCGGCGCGAAGGCGGGGAGGGGGTACAGGGGGGAGAGGAAGAGCAGGGGTGTATAGGGTAGGTGAGTAGTAAGGGCGAAGACGACGCCGATGCCGTAACGGAGGTAGATATGAGATTGGATTGGAAGTCATAGTAGTACCTAAACGCCAGGGAGTGTAAGACACGACGGAGCTTGGCAGCTTCGGGCTAGTTGGGGTGTGCTGGGTGGGAGTGTGGCCTTGTCCTCACGTCCCATCTACATAAATACGTAAGTGTTGCTGTCTGATTTGACGCTATCTTGTTCTTGCTCGCCTGTCCGCCTGTCCGCCGTCTGGAGCCTGAAGAGACAGACTGGAGTCTGCGCCACGTTGCCTGCTGCACTAGCCACATTTGCCGCCACTGCGCCTCCCGCAGCCTCCACCTCGACCTCCACCACCACCCCTCCCACCTGCCTCCGGTGCCCCCCGGTGCCGCGCCCTCCGCTTGCGCACACTCACCGGGTACGGTCAGCTATGGGTACGTCTACTAGCCGGCGCGCTGCATTTATTTGGCTGCACTGACACCCATGCGCAGAAGGGAAACGTCCCTCAACCGACGGCCTCGTCGACAACATGGACCCACGCCCGTCGCACGAGCTGGCCGACCTGACCGAGCTTCCCACGTTCGAGAAGTCGACTGCTGAGCCCGCGCCGCTTCCGCTCAAGGAGCAGCTGATCACCTGCTTCTGGATCGCCCTCAACACGCTATCCACGCTGGGCCTCATCTTCCTCAGCAAGCGGTACGCTCCTTTCCTCACTCGCCGGACTTTCTGCCTACTAATACGCCCGTCTACACCCGCAGCGTCTTCAGCGATACCCAGCTCAAAGCCTGCCAGCTCATGGTCGTCATGTGGCACTTCACTGCCACCGGCCTGGTCCTCTTCATCTCGACGCTGCGCCCTTTCCACGCCTTCAAGGCCGTGCGCCTCAACCTCTGGCACATGCTGCCCGTCTGCGGCTTCTTCGCCGGATACGTTGTCCTGGGTAACCTCAGCCTCACGTACAACTCGATTGGCTTCTACCAGCTCTCCAAAGTCATGACCACCCCCACCGTCGTCCTCATCAACTTTATCCTGTTCCGCAAATACGTCACCCGCTATATGCTCGCCGCCATCCTGGCCACCTGCATCGGTGTCTCCTTCACCATCAACGAGGCCGCCAAGACCGCCTTCACTGGCATCATCATCGCCACCCTCGCCTTCTGCAGCACCGCTCTCTACCAAATCTGGATTGGCAAGAAAATTGAGGACTTTGCCGTCTCCCCGCCTCAGCTGCTGCTCAACCAGGCGCCCATTTCCGTGTGCCTCCTCATCCCTTTTGTCCCCTTCTTTGACACCGTCCCCAATCTCAGCCTGGTGCCCACCAATATCCTCTGGAGTGCCTGTTCAAGCGGCATAATGGCGAGCCTGTACAATCTCAGCCAGTTCTTGATCATCGGCCGCACCAGCGCCCTCACCTTCAACATTGTCAGTCACCTCAAGACGATTATGATTTTGAGTATAGGCTGGTATAGCGAGGGCAAGATTTTGAGTATGCGCGAATGGTTTGGCGTCCTGCTAGCCTTGGGTGGGGGCTGGGTATACTCGCATCTTGCGCTCAAGGCGAAGAAACAGGCAAAGTAGATGGGATTGGTCTACGTTGGCCCTGAGATTGTGACTATCGAAGTGATCCACCCTGGGACATAGTTCTTATTTTTGGTTACGATAAGCTGGTGTTTGGACAGATGTAGCCCTTCTTTGGCCGCGTCCCTGGGACGGGATCGACATGGGACACGAAGGCTTTTTCTATTCCCCTGCCCCCCCC
>Ga0182211_1000514_pt1 | contig 12124 bp, 12 predicted proteins | sample G5R1MG_20_FD_129660 | JGI IMG/M metagenome (GOLD analysis project Ga0182211, IMG submission 129660) | Switchgrass phyllosphere microbial communities from Michigan, USA - G5R2_MAIN_03OCT2016_LD1 MG | ecosystem: Host-associated > Plants > Phyllosphere > Phylloplane/Leaf | place: USA: Michigan... | reverse complement strand
TTATTTGCCGTTTGTTTCGCGTCACGGGATTTCGCTTCCCCGTCCGTTGCATTTTGCATTGCGTCCATTCGATTTTCTGGTCTGTTGCGAGGCATGCGCCTTCGATCAAATCTTCTACAGGCCGTGAACCGTAGTCAATCGCATCGCCGGTCGCTTTGCTTGTCTCGGCGCACATTGGTGACGCTTGCCATCGAAACTTCATGCGATGACACCTCCGTGGCCATTGTAGAAAACAACACCCAAAATGGTCGCCATGTAGCCCAACTGCATTTCCACCAGAAAGTCACATCCAACAACACAGAATACCAGGGCATTCATCCACTCGTGTCGCTGCAGTCTCATCAGCAAAATCTGGCAACCCTTATTGACGAGGCCATTGGCCACCTGCCTCTCGAGCATGGAAGCGCCAGCAACACCGAGGCGGGCTCACCATTCATGTCCAGGAAACTGCCAGACTTGATTGCTGTCACCCGGGGCCCAGGAATGCGCAGCAACCTATCCGCCGGACTAGACACTGCGAAAGGACTCGCAGTGGCATGGCAGGTACTGCACACATCCAAGCTTGGCCCTACCTGGCGGTCGACTGATTTCCTCACCAGAAGCCCCTAATTGGAGTGCACCATATGCAAGCTCATGCCTTGACACCACGGCTGGCGAGCGCTTTGAGTGCTTATCGAACACCGTCCAGCTCTCCCCGCCAGGCCGTCCCACATGATCGCACGCCAGCCTGCGCCCCGAACTTCCCGTTTCTTTCTGTCCTCGCGAGTGGCGGCCATACACTGCTCGTACACTCTGCGTCTTTGGACGAGCATCGTGTATTGGGTACCACCCAAGACATCGCCATCGGCGAGTGTCTCGATAAAATTGCGCGTGTTGCACTTCCTGCAGAACTTTTACAGACAACAAAAAGCACAATGTATGGCGCCTTGCTCGAATCATTTGTGTTCCCGTCGCACCAGTCTCCGGATGACACGGATGAGATCGTCCACAAGGGAAGCAAGCATGGGCAGTCAGTGCCATTATCATGCACAACGTTTTGCACGGCCGGGACTTACGTACAAGAGCACGCAAGTAACTATGATTGGTCGTTTTTGAATCATGAGGAGGCCATGGAGAAAAACGCGACTGATTGGGGCTGGACTATCAATCAACCGTTGACCACATCCGGTGGGGGGAACAAAATCAATAGCTTGGAGATGAGCTTCTCTGGGCTTCTGACTGGCGTCGAACGTATTGTCCAGTATGGAGCTGATCCTGTCATCAAGAAGCGTAACAAATCCGAACGAGCGCCCACCGAAATCAGTCTGCGAGAACGACAAGATATCGCACGCGAAGCTATGCGCGCGGCATTTGAGCATGTTGCGTCTCGAATCGTTCTGGGCTTGCAATCGCTAGAAACCATCGCAGCAGTACAGCCAGCCGTGGTAATTGCCGGCGGGGTTGCAGCCAATTCGTTCTTTCGACACATGTAGGAGCCCGCCTCGCAAGGCTGAACAGGACCTGCTAACAATCTACAGACTTGCAGCAACATTGTGTGCAAAGGGCTATTCCAATGTCGAACTTCACTTTCCACCACCTCATCTATGTACAGACAATGCAGCGATGATTGGCTGGACTGGTATGGAGATGTTCAAAGCTGGCCACACGAGTCCGCTGAGCATTCGTGCGATCCGGAAATGGCCACTGGACGAGCTCCTGCACCCAAACGAGGACGGGTAGTGAGCGTTACCTTACCACTTCCTATCCGGTATTTCTCGGGTGCATCAAGAGCATTCTCTTCTTCTCGAGAACGATCGTCCTACCTGTTCTACCTGATCACTATGCTCACTTGTATATCGTTAAGATTCGGCATCTAGCAGCTTAAGAGAGAGGCCCCAGGGGCCAAAAAATCGCAGTCCCGACACAAGCCAATGTGAATAAAAATCACTGCTACCCAAAAGGAAATGAACAACGGCCGATTCTGATCGCCATCGTGATGAAGCGTAACTCGTGCCAAATCCGCGTGATGTAGAGCCCAACGGGGATTTGGCATCCTCAGTCCATGAATCCATCAATCGAGCAAGGCATTATTCCCTCAAAAAAATACTCCCTTGCATTCTTCGCTTCTTGCTCAAGTGATTGCTGAATCAATTTCAGCCACCACGTCTTGGCCGTGGTCACTGAGTCTCCGCCGGTGCGCGTGGTTGCAGCTTCCTAGGCTTCTTCTTCTGCCGCCTCAGTTCTGCTGGCGGAGCTTCGTCTTGCGTTCTGAGCCGCTCTTGCGTGGGCTCGGACGTGCCGTGTACAGACACCGTGCTATGATCATTTGGCGTGTGTTTCTTGGGTCTGTCTTCTGGGGGAGAAGAGATTGTGTCCAGCTGCTTTTGCTTTTGCGTCGGATCCTTTCCCTCTTCTCTTGGTTTCTCCGGCACGGACGGCTTCGCGTCATGTCCCTCCTTTGGCGCCAACTTCTTCGGGCCCTTTACATGACTGCTCTTTGCGGAATTCTCGCTCTTCTGTACGTCGTCCACCATGAAATTGGCTGCCATGCAGCGCGCACCATTCTGCTTTCCGATATCCATGGGACAAGCGCTCAACACAACGACCACATCTCTCTCTGCCCTGAATCTGACAAAGGTCCGCTTCTCTCCCTGTGGCTCCTCCACGCTGAGCGTGATGCCCTTTGCGCCCGAGACCTGCGAATCAGCCTGTTCAAGGTGCAGCGGCGCATTCATAAATAGATGCAGAGGCGTAGGCGCAATATTCACACTAATATCTGCACCGATGGCCTTTGCCCCCTTGAGCCCCGCCGTTTCATTCAGCTCCTTGAGCGCGAGGACAAGATTCTCCGCACAGCTGCCGTGCTCTTCTGGCTTGTCAATGCCCAGTGCTATGTACTGGTTTGCGTCGCAGGCAGCAGTCAGTGTATCGTGGGCTCCGGGGGAGGTGTCTTCGATGAAGGTGAGGATTGGATTGCGAAGGTTAGTGAGGAGCTCGTCGCGGACTTCGGGTACGAGCTTGTGTGTAGAGGCGCGGGTGTGGGAGAGAGAAAGGTATTCCATGGGAGGATGGGGCGAGGAAAATGGGTGGGTGGACGCGTAGGCCGAGTAGGCGGCGTAGACGGAGGAAGCGTAGCCTGAGCCTGTTGCAGCTACGATTTTTCTCAGGAGTTGGTCTTCGTCTCAATATAGAATGATGTTGAACTTCACGTACCTGCAATTGTCCCTGCTCCTACGGGCGTCTTGGAGAAATCATAGAGCTGTTCTGCATAGCTCTTGTTTGGATCGCGGAGGTGACTTGCTTTGAACGAGCTCATGGCTTCTTTGGAGTCGGGAATCTGCATGCTCGGGACATAGCTCGAGAAGCTCTTGCCAGTGGGGATGTAAGAAGACCACTTCTTGGTGTTTGCTTCGTTCTGCGCCTTCTCCTCCTCTGCGTCGGGCTTCTTCTCGGATTCGGTTTTGTCTGCTGCACCCTTGTTGCGGTATGGGATGGAAGGGAGGTAGGAGGCCCATGTACGCTTTGAAGCTTGCTTTTTGAAATTTTCTGAGGTTTCTTTGGATTTTCCATTGTCTGTTGCGTCTTTTGCATCATCTTTGGGGCTATCCTGCTCCTCGATCGTGGCTTGACCGTTATGTTCTTCGTCTGTCTTTTCCTTATCTGTGGAGGCCTCTTCGCCTGCATTAACTTCAAAAGCCTTCTTCAAATCCCCGGCTTCTTCCTGTGCCTTCACTTCGTTGACATCATCTTCCACTTCATCTTTCTCTGGTGGAGCACCCAGACTGAAGGCCCACATGCTCACTACCTGCTTCCCGTATGTATTGATGATCTTGATCGTTCTACCTCTCGGCACGAATGTTGCGACGCCATGGCGCGCCGGTATGGTCTGTAATTCGCCTGACATGTCTACCGTTTTCAATTCCGGTGAGTCTTCTTCAGCTCCTGACTTATTCCTTCGTCGCTTTTCCACGGCAGACAGAACGGAAATAACCGCCAGGCCAGCGAGCGCGCGATTAGATGGAATTTGAGGCGCCGTTTTGACGACTTCTGCACGCTGATGAGGTGCAAGGCAAAACTTTGTTACTATGATGTTCTAGCGAGCTTTGAGATGGAGTATAAAGACGAATAGTGATTTATGAAGAAGATGACCTCGATACGTGCGGACGAGTGACGTACAAGGCTGTGCATCATGTTTCTGGGATGGAGGTGGCTTGTGGCTTCATGATTATGACGCATTGCTGAAGAAGCTTGTTTTGAACTTTCCGGTTGTGTATCCTATCCAACCAATCGAGTAGCAGTCGAAGGTATTCCTTTCTCCCGCCGCTTATTTGTATTTCGGGGAAGTTTCAACAATTCAAGATTGACAATATCTGCGCATTTTTGAAGAGCATCTTACTTAGCTGTGGAGAAATTACCGTGATCGCTAAACGATGCTACCTTTTTCTCTGCAAGATCGATAAGTCCATCAATCATAAGATTCACTAGCTTTGGTATCTCTTCGATTGACTGCGGCTATTTGCAACTTACATTCGCGACTTACGTAGAATACCGCGAATAGAATTGATGCGAATGAAAGTACTACAAATTGCGAGCGCCGAGATATTACCCCGCAGTTGTCATATTCATAACAAACCAGCCACCACTACAACCTGTCTTCAAGCCAAACGTTCGATTTTCTCTGGCTTTGATAATATGAACACTTCCCAGACAGTCTCCCTTCCTGCGCCCATGACAAATCATCCTCGGCGGTATGAAAGGCCTATACAAGTCCACCTATGTTATCAGGCCACTTGTAACGGAGATCTCGACGGTGTCAAAGAACAGGTCCGACGCCTTCTACATGGCCATAAGGCGGCACCACCAGGACAGGAACCTCGTCCAGAATGGCTATTTTCTTCACTTTGTGAGGCAATATCGCGTAAGGATATCGGAATAGTGCAGTTCCTGCTTGGAGAAAAGGTTGCCGGTGAAGATCTTCCGGGAGATCTGGCTGTTCGTTCACAAGCCTTTGAGATCTTAGAATTGTTTCTTCGTTGTGGATGGGATATTAACAAGCCGTTGGGACGAAACCAGCCCTCTGTACTAGGGTATTGCTTCTAATCCTCTACCAAAAACCCAATGTGATATTTACTAAGAAACTATTAGCATTCCTTTATCCACCTCCGATAAGGATATGGTTACGTGGCTGCTTGACCACGGCGCTGATCCTAACAGCCGCTGCGAATGGGACCTTACGCCTATGTCATACGCCGTATTAGAAGCTCCTCTAGACACCATCAATACACTTTTTGAACGAGGGGCAGACCCTTGCTGTGGACAAATCCTTCATTATACTGTTCTCAAGGACAAGCCTGATGCTCTCGAGGTGGTCCGCCTGGTCGTAGAGAAGGGCGCACCAATTAATGAGGTTAAATACGAGAATGATCCGAAGACATATTCGGAGCGCGAGTGGTTCGGACTTGGGACACCGCTTCATCGTGCTTCGGAGTTTGGGAAGACAGACATTGTGAGGTACTTGTTAGAGAAGGGCGCTGACCCTCTTAAATTAGACAGTAAGGAGCGAACGCCGCGTTTCTGGGCAGAGCAGAAAGGCCATACAGATGTGGCACACATTCTGGAAGATGCAGAGCGGAAAAGCCATACAGAAGTGGCACACATTCTTCAAGACGCGGACAACCATTAGCTCCAGCATGCATACATTGGCTCCACCAATGCTTGGTTATTTCTTCACTGAACTTTGGAATTAAGACATTGTTGCACCACTGGACAAGGAGTATGCTTTTTGTATTCACCGCCAACTATTGCCAATCCTAATCTTGTACGATAGCGATAGCGCCGTCAACAGCAGATACTTGACGCCTTGGGTTTGTTCAAAAGAAACAACAACACTTGTTCCAATCATGGCTAGAGCAGCAAGAATTTTGCTATACCTATCAGGGGATACTCTATTGGTGGGCACAACGCTGTGGCTACTAGCATAGTATTGCCCAGTGTTGTAGACCTTACAAGAAGCAAAGCAACCTCTGAGTCGAGAGTAATACCCATCGCGGGCTACCATGTCTCTGATCTCGAAATCGTGTGTCTCTATCGAGCGTATAGTCTCTCTGCTCCACAACGCTCCCAAGTGAATGGTGAATGGCTGGTTTTCATCCACGGACTAGTTTCTTTCACAGCGTGGTATCCCGTGCTTCGTCCGTTCACGGGGCAGTTGTAATATAAGCCCTTAACGCCTTCAGCGCGTTACCCTCATGTGCACGAAGCAATTCGGTCGCTTTCGGTTTCGGCAATTCGAGTTCAGAAACCTTGAGTTTGTCAGTCTTCGTCCGCTGACTGTAGCCTGCACCATCCTGCAAACATACCAATAATGAAACATCCGCCGCTTCAATCTTTACACTCTTCTTCTCTACCCCATTGGCCCCTGTTACACTCAGCCCTTTCATGGCTTTATCGAGCGCCTTGCCATCCACATCCCTCCTTTCGCTGGCGTCTTCTTGCACGTCGAGATTAGATAGTGCGGCGGCGGCTTTGCGGTCGTCGGCTGTGCCTGTGGGTGCGTGGGGGTCTGCGGCGCCCTCGTGAAGTTCTGAGGGCTGTTTCTCGGCCATGGTAGCGAGAGCGAAACGATCAGAGGCGGGTGTTTGGATTATGGTGGAGCCGTAGTAGGTAGCTGGTAGAGCCGTCGGCGGTACAGTTTTATTGGAAACACTGGCCAATGGGAGACGAGATGGCTCCCTGGCCTCGACAGCCAGTGAAACACTATGATTCAGCGCTCATAAATGCGTCTTGGGTTCTTCTGATAATCGGTAAGCCCGCCAGAAATCATTTGACGTTTTTTTTTGGGACTTTGGAGGCTTGTCTCGGTGATTGATTGGGCTACGTCATGTGCATGTGTTGTCCTCGTACCTCTTGACATGATCCTGAGTCATTACACACGTTCTCTATTCACGCCGCTTTTCAGCGAAAGCGTCTTCACGACCTGCGACCTGTATTGACATAATTGAAAGAGTGGCTCGGCGTCATTGCTACCATTCATACCACTCTCAGACCACCCTGGACAGCGAAGGGCATGCAAAACCCGAGGATTATCTGGGCCACCATCAACAGAGCGCACTCAACCTGATTCGAACGACTCCATGTGCGCAGCACATAAGATGGAACCTTTGCAGAACGCGCAGGAGCCGGATGATGCTAGGGCATGGTCACCTGCCTGTATGTTGCGCGTCTTTGGAAACACACGCAAGTACTGATAAAACGCAAAGCTTGGCGGACCAAGCCCATTAAACAAGTCGTCACCTACGAGGACCAAACCGCTGTCAATTCCGCCTTGACGAAGCTATCCAGCCTCCCTCCCATTGTGACACCTACCGAAATCACGAGACTCAAATCCAGTCTCCGTGATGCGGCGCTGGGCAAGGCTTTCTTGCTACAAGGAGGCGACTGCGCCGAGCTGTTCTCCTACTGTGCCGACAGCCCTATTGACGCTAAAATCAAGCTTCTTCTACAGATGAGTTTGGTATTGATTTGGGGCTCCAACAAGCCTGTGATTCGCATCGGCCGGATTGCGGGACAGTACGCAAAGCCAAGATCAAGCCCGACTGAGGTGCTGGACGGCAAGGAAGTTCCCAGCTTTCGGGGAGATATTCTGAATGGATACGATCCAGAACTACGGAGAGTGGTCCCTGAGCGGCTCGTCAGTGCCTACTTCCATTCCGCTACCACATTGAATTACATGCGCGGCCAACTTGCAAGCGGAATTGCCGATCTACACAATCCTTTGGACTGGGAGCTTGGCCATGTCCGAGACGAAGAGCTGCAGACAAAGTACACGCAGATTGTCCAGAGTATCTCGGACTCGCTCCGCTTCATGAAGACGGTTGGCGCAGACACCGCGGGACAATTACAGACGGTCGATCTCTACACAAGTCACGAGGGACTCGTTCTAGAGTACGAAGAGAGCTTAACGCGGAAGCTCAAGCACCCGGTGGGCTACCAGCCTTCGCAGCCATCAAGCGATGGAAAGGGCTGGTACAACACGTCGGCGCATTTTCTCTGGATCGGCGACCGTACCCGCCAGCTTGACGGGGGCCATGTAGAGTACTTCCGTGGAATTGAGAACCCGATTGGTATCAAGGTTGGGCCGTCGATGAAGAGCGATGAACTGGTAGTACTTCTCGAGACAGTGAACCCCAATAGGGAGATTGGAAAGGTCACCCTCATCACGCGGTACGGGGCTGACAAGGTCGAGTCCCTGCTTGGGGAGCACATTGAAGTCGTGAAAGCCAGTGGCCACATTGTTGTCTGGCAGTGCGATCCCATGCACGGGCAAGTCATCCGGCCCCGCTGACGACATGCAAGCTAATCGCTCAACAGAAACACCCGGAGCACGCCTACAGGCATCAAGACGCGATCCTTCAGCAGCATCTTCTCCGAGTTGTCTTCGGCGCTCCGGATTCACAAACAGCACGGCTCTTTCTTGGGTGGCATGCATCTGGAGCTCACGGGCGATGCCGTCACAGAATGCACGGGGGGAAGCGAAGGGCTTGTCGACGACGATTTGCGCTTGAACTACACCACCTTCTGCGATCCGCGGCTGAACGAGAAGCAGGCGTTGGAGTTGGCCTTCCTCGTAGCAGGCCATTACCGTGCAGACGGCGCGTTGGAAACCGCGCCAACGCGAATGGGGCACGATTGACGTCCAGTCGCTGCATTCAGCTCCGGAAACAGACTCTCAAGGCATGCAGCTACCAGGAAACTTGCAAGGTCTCTGTTCGAGAGGTTGATAACGTTGCTTTCCGCCACCAATGACAATCCTTCCCATCGATTGGCCCAAGCGCCCCAAATTGTCTCCGCGCGTATACTGTGTGCCCATCTGACGTTATCGAACCGACGACCCAATACCTCAACATCTCAACAACCCACCCTCTGCCCCTCCCCATGCCCCTGTTCTCGCTAATAATGGGCGCCTCCGCATCCAAATCCGCAAAGTCCGCCGGCTCTGCTGTGCGCAAATACCCCACGAGAGCCCCGGCAAACACCACCATCGCCGCCGCCGCCGCCACCGCCACCAGAGCTGCTGCCGCGCCCACACAGAGAGTAACGCCAGGACCATCTTTCCATCCGCCTGTGGAGGCTGCCGAGACAAAGACGGAGGGTGAGTAACTATGCAAGAGTCCGCTGGGGCCAGATGGCCAGGTAGCAGCAGATCGCAGCTAACCGTATCGTCTACCAGCAATTGAGCAGGATGCGCGCGACCCAGCCCTCGCAGCCCGGCTGAACAGCCTGGGCGCCGTGCAGCCAAACCCCTACTACTCGCCCACGTCTACCTCGCAATTTGATCCACGCCGTATGCCCTCGGACGCAATGATGCAAGAGCCTCCTCGCTCAGCGTTCCCGGACCCACGCAACAATCCTGTGCTAAAAGTCCTCGAAGCACGGCGACGGATCGCGGATGAGGCGGAGGATGAGATCCGACACGTGGGGCGCAGGAGCTTTCAGGGGCTCACGTATCTGGATGCTGGGCTGATTCAGCTGGCCTTGATGAGGCGCGCCAAGGGAGAGCCGGATGCCAGGATTGAAGAGGCGCTGGGTATCAAAAAAGGGAGACTGAGTGTGCTGAGTCGTGGTATCGTGGCACCCGTGCAGGAGTAGGAGGCATGCCTTGGCAGCGGCACACATAGGCCTCCTCACCGCCCATCCCGAGACGGATGCTGAAGCAGAAGAGTAAATGCTTACGTACGTACATACAGGACCTAACTCCGAACCCGTCCTACCGACTTCCCTATACCGAGCCCCGCAAATCAATGCGATGCGAAGAAAAATCCGTGGCCGTTACCCAAATCGTCACACCCGGCACGCCGACCGGGACCATGCGCCATAGCAATGCATACATAATGGGGCGACTACGCGCCGTCATACTCGGTGTACTCATGGATGAAGTTGTTGAGCGCCTCGAGGGCCTGCCTCATCTGCGCCTGGCTGACCTCGAGTCCGTCCCGTGCTTGTTCGTTATACCCGATCCTGACCTTGCCGTTGGGTTGCATCCGCCTGTTTGGCGTCCAGTGTCGGGCCGCTTCCCAGCGCTTCCTGGTCTTTTGGAAGGCGGGGCATGTGGGCGAGACGTCCTTGAGGATGCGCAGCGCATTCAGCGCATTCAAGATGTTGAGGAAGATACTACAACGCCACGTTGTCAGTCATGGTTTTTCGCTGCGTCTGGATGAGGCCGGATACCTCTGGGTGAGCTGCAGATCATGATGCCACCGGTAGGCCACATCGTCGAAGCTATTGCCCCTCGCCACGACATCCAAAAACACGAACAAACTCTCCTCGACGCTAATGTCGGCGCTGACCTGGCTCGGCACATTCGCCAGGATCCAGTCCGAGAGCTCGAAAAAGGTCGTCTGGTTGAAGTGGCAGAAGGCGATGAAGCGATCGGGGACGGTGAAGAGCATCTGCAGCGCTCGTCGTTTACCCGGCGCCTCTATACCACGGCCCATTTCCTGCAGCTGCGAGGCGTCGTCGCAAGTCCTACTGTCGCGACGATGGCCGCCGCTGATGTCAGAGGGTGGTGTTGTGGAGGCGGATTCGGGATCAGACGACGTCAGGTGAGACGTCCACGAGGTCCACGATGTGCCGGGTAGCGTTGCGGGCTCGACTTCAGACGAGTACTCGCGAGCGTGCGAGTACATGTTGGCTCGCCGTCGAACCATGGTCGTGTCGTGCCGCTCCTCCTCTCTTATCGCCCGGGTTGCGTCACGCGTTGGAACAAAGGAGTAATGGGTGCAGCGAGTGGCTGCGAGACGGCAGTTCGTTCTGTGCGTGTGCGTATGTGTGCGTGTATATCGTCAAAAGAAGCGGAGACAGAATCGCATCGCAGCCGGATGCCGTCAAGGAATCGAGTCGCTCCGGCCGTCGTCAGCGTGGGTGCGTGTGGGCGGGTAATGGGGTGAGTTGTGGGTGGGGCCGGCCCGCGCGCGCCATTGTCCTTGTCTTGCTCCCAGAACGACGCAATAAGAACGGGGCGTCCGATGCAGCGTTTTAGCATGTGAAAGTCGGGGCGAGAACTCTTTCACCAGGCCCCCTGGCCAATTGGACGCGGCGATTTTTTTTCCACTTGGCGCGGCTTCTACCTAGTCGTTGCGTTGTCACATGCTAATTTTCTCCCCTACTTGCTCCGACTCCCGCTATCCCTTGGCAAGAAAGAATCACTTGGCTACCATCGAGATAGGTAGTATGCAGCGTACCATGGCACAGCGTAGACAAAGTCCGCTTCGGTCTTGCCGTATCCTCTCGTTTCCTTTTTTTTTCCCTCTTTCTTCTTATTATCTAGTAACTCATTACGCTTTTTTGTATTTCAACACAGGTACGCATTCTGTGCGAAGCCAGACGTCGAGCGTAGCCCTGTTTTTTTTTTTTCACTGTGTTTTCTTTTCTCCCAGGCGGGTGGTATTCGCATGAGGTTGTGCCTGCGGATCATCACTCCGCGGCAAGTCCAGCAGGGGGTGGTCGTTTTTTTTTTCACTCACTTCTCCTCTTCCTTAGTTAGGGGGGTGGGGGGGGGGGGGGGGTTCCCTAAGGGCGTGCGTACATGGTTACGTGGGTCTGGGCTTGCGAGAAGAACTTGTATCGCAGAAGCGGATCGGTAGGTTAGTTGGCGTTAATCTATCTATGTTCTATCATGAATTCTTTCCCTCCTTTTTTTTGGTATTTTATATTTTTTTCTTCACATGCCATCGAGGAGCACGCTGTCGCATCGCGCGAAGAGAGCGGGCAGCATCAAACTGCGCAGAAGCGCTTTCGGGCTATCCGCGTAGAAGGCGAGGAAAAAGGATCGTCATCGTCGTTGTTGAAGCTGTTGCTTGCGCACGCAGTAGGCATGGCTGGATCTACATGTTCATCGTGGTCGTTGAGCACCGTAGGTTGTACATGGTAGGTATCGTGTGGTGCGCACGTGCTGTCCCGGGACCGTTCTGGGCCATACTAGGCCGTGAGGGTGCAGGTTATCTGTCCATGGGATTAGCGTCGGTTATACTAGGCATTTACCCTATTAGCTATAATAACCTTATAAAAAAGTTTTTATATCTAGCAAGTGCTAATCTTATAGTTAGATAAGGTCTATTAGGTTAGGTATAAATTAGTATAGTATACT